>Ga0214545_1000909_pt1 | contig 52103 bp, 13 predicted proteins | sample CNSS4metaG_FD_160064 | JGI IMG/M metagenome (GOLD analysis project Ga0214545, IMG submission 160064) | Root nodule microbial communities from cowpea collected in UCLA plant growth center, Los Angeles, California, USA - CNSS4 | ecosystem: Host-associated > Plants > Roots > Nodule | place: USA... | reverse complement strand
ATATATTGAGCGTGAAACTAGACATTAATGAGTAATCCGATAACGACCCAATAATGGGTGACACGACAAGTCCAACAAATAATGATCTTTCGATGGCGGGTGGTACAAGGTCAAACAAACAACAAACATGGTTAGGATAAACTATAACTCATGACTCTAATATCATGTTAAGAAATAGACTTTAAGCCTAATTGAATCCCACAAAACCAACTTGTAAAGTAAGATTTATATCAATTTATATACTATGAAATTGTCTTATCTCTAGTCAACGTAGGATCTCCAACATTCTCTATTTTAGTTTGTGATTTTATTCCTTTATTGATAGAGATAGTTATAGAATATCTCTTTTGTTTTTGTATTTCTGATGTACAATATGTTTTTGTTTTTTTTGTTTTCCTTGACTTGGATACCTTTATATTTAAGCATTTCTTGTATCCTTGATTGTCATTGGAATATACTAAACTATTCATCTTTCTTCTCTTTCTCTTCATTCCAGTTTGCTCACATGGTATCAGAACCAGATTTCTTGGATATTGATTATGGATAGATGCGAGTAATTTTGTTTTTCTACAACTATGGATTAACCCTTAACAATGATTATTCTAGTTATCTATTGTTATTATTATTATTACTATTATTATGTGTATATTTATATTTGTATGAGATTAATATTTCTTTGTGTTTTAAACTGTTTATATCAACGTGTTATATTTATTTTGTACGAGATCTTATTACAAAATATACATTTCATTCTAGTATAATATATACCTCAAACATTTAATTCTAAATTTTAATCGTATAACGATAATTTTTTCATACACATCACCAACTAGTTATTATGTCATTTTATAATTAAAAAAAACATATCCAAATATTATTTTTTAATCTTATTATATTGGTATTATTAATTATACTTTTAAAATATATTATTTTAACATAATAAACTTATTGAATCATTTTATTTTATCTCCTATATAAAAATATATTCATAATTAACTTTTTATCTTTTTCTCGTATCGTTATACTGTTTATTTAAATTTTATATTTATAACTATATATATAATTATGACGGTTACTCATAATCGTATAAATAATTTATTTATATAAATATAAGAATAATTACATTAATTTTTAAAACAAATTAAAATAAAAAGTACAACTTTTTCCAAATATAATAAAAATTAATTATTCTCTTAACTCATCTATTAACAATAGTATTAATAGTTTTTAAGCTATTTGTATCAATTTGAAAAATGTTAACATCAATTTTATATTTTATTTATTTTATACCTAATATACGTATATCTTACTTTATTATCGATTATACAACACACATTTTATTTTAATATACTATATAATTGATAAGTTTATTATAAATATATACATATTTTATTTTAATATAATATATAACTGAAAAGTTTATTATAAATATATACATTTTACTTTATCACCTCATTCTAATATAGTATATAATTTAAAAGTTCATTATAAATTTTAATTATACAACATCACTAATCAGTGTCAAATTTATAATTTAAAAAAATATCTATATCTACATATTACTTTTATTCTTCTTATTATTATTGATATTATTATTATTATTATTGGTATTATTAACTCTATTTTCTATAATCCATTAAAGAAAAGAATACTAAAATAATAATATTTGTTTTTAATTAATTTGTTTGAAAAAATAATGCTAATTAATTATTTTATATTTTATATTATCTAATTTATTATTTAAAGGTTATATATAATTTACATTATCATAGCCTGTAAATATAATTATGTAAATAAAATATTTATTTAAATATAATTATTATTATATTTATTTTTAAATCATTTTTTTTAAAAAAACTATCCATATGCAAGGTTTTAAAGATTAATTTTTATATTTATTTTGTGTATATGTATTATTATATTTGTTGGAAATTTTAATTAATGTTATCAAATAATTAATATAGTATCAAGGAGTGAAGGAGTGTAAAAAAAAAAGAAATGGGGTGAAAAGTTTAATTATTTAAATTATAAAAATAGATAAAAAAAGTTTATAAATAGTTTAATTAACATATAAAATGAAAAAATATCAAAGTCTAGTTAAATGTAACTAATTACAAATAAACATTTAAATGTATTTCATCAACAGAAGTTATACTAACTTATCTTAAGCTAATATTTATACTTTAAAAACACAAATATATCATAACATTATTTATGTCATGGTTGGATTAAAAAAAAAAAAAAAGTGGACCACCCCTTCCGGCACGTCTTTGCCACGATTGTTGCTCTGCATCGTTAAAATTTTACTCTGCATCATTGAAATTTTATCTTCCTCTTATGGCGGTAAATCCTCTTCTTCTGTTTTGTTCCAAGAAAAGTGTATGACAAATGAAAGACGTTGTCTTTTCTTTAACGGTGTGTTTGGTCTCGCATCAATTTGGATGTGTAATTGATTTCAGAAATAAAATTCACGTCAAATTAATTAAAAGTTTCAAGAAGCAACATTCAAAAATGGATTCAAAGTTTTGAACGTGATACCAAACACACGATAAGTCTACTTTATATATTGATTTTACAATTCACATTATTTCTTTTCACTTCTTATTGTTATGCTATATGACGTTATATAGGAGTAAATTTTTTATTTATTTCATTAATATCCTATATTATCAAGTGTAAATTTAAATTTTATTATAGTTTATTTTAATTTTATTTCATAATATGTGTTTAATTACATGTAGTAGATAATAAATAAATAATCATTTTTATTTGTTTTTTTAATTGCTATATACTTTCATTAAAGCATTCTTTAGATAATATACTTAAATTTAGAATTAAAACATTATAAAAAAAAATTGTTTATATTTTTTCAATTTATGCAAAACAGGTCCACAAACCCATATTTTGATATTTATGAAGGTAGACTGGACCTATTAACTCATATGTCAGTCACTATACCCTAATTCATTTTTATTAGCATATTGAGCAAAAGGTGAATAGAAACAAAAGAAGACAAAATCATATTATCACTTATAATTCATTGTTTAATATTTCACTACTGAACAAATTTCATGCAATTACAAATTTTATACTATTTTTTTAACGCTATTATGTTTTTTGTCTTTAGATACCAATTACATAATTAGTTCCATCTTGTCTATAATTTTTTTTTTAATTTCTCTTTTCATGAACAATCTTCGCAATCTTTGTTATTTTTATAAGTATCTCTTATTTTCATGGCAGACATTAGGTAAACTTCACACCAAAGAAGATGGGAAGGAAAGTACAAAAATAAAAAATAAATAAAAAGTAAAGAAAGCAAATCATTATGTTAATAATTAAGCTATGGACGAGCTATTATTCTCCCATAGATTGTAATTTTTTAAAAGGAGTTATAATGGGTAAATTACCATTGATGTAATATATGTATTATGTAAGATATGTATCGAATACGATAAGTATTTAATAAGATAATACGTTCGTTTTAAAAATAATAAAATATGATTATATATATATATATATATATATATATATATATATTTTGAAAAAATTATAATTTAAAAAAAATGATTAATATATATTTGTTATTATATAAATTTAAATTCAAATGATATGTATTAAATATTAACAAAATAAACTATAAATTATTTACGTTATAAAAGTATTATTATTTTATAAATTATATATTTTATTAATAAAAATTGATAAAGTATTTGACAAAATTTTTTAATCAAATTAAAGTATAAATGCATTATAAATTAAACCTAAAGTTTTATATATATTTTAATTATTAGATTATTTAATGATAATATCTTAAACAGACATATTATATTTATGATTTCATAATAAGATGAAATAAATAAAACACATCAAAAGTTGATTATTCAATCAAAAATTTAAAGACTAAAATTGCAAATAATGATAAAAAGATTAAGAATGAAAATACAAAGTTAAAAGAGAAGGACAAAAAAGGAATACTCGTGGTTGGAATATTTTTGCTGGAGATGAAGTATACCAATGTGGTTGAAGGGACTCACCATTGAGAAAGAGATGGTTATGAATCTAAGTATGAGTCTAAGTCTTACATTGGCTAAAAATGAGAAAGTAGAACACTATATAATGATAAAGACCCATAAACTCATTATCTTAAGGTTTTGGGTTGAAAGTGGTGTCAATGCCTTATGTGGTTGGACTCAGGTCTCATTGGTGTTGTATCTCCCCAATGAAACCTCCTCCTCTGTAAACCTAACACACTTGATGAATGATATTTACTATTTAGAAGGATGAGAAAGGAATAATTTTAAAAGTGATTGAGGTGTTCATTTCTAAAGATTTGAGAGAGAGGGGAAGGAAGAAGTTGAGAGATTTTATTGTTTTCCCATCTTCTCTCGTATGTAGAGATTTGAAGGTGAATTGCATAAGATTATCGTAATGTCTTCCATTCTTTATTTGTTTTCTTAATTTAAGTTGATTCATGAACATATTTTCTTAATTTATGTGAATTAATAACACAAATCATCACTGATAATGTTACATGATTATGATAATAATGTAAAAATATGACTTTTAAAATTGTGCTTACAACAATAATTAATATCCTAAAGTTATAAACTATTTACCAACAAAATCTTAATATGTACATATATTGTATTTTATTATGTTTTTATTAAATTATTTTTTATAAAACAAATCTAACTTGTCTGACTGTAATTTCATAATACTTTCAACATTAATGACAATTTGATAATTTTGTTTTTATTTCAATTAAACTTAATTTTTAATCTATCACATCAATCAAATCGTTCACAAATTTTACTCCTAAACTCATTCACTTTCACCTTCAAATCTCTTTAAAGTGAACAATACAAACTTCATTATCTAATCCATCCAAATTCATCATCTTCATCTCCTTCAAATCAATATTCACAAGTGAACACACTCTAAAATATTCTTCCCAAATTCTTCCACCATAACAGTCCTTTTTATACAATTTTTTTGTCTACCATTATACTTACCCTATTTTTTTCATGCAAAACCTTGACCCATGGTGACTTATTCTATTTTTCTCGCTTTAATTCCCGAGGCCCAGTGCCCTTTTGTAGACACAATAATTCCACTCATACAAACTTCGTCTCTCCCTTTTTCCTTCCTATGAGAATCTTCTTTGTAACGTTTAGAATTTTTATGTAAATATTTGTTGAAGGTTTGGAAAACGGTGGATATTTTCCACTCAGGCTCTAAGAAACCCAAAGAAAATGTTAGAATGAACATTGTGTCTATGGATTGTTTGGTGGAATTTTAGTGTGTGTTATGGTGGTTTAAGAGAGATAAAGTAGTTCAAGTGACGTATGTTTGTAAAAATGTGTACATGTATTGTTATGCATGTGTTGTGAGGAAAACTATTAATATTTATGATGTATATTGTAACATCCCGGTAGGATATTACTTAAAAATAAAATAAAATAATATAAAATAAACAGGCAAATGTAATACCTCATTTATTAAATAGTCCATTTCCCAAAAATATGGAAAATTTAAAACTTTAAAACATTAATAAACCAAAACCATAAAAACTGTAATCCAATTACATGGAAATCAAATAAAAATAGTTATATAACAAAAATCCCCTCGTGCGCTGAGCCCCCTCTCCGCCGTTAAGCGTCTCCTGGCTTACCTGAAACATCATCTACTCCCGGATAATAAATTACTTAATCATCGCCACACACAAACAGATAGGATGAGCTATACACATAAACATAATTAAATATGAAATTAAACCCCCAATCCATTCATAAGTAATCATTTGTTTATTTTCCAAAAACACCTACATTTCCACACTCATAATCGATATGAGTTCATGCATGTACTCTAACTCTAGGATTTCATGTGCTTCCACGACCCTCCTCGCTCGTGGTCCAACCTACAAGCTTATCCCGCTTGTAGTCCTACTTCACGGACTTCTTCGCCTGTCATCCGAACTCCTCGCTCGGACCCGGACCGCATAATTGCCTTTCCTACTATGAACTCCCTCGCTCATAGCATTCTCAAGTTGAGCATGAAATGAACTTCCTCGCTCATTCATCCCAACAAGAGTACCTCCGGTGAACTAACTGTTCACGTTCCGCATGCGGTCCTCCCCATCACGAACTCCTCGTTCACGACTCATTCCAAGCACATCCCAGAATCCTATGAACTTAGTCCTTCAAGCCCACTCACCACAAACACATTCATATAACTTCCTATAAGTTAGGAAATACCAAGCAACAGTCCAATAAGCCATGCTTGTTCGCCCAAGTGAGTGCATCTGTCTCGCCCAAGCTGATTCACCTCGCCTGAGCGAGTGTGAAACAGTGGCCTCACCATAATATCTCGCTTAGGCGAGGTCATCTCTCGCCCAAACTCACAATTCTTTCTCGCCTGAGCTACAATGCAAGTAACACACCAATATTTATCACGATATCTCGCTTAGGCGAGACCTTCTCGCTTGAGCAAGACCTTGGTTCGCTCAAACCCACCCAACTCCTCGCCTGGACGAGGTTTCACGCTCAGAACACACATGTCACGTCGCGACCTCGCTTAGGTGAAACATGCCGAGTTTCGCCTATGTTCATGCTCTAAAATCGCCAAGACCATACCCAAAAACCAAATCATTCAATACCAAACACTCTATTTGATCAGGCAACCACAAAAACAGGTTTTAAACAAGTTTAAATCACCAAAAAGAAAGGTTTGACCTTATACAATCCATATAATTCACCATAAACTAGGTGCACAGTATCAATTCCACCCATTTTCAATCATAGTGCCTATAATGCGAATTTAGCATCATGCATAATCAAATGGGAAATAATCAAACAACATATAAATGACATACATAAGACTCGAACCGAAGTCCCTTCAACACAATCAAGTACTCTCAACCACTTGAGCTAGTACTTTTCCACGTCACACCAATCAACATTTAATGTCATAAAGACTCTTTCTACCCACATTTATTAATTAATTAATTAATTTTTACGGGTCTTACATATATGTCCATAAAATTAATTATGTATGATATGCATGTTGTGAACATTATAAAGATAAAATCATTATTGAGATATATGTATATGGATGTAAGACATATATGTTTGATGATACAATTTGATGTATTGATATTCAGGATGGTATTAATTTGTGTGGTGAGTAACTTGTATGACATGTAGTTTGTATGACAATAGTAAACATGTTAACTAATTAAGTAAGTAAGATACTATAACTTTATTAATGATCTAATCTCATAAACTAAGACATCAAACAATAAAAAAATAATAAAGTTTATGCATCACACTTTGATAAGTAAATAAGTAAATGTAAGAACCAACTCATATAGGATAAATGTTAGTTTCTAATAAAACTTGTTTGATATTGATGTATATTGAATATGTTGGATATGTGATTAAGGATTTTGACATTTCATTAACAAAATTTGAATTGAGACTTATAAAAATATCGTTAAAAGATATCTTTATTTTTACTCACAAGTATAATTAAGAATATATTTGCTATATACATTGATGAATATGTTCTTGAATTATACTTGTGCATTTCGAATCCCAAATTAAAAGCTTCAATGTTCATTACAAATTATATAATTTTTATTAGTAACCAGACATTTAATGCATATAGTCGTTGTGACCTCGTTTATGAGATTATTATTCACCATTATTGTCAAAACGTTCAATCACAACGGTCATATCCTCACAATTCCATATAAGCAATTTGAAGAGGAAGTGCAACTCTTATTCATTATTGATACTTTACTTATACTTTAAACAAATTCATAAGTTCTTACTTACTTAAACATCAAATAATTTATTGTATGTGGATCTTTCTATCAAGGACAACCTACCAAATAAAAACACGATTGGGGATCTTCTTCTATTAAAGATAACCTACTAAACAAAAATACTATTGGGATTCCATCATGTGTCTTGCAAACTTCTAATCCCAAATCTAGTAAAAAAAAATATATATATATATATATATATATATATATATATATATATATATATATACATATTATGTTAAATATTAAACATTAAATTAATTAATAAACAATTTACATTACTTTTTTTTTCTATTAAACTCCCATTGTGATCAATTTATATTTAACATTTTTTAAGTGTCATTTGATACCTCATAATATATAAATGCATTTTTAAATTGTTAAAAATCATTACTATTTTTAGTATCTCAACTATACTCATACAGCAAAGTCCATCGGTCATTTATCATCACATGAAAATTTCTTAAAAAGAAAAAATAAATAAAAGAATACAAAACATAAATTCATGATTAAATTTAGGTTTAGATATTCCTTTTGTTCCTATTCTCTTCGAGTTTGTTTAATGTGATCATATTTTTCCTACTTGTCTTCTAACCGTATTTTTTACATGTAGCAAAAATTAAATATAAATCTAATAATTATATTATAGTAATATATTTAGCGTTGGTATAAAAATATGGAAAAAAAATTAACAAAAATGTTAACTTTAATGAAAATTTCAGTATAATATTTATTTAAAAATTATATTTGGTCTCAATTTGGAGGTGGACAAAATTGTTTAATTTAAAAAAAAAATGTAAACTGAATTAAAAAAAATTAACAAAAATTATAACTAAATTGAATATAAAACACTGGCACGTGACACTCACACTAACTAGTGACATGATATTGAATTGACACGTTGACATTTTTTTTAATTAGAGAAATATAAATAAAAACACGAATTGATGCGTGATCAACATTTATATTGTTCATATTCCGTTAACAATCTATACACCATTACCAAGTAATGACCAAATTAAATAAAATTAATAAAAATTGGGATGTTATTGACCACGAAAAAGTTAATAATTACATTAAACAAACTCGATAAAAATAAGCACCAAAGTAATATTTAAATCTAAAATTTATATTTCACATGACATAAAAAGAACTATAAATATTACGAAAAAAATCTAAACAAACAACGAAAATCAATCATTAAACCACCTATATCAAAATTATTTTCATATTTAATATATTACGATTTAATGTAAATATTATAATGGTTTATTCTTTCTTTTTAATACATTTTGGATGTAATTTTGTCATTAATTTTATTAAATAATAGCGTTTTTTATTGTAAATATCGTTTTAAAAAGCTAATTAAATTGAATTTTTATTTTACAGAAAATAATGATTAGTAGCAAAAAAATGTTTATATATTAAGAAAATATTGTTTTATATTAGTTTTGTATCAACGATAGTAAAACAAACGAGTATTGATTTTTTCATTAGACATATTTATTTATTTATTATTATTTACTTTAAAAAATTTCTGGAATTCAAAATTATGTCATAAAAAGTAATATTTAAAAAAATAATGATAATTATTTTTAAATATAAATATCACTAATATTTTTATTTTTATTGTTGAACTAATTATTAACGATGCAGACTAAATAAATTCATAAACAACTAAATTAAAAGTAACACCTTTCCTCAAGGACTAAAAGTAAACCTAGGATCACATTTATTGCAATTAAAAATATATTTAATACGAAAACACCATTAGAAACTAAACTTTCTTCTCATTAATATGTATTTACATTTTAAGAAAATTTCATCAAATACAAATTTAAATTCATTAAACGTTTATTTAAATTGTGAATAAATATGATTAAAATCATTAAATATTATCTTGAATTATGATAAAATGGCATTAAATGGTATATAATTGCTAAAATTTTCACTTTCATTGCTTAATAATCAAATCATTGTACTCCTAAATTCACGTAAACATGCGGATATATGTATAATTTTTTAATAGTGAATTTTAAAGTAGAAAAAAAATGAATTATAACAGTAATTATTAAACTTGATTATGATGTTGATGTATATGATAATCAATGTAGATTCACCATTTTTTTATTATTTATGAATTAGGTATATATAAAATCTCAATTATTTCCCAACTTTGAGATAAGTTTTGCGTGGATACAAACAAAATTTGTAGCTCACTAGCTTGCTAGAGCAATACAATTTTATGAAAATTACTAACTTTTTCTATTGCAGACCACACTATATCTACCTAGTTATCTAAAATGAAGTTTATGAGCCTTTTGAGCAGTAAAAGATAAAGTTTCCTTAAAAAGAATTAAATATTTATTTATTTATTTTTACTTTGTTCAATCATTTAACAACCTTAAAAAAATATCATGATATTATGGATTACCAATATAAACTACTTGACAGTCATAGAAATTCAAAAAATATTGAATTGATACACATTGAATTAAAAAATATCACAAATTTTAAAATCTGATAATAGTTAATTGAATTAATTTAAAATAATTTCTAAATATACTTCATAAAATATTAAAATTTGTAATACTTATATGAGATGTATGGGTTACGAAAAAAAAATTATAAATATTTATGTTATTTTGTTTAATTTTGTTGTTTTGAAAGGTATATTTGATTTTTGGGCATTTATATTTCACACCTTTTAAATGTTTTATAACACAAATCATAATGCAACATTAAAAATCAATTCAATTAAGAAAAACATACCCATTAACCCAATTATGTTTGTTAATTGGTTTATTAGTTAGTAAAAATTTCATCATTAAAGAAATAAAATGCATGGTTAATTTATAAAATATAAGATAATTTTTTTTAATGTATGCTAATTTTGTAGATGCAATAACTCTTTGAAAAATTTAATATTCATTAAAAGAGTAAATCATTTTAAAGAAATTTCTATTATATATTATATTGCTATGAAGAATACATATAAGTAAAACAATATTATTTTATCTGAAGTTAAGATATCATGTTCAAAAAATTATCATCCGATCCGACTGTATATTTTTTTATTATTAAATAATAGTGTAAAACTATTTAAAATTTTACATGATCATCACTATTAGACTAAATAAAAATGATTTATTACAATGTTTAATTAAATTTTAATTTTAATATGGGTTAATTTGATGAAAAGTATTAAACGTCATTGTAAAATTAAGTGAATTTGATGAAGCTCTCATTTCCTTTAGCCATAACATTTTAAAAATTATTGTTATCTTAAATTTAAGAAAAATAATATATAAAAGGGAAATTTATTTAAAAGTTTGATGTCTATTGCACCCTTAAAAAAGTGATCAGTTATTGCAATTTTTATTTGATTTCTAACAAGGATAACGATAAAAAAATGTAAAAGAAAACAAAAAAACAAAAAAACAAAAAAACCGAAATATTACTAAAATAATTACTGCAATTGATGTTATTTTTGCGTGTTTAAGACAATATTTTTAGAATTGGACATGTTGTCATCTGAAGGTTCCGGTTTTAATCGGAAGTGAATTGAAGTTGAACGATATTAATGAAATTTTTTTAATTAAAATATATAAATTAATATTTAAAAACATGTAATTAAAAATTTAAATAAAATATTTATATACAAAATAAAAATATTAATACTCTACAACGAAAAAATAATAATTTTTTAACGATTAAATTTTGGACAAATTTCTTCAACATTCTAATATGACATATTTTAAATAATTTATATTTTTTATTTATTTTCTTCTGTATTCTAAAACGCATACAAGATAAAATTATCAAAATATTATGATAAATAATAATTTTAAAAAATAAAATTATGATTTATTATCTTTTATTATACTGATTTTTGATTAATCCATCAATTTTAAATGTTTGACACCAATTTGACTTAACATGGCTGTATTAATTTTTCATTAAAGTAATGATGACTATAATAATAACAATTACTATCATCAATTTTATCATTATGGCGCACTAAAATCAGAACATAATTATACTAAATTTCATTAGCACTAATAATTAAATACTTATCTTTCTTAACACCAGAAGTTCCATCTATAGTTCGTGAATGAAGTTACAATTCTATCCTCAGTGGAGCTAACGCTACCTAGGCAGAATAAAAATTAGTTGACTGTGAAATCTGAACATTTTTTTTTGTTATAACAAAAAAGAACTAAAAACAAATAAATTCTGGAGAGCGCTAAGAGGGAGCTTTTATCAAGTTTATTTGAATACATGAAGAATTCTTATAACTTTTATAAGATATTTTAATTTTGTTTAACTTACTTTAAGAATTTTTTTTGTAAATATATAAACAAACAAATTTAGACACCTTTTTAGTCAGTATTGAATATACTTAGTTCTCTTTTCGGTGAAAATTATTATCTCAAATAATTGAAAAAGAAAAAAAAGAAGAAAAGAATAAGGTGAGTCCAACTTGTTGTGCAAGCGAAATTCCAATAATGCCTACCCTTGACCCACCCACCTAAAAACTTTTTTTTTTTTAATTTGGAAAATTCAAACAAAATAAAGAAATTTCAAAATTTCCATTTACATTTTTTACATTAATTATTATGGGACATGAACGTTTGTCGGAAAATAAAAATAAAAAAGGAATCATCTATCCCCATCTTGCACAGCGTACTCTATACTCTACAGAACGTTAATTAAGCATTAAGTAAAGTATAATAAATACAAATACATAATAAAATAATAATATAAATACCAAAAATATTCCCTTATTCCTTTTCCCACGGCTTTCACCATTATTTCCTTTCTCTCTCACTCCAAACAAAACAAAAACAACCGGAAAACAAACCAAACCACTCTCTCCCTCTCCTTCAGCTTCCGCCGTTGTTTTCCGCTGCTGTCGCCGTCGCTCCGCGGTGCGATTTGGCGGCGGTTGAGTATCAGATGGGGAAGTACATGAAGAAGGCGAAGCCAAAGGGAGAGCTGGCGCTTGTGGAATCCACCACCACCAACGCCACCACCTCCTACATGGGAGTTCGAACCCGCGCCAAAACCCTAGCGCTTCAGAAATCACACCCTCAGCCCGAGCTAGCTCCCTCCTCCGATTCCTACCTCCAGCTCCGGAGTCGTCGCCTCCAGAAGCCTCCAATTTTGCTGCACTCTCCCAGGCGGAACAAACAACCGAACCCTAAATCTCCCATCCCTGAACCTGCCAGGCTTGGACTCGCTTCGGAGCAGGACGCTACGCTCACAGCGCGCAGCCACAAGGAGGATAGTACTTTGCATGAGAATGCTGAGGTTCAGGAAGCATCGTTTGGGGAAAATGTTTTGGATTTTGAAGGTAGAGAGAGGTGAGTATTCGTTCCATTTTTCAAATTTAACTTGAATTTGTTTCAATTTCTGGACTATTAAAGATGTCTACGGTTTTTTTTCTTAATTTTTGTTACCATTTCGCGATTTGTTTTGGGGGGGAAATTTCGAAGAGCGTGTGAATGCCCTATATTTTGGGGTATTGTTCATTTTTGGGATTTGTCTTGGTTGGAAGGAGTGTGAGGGGGCAATTTTTGCTTTCCCTCTGGTTTTGAGGTGGATTGTTCGGTTGAGTTGACGGTGTTTTGAAAGGCAAAGGTTTTTTTAGCAATTTATTAAGCTTCATGGCCTTGTCCGCCGCAATGTAATATTTCTTTCCGGAATATGTGCCCTAAAGATGATTGAATGCTGGAATTTTGTCTTCTCGTATAACGGTTGTGTTGTGTTCCTTTTTTTGTGGTATGAGGATTTTTTCACAGTTTTTTTCAGTTATGCGTGTAATTTCTGTGAATTTTTTTGGCTATATTTTTTTTTTTTTTTTTAAGTGTTTTTTTTTTTTTTTTTTTTTTTTTTTCTCTCTTTTTTTTGTCTTTATTTTTTTTTTTTTGTTGAAGTGTTTTCTTTATTATCTTGTATGATATTCCCCTCAATTCAGGGTTTCAAGGGAGAAATATGTCTTGTTTTCTCTTCCTAACCATTTTCAGTGTACATGTTCGGTTGGTATCCACTGAAAACGCTTCATATTTGAAGATGTTAATTAGAAAATAGTCTACAAAATTTATTCCACCATAATACTTCGTTTTTTATATACCCGCTTGTTTTTATTGACAGGAAATGTTGGTATTTGATAATAATATGTCAGAAAGTTTACCCCTTTTTTTTTTCAATGTGGTGTTTTTACTCGTTTCATCAACTATCTATTGAAATATTTCACTAATTTCTCTTGTCATGAGACATCAATTTTGTATACTATTATTCTTATTATTATATTAATAACAACTGTGTAGATGGAGAAAAAAAAAATACTCCATTCTCATTCAGTTTTCCTTTTTATCAACTGAGAATGAGGGGACATGCACAAACTATGGAGAGAAGGGGGATAGTCATTACGCAATGTCCATTTTCCTCCAAACTCTCTGCGAACTCCCTGCATATTTTATTTATGTTGAATATTCTCATAACTGAATCGTTATATGTACAATGAATTTGTAAATTGTAACTGAGTTCTTTGGCTTTAAATGTTGTACTGGTCAGCCTTCAATTTATGAGCAATATTCTTTTTCCGTTAGAAGACTGACTTAGTCTTACCTGAAATATTGTTATGGTATTACCTTATTCTTTGCCATTAAAACGCTTTTATTTTTTTAGTGATTCTTATGCAGTAGTTTGGTTGAAATTGCTATTTATTGGAATTTGCAATGTTTAATTTTATGTTTATTATTTGGTGTAGAAGCACTCGGGAATCCACACCTTGCAGTTTGATAAGGGACCCTGATACTGTCAGGACTCCCGGTTCAACTACAAGGCCTACTTGCTCAACTGATGCTAATCGAAGAACCGAGCATGCAAATAGAAGGCAAATCCCAACTTCACGCGAAATGGATGAATTCTTTGCTGAAGTTGAAGAGGCCCAGCAAAGGAAGTTCATTGAGAAGTATGCTTTAGCGGTTTTGTTGTTTTTCTTGGTTCATTGTTTTCATTACAATATATAACGTGAGTTCATTTTGCAGGTACAACTTTGATCCTGTGAATGAGAAGCCACTCCCAGGGCGTTTTGAATGGGAAAAGTTGAAACCCTAGAAGGAGGGTGTAGTGTTCCATCAAGACATGTTTGAAGTAGCAGCAGGGGTAGAATTTGTTGAAGCGGTGGTGGCGATATTTCCCTTTTCCATCACCTTCTATTTACATGTAAAGAAAGTAGGACTCTTAAACTGTGTAGACTAATGATCTGTAACTTTACAGAGGTGATGATTACACAACAATACAAATCAAAGTCCTTTGTCTAACAGATCATTTTAAGGGGGCAAGGAAAGGGAAGGGACCGTAGCGCGTAGGATTAGGGATAAGTCAAATTAGGTCAGTATGAGGTACAGGAATTTACTTAGGTTTTCTCTTGTTCTTGTATTTTACTTATCTTTATCTTTGTCTATACTTGTACTGATGGAACTTCAACAAACTTTTAGAAATAAAGACCCGATTCCCCCACCTAAATTTCTGTCACTTCCTTTGTCATCCGTCTTCTGCTTTATAATATATTGCTCTTATTTGGATCAGGACACTGAATCTTTCATTTGTTTTTAGATGACACTAGCTGTTTCTTTCTGTGGCCCTTACCAATATTGCTTAAATCTTGTGGTCTTTTAATCGCCCTAAAGTGGTGGGGCAAAGCTAACATGGAATGTTTTGTCTTCTCTCTTATCATATAACCATGAATCACTTTATAACATTTAATAACCTGACATTGTGGGAGACATTTACACACTGGAAAATGATGCATGACCAGATTCAGTATCCAAGCATAATACCATCCTCTCTTATGGAATTACAGTGTAGCTCTTCAAGTCCTTACAGTCTCTTATAATTCATTTTACTATTTTTTGGAAAGTGTTAGCAATTCTTTCTGTAGATTTGAAGATTTGGTCGTGGTGACTTTGACTAGAGCGACTTTCGCAAGTTCATCAAGAGATCATAATATTTTGACAAAAATATTGACAAATTTTGAAGTTTTCTTTTTAAGTCACACCAAATCTTTCTTTTCTTTTTTTCAAGTCACACAAAACTTTTCTTCTATCCAGTGGGGAGCTGTCATGTTAAGAGTGTCAAAAGTTTGTCAAAAAATAATTTGAATAGAGCATCAATTATATTCAAAAATCAAGTTCAATTCGATTTTACCGAAAAACTAGTATTATTAGTTTTAGAGTTTGCATTTATGGGATCGAAACAGACATTTTATAAATCTGCTTGCTGCTTGCTTTAATATGTTTATTTTCTCCTTTAGTAATATTAGCAGAGAATATAAGCATTATAGTGTCTATCATTCCTTATTCTTTACTTAAGAAGAATGAGAACATTAATAATTTATAGTGTCTATTAACTTTATATTTTATAATTCAATAAATATAATTATTTTTTATTCATTAATATTAGTGTTAATAAGTTAGTTTTTGTTAGCATTCTAATTCACATCCAAACAATGTTTGTTTCGTTTTTACTAACAGTTACCTTACATTACCTGCATATAATCTATTTTACTAAATTGTGTACTTAAATCTATTTCTATTTTTTAGTTAACAATTGACAATTAAATAAAAACCGTACGTGTTTAAAAAATAATTAAAAGCTATATTTAACTGAATATAAGTTATATAAGTTATCTGTAAAATAAGATATATTGTGCATACATATGTAAACATTTCCTTTTATATCCTTTTATACTTATCAGTTAATTTAAGAGTATATTATACCAATTTTATACTATATCTATTTGAGGGAAACATAATATGAAGTTTTTGCAGTGCGATTAAATATAAATAAATCATCTTTAATTCTAATAATATAAATTTAAATAAAACTTATATCTTCGACGTTAGTATGCTCTAGTTTAGTTTTAGTTTCACATTATATAATATTAAAGAATATTGTATTCTATATTGCTATGAGAAAAATATTGTAAAACTTTTAAATATGCCAAAGTCATATACTCCTATAATAGACATAGGATCATGTGACCTTTCCTTTTTCTATTGTCTTGTTTTGTTGCTTTTCTCCTAACATTCAAAGTATAACCAAAATAATAAGTAAATTTTATCAAATAGAATAAAAACATAAAATTTATCACCTTTATATGTGAAGAATTTAAAAATGTTAAAAAATAGCATTTTATTCATATACATTTTTGAATAAAAAAATGTAATTTAATTACCTTATAATATGAAAGTATTTAAAAACTTTTTTGGGTTCACATATGCAAGTTCATGTATGATATAAAAATTTCTAACAATTTTTTTCTAATATAAGCAGATTTAGATTATCATTATTCATTGTTTTACCGAAGACATGTCAATGAGTGCCAACAAAAGTTTTCATGATGTTTTGGTCACGGCGGAATCAAACTTTTCTTATCTACTGAATGCTATAATTTTTCAAGTACGTTATCGAATGAAAGGTTGAACAAAATCAAACCAAAACAAACACAAAAGTTCTCCACTCAGTCACCGAACAGAAGGAATCAGGAACGCCAAGAAAGTAGTTATGACATTCAATTTAACAGACCATTTCTGGTTCTCTCTAAATCTTTATTCCGAATTATACTGATATACCCAATTTTGCCTTATTATGTAGAAGTTGAGACTGCAAACAATTAAAATAAATTTTTAATTTATTTTTCGTGATTCGAATTTCTAAAGCAGATAAGATTTTAAATGGAATGATTAAACTTGAGGTTGAAACACTGTAAATTTAGATTCTACCCAAGTTTTCCTCAGTGCTCTTATATTTTATCTTCAAAATATGTTCATGAACACCGGTTTTAATAATTTAAAATATATTATCTTTTTAATATATCAATATAAGTGTTTTTTTTAAAATGGTTAAACCATTCTATTCATTTATATTTTTTTAAGAAAATCTCATATCGGTTTTTTTACATATATTTCAATTTGATTCATATTTTAAAAAGAAATTATACACTTAAATTTTTTCCGTTTCTCAATGACATGCAATATTGTTACGTCATATTGTAGCTGTTATATTGTCATATGTCACACCGTCAATTTAATTCTAAGACAATTTTTTTAATTAAAAAAATTAAATAAAGAAATCACGAAATAATACATGATAAATTTTGAATGTTGTTTGTACAATATAAACAAAAATAACATCATTGTATGAAATTTTCAAAAATAAAGATTAAATTCAGACGCTTAAAAACAAAGAGATAGATTTAAGATTTTCTTATAAAAATGGAATGAAAGAAATGATTTAACCTTTCAAAATTCAGCAGAAAAACGATAAAAAATTTTAGTTAAAAGTCTGGACTAAAAGTATAGCAGAAAAACCATAAAAAATCAAGTTGAAAATCTGGACTTAAACATACCAATAGTCAAATAAAAAAAAAAAGTTAGATGCATTGTTTGCAATATAAAAAGTTGTCACTTTTTAATTAACAGTGTTAAACAGACACAAAAAGAGTGAAGCGATTATTGGTGCATATCCTTAAGAAAATGTGGTTCACACTTGAGCAGTGTTGTGATTGGAATAGTGGGTGGTTGTTGCTGTTATTATGGATGATGGATCTGTGTAGTACTAGTGGTGACTGAGGAATCTGCAGTTCCCAATGAAATCTCTTGCTCCTTTTGCAAATATTATTATTCCCTAAGTGTAAATTCAAATGTGTATTCATTATTTGTTCACCCACGGGAAAACACTTCACAAACAAACAAACTCTTATATCATTTCTGCTTTGACTCTATGGGGACTCACACACTGGGGACCTAAATGGAGGACCCTGTTCATAATTTAATAATGATCACACGTTTCTGTTAAAATAAATTGCCAATAATACCCTCTTTAACGTCAAAATAAGAGTGAAAAATAGAAACACTAACAGCATTGAGACATTGGGTAATGTGTAATTTTCTTTGCCAATATCTCTATAACAAGAAAAAAACACTGGCGAATCTTTTGGTTTTGAAAATTAGTTTTCAAGTGTAACATGAAAAGTGGACAAAAGGAGAGAATTATGATACTGTAAAAGCTTTTCAAGACATGCCTTGCCCTAGATATCCTCTGGGTGTATTTTTATTTGGGTATTGATGAGAAGAAAAAAGAAAGAATAGTTTTGATTTTATATTTTTAGTAGTCTTGTTGTATAATTAAGGAGTAAATGTTAATAACAGTTTAAATATTTTCTTTGAAATATTTTTAAGGATTAAATCATGATAAAAATCAAAATGGATAATATCTCACATACAACATACATGATGATATTATCTGAACGACTTATGATGGAAACATTTAAATTTAATTTCTTGCTTCAACGTTTTTATTGTCACGGATCAAACCGAACCTTTTTATGACATTTGGATCCACAAAGGGTACTTGTTTGGCTTACTTTCAAATCTTCATTCCTTGTAAGGGTGGAAAGTAAGAAGCATTTGCATCATTGTTATATTTTGTAGGGTATATATGATATATAGACACAGAGTTCAAGACTCTCTCTAAGTGGAGAAGAAGAAAAAAAAAATTCAAGTACCATCATTGGAAGTGCCCTTATTTCAAAGAGGGATAATAGTCATTTACATTTCATTTGATGGTGAGAGATGGATATTGAATTGAAAGCTAGTTGAATTCTATATATTTCATGGGGAAAATAAATATGTAAAAGTCTTTTTATAAAGAAAAAAAGTTGAATGATTCTATTATTTGTAGGAAGAATGGATGTGCTTACACTTTTTAAAGTATGCTTGGTTATTGTATTGTTCCATTGTATAACATTGAGGCCAAACAATGAACTCCCACTTCAATATAGTATAAATATAATATAGTGCGTGATTACTCTTACAACTACATAGAATGCACAACTAGGGGTAACAAAATAGGTTGCGGTCTCCATATTAGTCTGTCATTCTATTTAAATAGGATGGATCAGTTTGGAATTTTTAACCTGTCATTTATAGATGGCAAGGACGAACTTTAATATAGACATAGGGAGCCCCAGTCCATAATTTTTTTATATTTATATAAATTTATATATTATTTAAACTATTTTTTAAAGAAAAAAATTATACATTTATATAATGATTTTGACACTCCTAAAACATTTGATGAAGATTCGTCACTGATAGTTGATAAAGTGAGTTGAGTCCGATAGACTAGTCCGCCAACCCGACTATATTTAAATAGGCTGAGTTAGATTTTTGAACCCACCATCCTAGCATAGTCCAACTCATCTAACCCATCGGGTTGCAAGACGGGGCATAATGGGTTAGTCCGTAAACCCGTGAGTAATTAAAAACCTTAGTTTTTGTTTGTTTACCCACAACACAATACCAACATCACACACCACAAAGCAAACGCGTTGAGCAACCACATGTGTAGTAACAGGACAGGGACAAGTTTCCTATCCCATTATCATCCATATAGAACAATTTTATCACCATCCTTGTACCAAAACCTAACGGGTATCAAATTTGTGTCTCATTCTCATCTCCACAGGGTAACAGGTATATACTCGTACTAGTACCTGTACCCATTTTCTTATCGTTTCAATATCAATTAATTAATTTTTATAAAATAATACAAAATTATGATAAAAGAAACATAATATTATCAACTATTCATTATTAAAATGGTTGATTCTTCAATTTTAAATATTTGGAAGTAAATTATAATTGTATACATTTTAAATTATAATACCAAATAAAATTGAATGAAAACTAAAACATTCATTAAATTTGCAAACGTTAATAAAATCGAGTTGATAAAATTTAAAAATATTTGTTAAAAAATATAAAAAACAAATATTCAAATTAAAAAATATTTTAAATGTATGTTTATTTAAAATTTTTAAATTCTAGTGAAATCCATTTTTTTATACACTAACTAAAGTTATAATACATCATTTTACTAAAATCACAAAAAAAAAACTAAGATTAAACTAATAATAATAGAATTTTAACATTTATATTTCTAAAGATGACAAATAACCCGCCCTCGTGTGTATTGTCAAAATTCGTCCCCGTTTCGATGAGAAATCCTCGCATTGACTGAGTATGAGTATGTGTATGTGTATTAGTATGGGAATATCCGAATTTTACAATTGGGGATGAGGATGTACATATCCGCCTCGTCCCCGTCCCCGTCTCCGTTTCCATATCCACCATAATACATGTCCTCATTTAAATTATTAAAATACTCATTTTCTATGAAGTAATCTTATATCCATTTATTTATTTATATTATTATTTGGTTTATCATGAAATTTATTCTTATCTCCAATATATTTCCCGTCTTATCACAACTTTTCTTGCATTGTAATTATGTTAAAATGATGTATGTCAATTAAATATTTTTTGTGTCTCACATTTGAATATTTTTACTTTTTTAAATATTTTTATTTATTTTATATTTTATTTTCACCTGAGAATGTTTAAGGCTATAAATTTAAGTGTTCCATAATATAAACCATTCATTTATTAGGTAATGTAAAAAAAAAAAATTATCTTCTTTATTCTATTATTATTAATTTTTATTTTATTTGAAGAACTCTTGTATTTTGTTAAAATCATTTTCGTTATATATCAATCATCGATTAAGTTGATATTTGAAAATTTTTCTTAGATTCCTAAGGTATTTTTCATCTTATCATACCCTTAATTATACATTTGTTTTCCTTTGTGCGATTTCATATAATGGTTTCTCAAATTGTTTATAAGACACATATTTGATAATTTTGTTAATATTTTTATTTGTTGTTTGTTTTTATAATACAAAATACTATTTTGATATTTTTTATATAACTATTTTTATTTTCTAACTCATTATCATACGTGTAATTTTATCATTATAATTTTATAAATAAATTTGATTTACTATAATATAATAATTTAATTTAATCGTCATGCATATTTTTTATCACCATCCAACATATATTGAAGTTCAAAGGGTGAAATATCTATGTTAAAATATTATTATTATTAGTTTAATATTTGTTGTTTGTATGATTTTGATCAAGTGATGTAATATAACTTTTATTAGTAGATAAAAAAAGATATTTCATTAGAATCTAATAAAAAATAAAGTAAATAAACATTTAAAATAATTTTTGAATATTTATTTTCCTTTTGTATTTTTTTCAAATATTTTAAAATTTTATCTACTAGATTTCATCAATGTTTGTAAATTTAATAAATGTTATGGTTCTTATGAAATTTTACTTGGTATTCTAATTTAAAATGTTTATAATTACAATATAATTTATTTATAAATATTTGATATTGAAGAAATAACACTCCTTTCAATATTGAATATTTAATAATAATGTTATATTTACCGTGATTTTTTATTATTTTTATAAAAAATTAATTAATTGATATTGAAACAATAAGATAGCGAGTATGGATGTGAGTACAAGTAAATACATGTTACCCTATGGGGATCAGATGAAATTAAAACTTGATACTTGTTGAGTTTGACTGTGGGGATGAAGATGATTTTTTTTCTCTAGGGATATGTATGAGATAACCCTAAAGGTATTAATGACAAATGAAGAGTTTCACGAGTATGTTGAATACACTAGTTATCCGAAAGTAAAATCTAGATTCATTGTGTTGTTTGAGCTGCTTGGAACTTATATTTAGTTGAGCTATGTTGGTTAATACCTAGCATTTTATTTGATGAATGTGAATTGTTTATATTTTTTTACTTATTTGATATAATGATTAATTATCGTTTGAGCCATTTGGGCTAAGATTTAAATGAGTTGATAAAATATAAATGTGATGATTGATGTTGGCAGTTGGTTTTGATGAATGAGAAATATGTGAGATTTTATGCTGACTCTCAAAAAAGAATATTCACTAAATGAGTAATCGAGTAGTGAAATATGTAAGAATTGGTTTTTCTTTCAATAAAAATTCATAACACAATTTTTTTTATGTTGTCATATCTTATATATTAGCTATTTTGATTACTATCAAATAATGATCTAAAATATTTAAAAAATTTGGTCATTAAATCATGTATAAATTTGATTTAGTTATAAACAATACTAAAATTAACATTAAAAATGGATAATATAATATTTTGACTCACTTTTTTTACCCACTTTTTAGAATGTGATGTGATAATATAAAGATGATTCGAGTGATGAATTAAAAATGGGTAAAAAAATAGTCAAAATATCATTATCTATTAAAAATTTCATAAGTTTGCTCATCATTGACTTTCTACACAATTAGCTAAACTTTTACATTCAAAATCTTTTGTAGATATTCACAATTAATTACTCAATAATTTTAAGATCCACTTAACCATCTTCGGCCTCAATTTTTTGAAGTTTGACTTTCAACTCAAAATATACCTAAAATATAGTAAATTAACCGGCATATTTACTTTTGAACACATATTTTCACATCTTAAAAAAGAAAAATATCAAAAAAATAATAATTTAAAGATTTTTTCCCCAACTTCTACCTTTTAGAACTTTTTCATATAGTCTTTTATACTCATCTCCAAGTTCAATTTCAATATTTTTTATTTTATAAATTACATATTTTTAAAATAATTTTATATCATAATTTAAACCATTCTAGATATAATTTTCATTCGTAAATTTCATTATACTATATAATATATATTACAAAATTTAACTCTTGTAGTTTTGAATTATAAAATCAAAGCTTAAATATCTTCAATATTCAGAAAATTTGACTTTCCTATTTAATGATTCAACAATAATTTTGCTTTCAATTCTATTAAAATATTACTTTAATATTATAATTATAATTTAAAATCTTTGTAATACAATTCCTTTTTTTAATACATCATAAACAATGATTTAGAAAAAATAATAAAATTATTAACTATACTATAGGCATCAATTTGACCAATGACCCATGGATCAACTTTAACTCACTCTTTGCCAAGTCTCCTTTTATTTATGTAGTCCTAAATGAGGGAGTCAAAAAAAAACCTAGCCTCCAAAACTCCCTCTTAAGTGGGTTAGAACCAAAACCAATGTGAGTTTGATCCACTAAAATCCTTTAACTAATTCTTAAAAATAATATTTAAAGAATTTAGTGGTATATTTAAAATAATAATATATTTTTCAGGTCAATTGTCGATTATCGAGTCAAGTTGACCTAAATCAAAAGTTTAATAATTTAATTTAAAAAAAATAATATATTTTTTATGTTTAAAAAAAAGTTTATGGACTAAAGATGACCCATAAGATTTTTGTGGACTTTTGGTCCTATGGATTTTTTTAATTTGAAACCTTTCGGCCATGTGGGTTTTTTGATTTCAATCCACTTGGGTCAGAGTCAAATCCTATGAATTAGACCAAATTGACTGCTATGCAAATTACATTTTTAAATAACTAATTACCATTTTAAAAAATATTTTATAAAAAAATAACCAGTATTTTTTTCCTTTTCCTGACGCAAACTAAAAGTATTTTTGTTATTCGTAATTATTCGGTAATAACACACACATATATATATATATATATATATATATATATATATATATATATATATATATATATATATATAAACGAACTTAACGTAATATTATTGTTCATACTATATTTTAAAAAATAGTAAACAATTATATTTATTTATTAAAAAAATAAATAATTGAATTAAGGATATAAAAACAATATAATTATTTAAATCTTAAACATGTTTTATTATCTTAATATCATTAATTGATAATATTTTAATTTTATGGTTAAACAAATTATAATTAGTGGTAAAAACTAGCAGATTAAGGGAAATGATAAGAAGATAACACAACACAAATTAAGAGCTTAAAAAAAAAAGGTATAATTACTTATTTAGTTCCCTGATTTTCCGGTTTAATTCAATTTGGTCTCCTTATTATTGTTGGTTTAATTTAGTCCTTCAATTATTTAAAAAAAAATCAATTTGGTTATTTCCGTTAGGTTGAAGTTGACACCGTGTTCGTATAAGACACGTGTTGTGTCAAACCATGAAATTTTTAATTTTTTCTTATTTTTAATGTTTTTTCTAAAAATTTATAAATATTACGTGTCAGGTTTCCATCGTGTCACGTGTCAATTTAGAGTCATGACACGTGAAAGTGATAATAGTTATTTTCAATTTAATTCTCTAGTAAATTTTTGGTTCATTGTAATACCCTATTTTTTAAAATCATCAAATTTTGTTCTCTCCAATTTGAGATTAAATTAATAAATAAACTTATATATATATATATATATATATATATATATATATATATATATATATATATATATACACACACACACATGTTACACTAATCTTTTTGAATACATGCATCAAATCACTTTACCTAAATATTCAAATTATTTAATCCTTGATCCGTGTAAAAAATTCAAGTGTAAAAGATTACAAAGATGGTAAAATATAAAATAATTTGAGTATTTAAGTAGAGTGATTTGATGTATATATTAAAAAAAGTAGTGTGACATGTATATATAAGTTATAATTAAGTTTATTCACTGATTTGGTTTCAAATTTGAGAGGATAAAATTAGATCGTTTTAAAGAATAAAGATACTAAATTTAACCAAAAATTTAAATAGAGAATTAAATTGAAAACAATTATTATCACTCTCATGTGTCACAATTGTAAATTGCCATATGACACGACAGTAACATGACACATGACCGTTTATAAATTAAAAAAAATAAAAAAATTTCACGGACTTGACACGTGTATTATACGGTGTTAAGTCAAACCTAACTAAGATGACAAAATTGAAACTTTTTAAATAATTAGAAGACTAAATTGAATCAACCAATAATAAGGAAATCAAATTGAACGAACCAAACAAATTAAAAAACTAAATTAATAATTATAAAAAAAATTACATAACATAAAATCAAAGATGGGTCACCTTGGTGAAATTTAAAATCTTCTAGAACTACGGATTTTTTAGTCCCCTCTTCAACTTTACTCAAATTGTGAATTTCCTATTTTCTTTTGTATTTTTATAAAGGAAAATGTATTTTTAACAACTCAATTTTAATAACTTTCTCTTACCGCTTAATATATTTTGTTAAGTAGTATCTAATTTTTCATTTTTTTATTTTTTATACTTTTAAATCAATTAAAAAACATCAAGTTATAAAAGAAATTTATCAAAATTTAATTATTATTTTACTTTTATAAAACTCAATTTTAGTTAGTGAATTAGTTCTGGAGTTAAACAAAAATAGGTGAATTTAATTAGTTTTTCGACCTAAGAGTAAATATTTATAATAAATATCAAACTAATGATAAAAAGAATTTTAAAAAGGTTATAGAAAAATTAGAAATAAAGCAGTTTGGATTGTAATATGAATTTGAATGTCCATGTACTAAAGAATATTCAGTCCATAAAAAAGAAGAAGAAAAAATTACTGTGAAATTTGAAAGCTTGTGTTGCATCTTCTCTTTCCCGCCTTCAGTCACAGACAGATCCGATGCTATGGAACCCTAATGGACGACGCAAAATACGTTAAACTGTACCAAACACTCTCCAACGCCACCGTTCCAGATCCAATTTTCGAAGGCAAAGACCATCGCGGTGTCTGCGAAACCCTCTTCGACCAACTCCACTCCATCTTCCGCCGATTCTTCTCCGCTCTTCCTTTGTGCCACCGCCATGACCTTCTCTCTCGGTCCCTTCCGCCTCCGCATTCGGGGCTGTGGCCAATTGTTGAAGAACTTTCTCTCATTCTGCGCTGCTGTCTTCTTCTCCTGACGCTCCCGCACTCCGACCAGAAGTTCTTCCTTCTCAAGGGCCGCTCTCTTCTTCGCATTCTCAATTCCTTCCTCTCTTTCCATGTCTCCGAACATCGCGGCGTGCGCTTTCGCAACTTCCTCACCGACGAGGACTTGGACCTCGATGATTCTTGTCGTCCGTTTCTGCGCGCGCTGCTTGAGGTGGGTTTCGTGTTGATATAGTTCATATTGTAATATACGTGTGTTCTGCAGCTGTATGCTCCAATTAACGGGTTAATGTTATCTTATATGATTTTGGATTTGGTTCCTAATTGGATGTAGCTTTTGTTTTAAAAGGTTTTTGTCTGTTTAGTTTTTAAATCTATAATTCTGTTATCATTTTCTTGTATATTTAGAACCTGTTTGAAAATACTTCTTCTTAAGTGCTTACTGTAGTACAAAATAAGAAGGTAGAATGGGTTGTACTTATTTCGTAATTAGAATTTATCGTTTTACTTAAGCTTTTGGATATTTTTGCTGAGAAAGCTGTCTAACTTAGAGTAGATGGTAGATTCATTTTTATTTTATGAAGACAATGCTGTTGGGTCGTGTGATAAACATTTTTTTCAGAAGCTGCGTAAAGTAAATATTTTTTGTGTGGATCTAACGATGGTGTTAGACTGTGCTAAACATTTTTTTCTTAAGCTGCTTGAAGTAAAGTTTTCCTTTTTAATCTGAATAACTTCTAGTTGGTTCGAGTTTGTCAAATAACCATTATTATATTGCCTCTGACATGACCAAGTCAGTTTGGAGCCCAAGAAAACTGTTTCATTTTCTCTATATAATGCAATTGTTTCTATCCTCCTCATTTCTTGTATGTATGTGTTTTCCACTTTGGATTCCACATACACCATTTATTTTTGTCCCCAAATTTTCAATCTGCTGCCCACGTGTAACCTCGATGGACAGCTATAATGTGGCAATGGGCGGGCAATGGGTTCTGCTTTTAGTTTTATGGTAAAACCATCTGGTTTCTGGAAATAAAATAAAGTGGAGGAAACCAGTAAATGGAAAAAAGTAGCTTTTGTTTCATCAGCTAATTTAAGTTTTTAGTTCCAGTTTGTATGGGACCAAAAGTCTATGTGATAGTGGTATTAAATTATTAATTATTAATGATTGTTACACCTATTGTGGTCAGGGAGATTGTTCCAGGATTTGAACTTGTAAATTTCAGGTCACCAGGCAACAGTCTACCGCTGTGCCAAAGCTTGTCCCTCTAGTTTTGTGCATTTTAAACATCTGCCACATAGAAATTTGTATAGGATTCTTACTGGAGTTCTATTAATCTAAACTTGAACATGTTATCTCAGGTATTTGCAGATGAACTTTTAAGACACCAGCCATTGAGAAGGTATCTTATGATGGCTGATTCAGTATCTTCTATCCATGAAAAGCTTTTCGTTTGTCATTTCAACCAAGGTGATATTGCCATTGTCCTGGAGGTGTTATCTTCTCATTTCATCCTGTCAGTTTCTGATGAGAAAGCAGTTGAGGATTTCACAGTTAGATTATTTTTACGTTGTGATAAGGATTTCAGATGTTCTGAACTTAGCATTGCGCCCTCCATTGTGTTGTTGCATGACCCTGTTGTGCTCGCTGCACCAAAGATGTTCCAGGCACACATAGTTTCAATGGTTTCTGAAGCCATTTGTTCTGGCTTATCTTCAGAGCTTTTAGCCAATTTCAACCTAATAGCACTGCAAAAATCTGTTATCTTGTACTCTACACACGTGTCTAGTTTGCAAATAGATGGCTTTCGTGTTGAATTGAAATGCTCCGACTCACACCTTCTTGACAAAGGTCAGCTAAAATTTGAATCTTATATTCAGCATGGCACCAGAAGCAGATTAAATAAAGTCTTATCAAAATCAGATGATTCATGCGATTCTTATCAATGCAAATTGTTTTCGAAAACAAAAAGGGATCTTTTGGCCGAGTATATTGCATTTATGAAGGAGAGACAGTACCTATTTGATGATTCATTAAGGGAAGGGATTACCTCAATCTTAAGTTGCCTAATCCATCAAGCCTTCTCTCAAGAGGCCGCTGGAGATGCAGTATACAATATAAAGGAAAACATTAGTGCGCAAGATATATCTCTTCTTGGATCCATAATGAAGCTGATGAGTGTTTCATTGCTTCAAGCAATTAAGTATCTACGTAATAGTGGTGATTCAGATTGTTTGAAAACCATGAAAAGTGCCACTGTGCGTGAGAAGTATGATTTCTTGATCAGCATCATTGACCATTTTCAACAGTTTAAGATCTGTTTACCAATTCAAAGTTTCTTGTATGATGAGATGAAAATTCAGAAATCAAATCGCAAAGTCTCTGAGGCATTGCTCGTGCACTTCATAGGCTTGCTATCTTTAAGTTTTAACAATGGACTTGAATTGCTGGCAAAGGGGTGTATATCCGTACTTATGGCATTGATGTATCTGTTTGTTTTTGAAGAGGGGGATTTACATGCTTTGGGATCATTGAAGGGTTTGTCATTACCACCTTGCTTGCCCGAAATTTCATGTGATAAGAGTGGAAAGGTGAATTGTGTGTCTTTGGTTCTCATGAACTTGAATTTAGTTTATATTTCACTCTAAATTGTTGGTAAATTTTGCAGGGTGCAAGAGATAAGCAATCTGTCTATAAAGTTGTAGCAGAGTTTCGTAGAATTCAATCATGTACTTTGAGGTACGTATCGTATCTATGTCTTTCTAGGCTTTACATGGTGTTGTCTTTACAGATTCTCAATTTCTCTATTCAAGCATGTAATTTGAGGCTTGCTTAATGGGTGCTTGAGTAGCCATCATAACTTCAATTCATTGTAATGCCCAAGAAAAAAACACTCTGTAGCGTCATAGTTAGAGGCCCACTAATTTTTCTGTTATTGTTAAGGAGCAGTTGTCTTCTGTCCTAGTTATGGACTCTTTGAAAGCTTGAAGTATTACCCTTTATTTGACTAGATTATACTACATATTCTTTTATCTTGGAATTTTGGGGAATATTTAGATCTTGAGGGACTTCATTTAGTTTAGTGCATTAATGGTACAGAGTTCGAGGGATTCCATGTAGTTTAATTTAATATTGGTTCCACTTCTGATATTTAGATTGCATGAACTATTATTGTGTTATTTTATTCATGCATTTTTTTCCCACCCAAATATTGTAACAAACATTCTTTGCTTTGTGTTATCCTTCATTCTTTGCTTTGTGTTATCCTTCATTCTTTGCTTATACCCTTGTCTCCCAAGAACATGGCAACCTTCCCTTCTTATCTTCCCATGAACTTTTTCTCAGACCCCCAAACAATGATGATTATGCAATGGATTCATAAGCTCCACTGAAATAAAGTGGCAAATATCTTATATTTCCTCAAATTTTGTGATGAAGTGGACATGTTTTGCGTGATTAAGTTGTCCTTTTTTGTGCTTTTTCTGAACCATCCTGTATTTTTCAGTACGGATTCCTTCACCTCCTGTAACGACGAGAATGGAACAGAGAAAACCTGCGATGGGGAAATGTTTCTTAATTGCATATTAGGAAACCCCAAAAAGTTATCCGATTATGATGAACTTGCAGATTTCCTTGAGTGCAGGACTGGGAAAAATTATTCCAAGTGGTTGAATAGGCGCGAAATATATAGAGATCGTAGGTATCAGAAAAAACTAGAATTAGGGAAGACTAAGAAGAAAACATTCCGGAAGTGTTTTCAGTTTAAAAAAAATGGCCAGTCTTTGAAACGACGGAAAAATGGAATGTTTGTAAAGCATCGGAGATGATAGATCTAAACCATGACCTTTGCCCCGTGTACATGTAAATGAATAACTTATTTTTTTGGCCTCTTCATTCTTGGCCATATTTTTGTACATGGATTTATATTTAGGTTTATTCAGTGGGTTCGGTAGCCAACAGAGTATTTTCCATTTTTCACGACCAAACTTCGGAACACCAACACATCCACTGGGAATTAAAAGGAGAGTTGAAGCTGAGGAGAAAGCGGCGAACAACTAGCCTACCCTTTCTATATAACTGTGAGCTGATCCTAAATATAGGCACTGTTCATGAGAAGCAGCTTAACACGAGCTAAAAAATTTATGCTAGCGAGATGATGATAGATCTATTCATAAATATAATGTTCGTTAAACTAATGTAAGAGAAAAACATTGAAATGGAACTTCCGTATCTAAATGTGTGTATTTATGTAAAAGATGACAAATCTAATGATAAGGTCATCATACTTTACTTTCTCTTTTATGAAATTATAATCCACCTCAATCCGTGAAGATATGATTAGAAGTAATATGTAATGCTGTTTGGTTGTCATATACAAGGTATATTTGTTTTTTTGTAATTTTTTTTTTTAAATTTAAACTCTTTGAGGAGTTTCCTAGTCACATATGAACCAACACTATGCTATTGTTGAGTATTGTGTTTTTTCATTTGATCTTACCATAACATTTTATTTGTTATTTTTTCAACATTTTAAATTAACTCTAACAAAAATACAATATCTTGATTTGGAATGTTTATTATTTGGTGACCTTACTTAGTTACAATAAATATAACTAATAATTTGAATATTCTTATGATCTTCATAAATGAGGCATTTTCTAGGAACCATTTTAATAAATTTTAGGATCTATTCGACTCCATCCTAATGACATTGATAATGAGAGTTTAAAAATTGTCTTATTATATTCACTGCAAAAGTAAGTCACAATGAGATAATTTAATTTATCCACTAACCTTTGGTATCTCTCAGGATCAGAGAGAAAGGTTCTCCTTAGTCATGTATAAGTTTGACACTTGAATCCATTGGTGTGTCGAGTCGAGAAGCTTAACATTTATTTTTTTCTTTTTCTTGTCAAGAGCATTTTTTCTTTCAATATAACAAACCATTATTAGACTGTGTCACTTTAATACTAAGAAAAATACCTCAAGTTTATAAGATCTTTTGTTTGAAACTTTTGAACAAGACATTGTTTTAGTTATACATTACCCTCGCTATCACTACCTCTAATATATTATAACAATGCTATTTACATGTATAATAAAATAGATATATCCTTTGAGAGGATGACGAAATAACAAAGAAAGAACTATCAACATCCCTTCGTATCATTCGTTAGATAACCGTTTGAAAATGTTCAAACCATACACGGATTGTAGGCAACATACCATATTAAATTAAAGGTTAAAATTGAAATTAATTTTTCTTGAAAATTTTGGACCATTTCATTATAATATTTTTATTTATACCATTTGACACATATTCGCTTCAATATTAGTTGAGAAATGCATTTGAAACGTCAAATAAACTTATAAAAATTTTTGTTTAAAGGACTAAATTAATGTAATTTTAGAGATAAGAGACTAAATTAGATTTAAAATTTTTAAGAAAGACCAATTCTAATTTTTATTAAAAATTAAAGAATTAAAAATATATTTAACCCTAAATTAAAAAGTGAGATAAGAAGCGGGTATTATAATTTATTTTGAGTTATTTTAAGTTCTGGTAATATAAATTGGTTTGAAATTGAGTCGAAAAGATTTAGGAAGAATTAGTCAATGGAAAAATGAGTTTTATGTTTACATAATAGTTACTTTTGCACGATTCCAGAAGTAATAATATAAATACTCAAACAAGGTAATAAATTATTCAATGACTTAAGAGACTTGGGATAAGGATACATGATTGGAGGACTAGTTGATATTATTTTATTTTTTCAAACATTGTGACATAAAACCTATCAATCATTCATTAATCACTTGGATATAAATATAAAAGGAAATGCAAAACCAACCTTATTTATTCAGATGAAATTATTAAAAGTGAGAAAGTAAAATAAAAGAAAAAAGTGAAATTAAGATTGCTTAAATTATAAAAAAGAAGATAAAACCAAGTAGAAAATGAAATAAATTTATTTATTATCTTAATAGATAAAACACGAAAGTTCTATAAATGCTTACTATATAATAAATTATATTTTTAAATTCCCAAAATGAATTATATGTTTTTTAGGTAAATGATTATATCTTCCTAACAAGGTAATATATCACATAAATACATATTATTAATAAAACATTTATGATATAATTAATTATTTGTTTTATCTTGATTATTATGTAATTTACATATTAATAAAATAATTCATTTGTTTACTTTTCATCACAAATTTCTTGAATTTTGTATAGAAAGTTGCTCTTTATTTTTATAAATCGCGCTTTCACCATTTCGTTGAAAACAAAATGATTTAGTACGTTTTTTTAACACATTTCTCTCCTCTATGCACATAACCATACAAAAGATTGATGTGTAGTTAGAAGTGAAACATCATTAGACTATGATACATGTGGTCAACCATTAGAATAATAAGAACTATATATGACTAAATAAGTTAATCGTCTCGTTCATAAAAGACATTGAAAAATTAATTCTATAACAAATGCATTTAAATCCTTTAGTCCATGGAAGAAGAAGAAATATTTACTTTACAAGTTAATTTTATAGAAAATACATTTAAATCCTCTTAGTTCATAAGAGAATAAACTATGTATTCTAATATTGAAGTTCTACAATAGTATCTTAATATTAAATTTTATAAAACTATTTTTACATTCAAATATATTTTAAAAATCAAGTTAACCATAAATAAAACAATATTTTATTATTAAATTATTATATTATGGTTTAATTTATTTACTTCACCTACTTAGAAAGTAAATTATTATTATTTTCTTAAAACTAAATTGGTAATACCTCAAATATTTAAAGATTAAATCGACGTCCTAAAAGATAATATATGCATTATTTATTTACTATGATATCAATTGAAAATATTATATTTGTGTAACAAAATTCTCATTTTAGTGGTAGTATGTGTTTACATGTCGTATTATTATGTCCCTCATTTTCATATTTTTGCACCTATATTTTTCAATGTCTCTTCTACATTTTGTCTTATTATAATCTTTAACTACACTCTTCTCTTGATTTTCTTTAGGCCTCCAAGTTCACTTCTATTTTTTGATAGCTAAATCTCATTAAAATATGTGATTAACTAAATATTTTATCCGTTCATTGTTGTTACTCTATGTCTATAACTACATCTTTTGGATAACATTTGTCAACATAATTCATAAAATTCAATTTTTTAAATTAGAGAGTAATCAATATGATGTAGTCTTGGTTAGGACCACCATAGAAAGTTAGAGTTCGGGAAGAGTTGATAAAATTCAAAGACATCTCAGATTAGATTTGGATCATAAAATATGAACTCCTTTTTGTAAGTTTTGTAATGTTTATGTTTGAGTCTTATCAGACCGTTAGTTATGTTGAACTTTTTGGTGTTTTGGTCCATAATATATAAGTCCTTGTGAAACACTTTGTATTTGAGTTATATGAAAAATTGAGTTTTATATCAAGTCTGGAGACTTGAAACCACTAGTCCTTATATTTGAATCTCATATCCAAAATGCTGGATCTTCCTCACTTATCTTGGAATCTTTTTTAATTAGTGTGTTTTCCTCCCGTTTCGCAAACCCCCAAATCAACGTCTTTCATTCTTCTTCCATTCGTTATAGGGTTCATATTCACTTTCATTCAAAACCTAAATTCACTCAAAATCTAAGACGATCCTATATTACAATATTTATCTATAAGGCCAAGTAAACCTAAAAGTTATTTTTTGCAAGAATTTCTATTTATGGTAATTATAAAATTATGACATTATTGACTAATTTCAAATTCCTTCTTTGTCCCAACGATCTAATCTCCAAATTAATGAATCTCAAAGTCTAACCTTTTTAAGGTCCAAAAATTTTACCTCAATATATAATCTTTTAATTATTTGATAGAATAAAACTCTAATCCCAAATTATACCTCATTATCCTTATTTTTAGATGTCTTATCAAGAACAACTTCATCTAAATAATCACTATTAAACATCTTATTCTTAATGTCTTTTGCAGACAATATCTGTGACAACAAAATATGTCTATTTTACCTTCTTGATTGGACTTTTATTCGATCTATGTTCTTTATTTCTTTTATTGGAATTTAACAAGCCTGAAATAACTCCTACTCTAAAATGCATTAGGTAAGTAATCATTACATTTTTTTCATAGATACATTAATCAAGTTCAACACAAACATGTTTATTGTTGGTTGATTATCTTTGATGACTATCTTTATCATATTCACTACTTCATGCCTTTTGTTTTATATTGTCTATGTCCATTTCACTCTATTAAATTCTGAAACAATAATATATAAATGAAAAATGTTATCTAACAACTTTTATAAAAATAAAATAAATTTAACAAAATTAACTTTTGTATTTCTAAAAAAATAATAATAATAAAAAATACTGTCAAATAGATGTAAAAGAGTATTCTGATATCAAAATACCATTGTCTATATACCAAACATCAATTCCACTCTACCAAAATTTGAAATAAGAACGTACAAAATAATATTCAAAACAAGTGCTCTATATTCCTATGTGTAATCTAACTAAACATACCTAAGATGATCATATTTTGTAGAAGAAATCATCACCGATACACCTTCATCCCACCTTCACTATTCATAAACATTTCAATTTCAAGCTTCACCTGAATTAAAAAATGTTAGCTAAAACTTTTATTTCTAAAAACTCAATCTTTACAAATGTACAACCAAACTTCTAAACGCGAATTACACAAATGTGTTCTTTTACACTAAATACACTCCCGTTACTTTCATAATTGAAAAAATTTCTTTTTACCTATCTATTTTTTTTTTGAAGAATAAACTGCTTTGTCAATAACTTACTCATATTGATATTACCAATGAGAAAATCAGAACTGCTTCCATCACCCATGTTAGTATGTTACATCATTCAAACACATATAGTTTCAAACAAGAACTACTCTCTGATATGATTGTTTTTAATTATGCAACAATAATAACATGGTTGCCACGTTTTTAAGAAATCACACACTATAATGCACTTAAAAATAAAATATGAAAAATATGATTTTTTTAAAGTAATAAACTGAGAAAACGACAATTAATAGACACTTATAATATAATAGAAATACATTATTTATACATAAAAATATTCATATAAATTTTAGAAAATAATTAAATAGCGTCCATTGGAAACTATTAAAAATAATACTTTGAAATGATTTAGTAATATCTCACTTGTCTGTTTTACATACCCCTATCATGAACTTTTCTTTTTGTTTTTTCTCACACATACAACGATCATGCACCAAGACAAAATGTTCCACGTCAGACTCTCACGAAGAAAGTGTTGAAAAACGGAAATACACGAGTTTAACGTCTCCTCTTGATTTTGGAGAGCTTCTATTTTAATTTCGTTATTAAATAGTTACTGTTAAAGTCTTTAATAGGTTCCTTAATTGAAAATTTTAATTAGTTTTTACATTAATTTGTAATTATGTTTTTTCTAGAATCCCAAATTCAATATTTCTAACAATTTTAATTGTCATTAAAAGATTCAATTATAAAATCCGTAGAAAATCAGTAATCTAATTACAATAATTTAATATTAATAATTAATTATTTTTTTTCCAAATAATTCAGACAATTTAACCTATAATAAACTTATTATTATTATTATTATTATTATGAAAAAGTATGTTTAACTTGGAATTAGAAAGTAAACTGAGAACAGAGCAATTAATAAAAGGAATGAATGACTAACTTGGTGTGATCGGTTTTCAAACCAAAGAATGGTGGGGCTGTAACTCTATTCCAATCCCATGGCACCATCATCGCCTCCGCCGTCCGATAATTCCGACGCCGAGCGCCGTCTACGCGAAGCGGAGGAGCGCCTCCGTGACGCCATCGAGGAGCTCCAGCGGCGGCAGCGCCGGGCCGCCGCTCATGCTCAGCACCACCTCCGCGTGGAATCGCCTCCCTGCGATCATGGCCCCGACGAATCATGCGTCGCTCACGCCATTGGCAACCTCTGTCAGACCTTCCTTCTCTCCTATGGCGTCAGAGTCGGCATTGGTATACTTCTCCGCGCCTTCAAGCTCGTTCGGAGGCAGTCCTACTCCTCTCTCCTCGATCTCAAGGTTAGTTCAAATCAAATTAGGGTTCCGAATTTGCCTTCTATAACAACATTGATTTTTTACTCGAATAAAATCTCCTCCTCGTGTCAGATTTGAGGTTTGTTTGTTTATCTGAAACATTTTCTCTTAAACTTTAGTCGTGTTTTGATCGGAATGAGCAGAAAGTAACAGAATCAGCGTTTTGGAGTAGCTTAAAGTGGAATTTAAAGCAATTGCGATTTCATATACTTTATTTTAATATATTTTATTGAAATTGATCCAGCATATGTTATTCAGTTCGGTTCAATTCTTTTGTAGCTAATATTCTTGAGTGGAACTGTGTAGCTTTAAGTTGTTGTTAGGTAATATGTATATTGCGTGGAAGTATTGACAGTATTGTTGTAGATGTTAGTATTTCGGTGTTTGTACTAGTGGAGAATATGTGAGGTTATGGATGTTGTTTTTTGTTGTTTCCAGCAACTTGTTTCAGAGAAAGATCTAATAGTAAGGGAAGAAGCATGCCGAATTGGTTTACTTTTTGGTGGTTTCACTGGATCTTATCATGCTCTTAGATGTTTGTTGCGTAAATTGAGAAAGAAAGAGACACCACTTAATGCGTAAGTTGCAAGTCGAACCACTTCCTTGATTTATTTTTCTGGCTTTTCTACTTGAATGATTTATTTTATTTTTAAAATTTTTGTTCATCTATATTTAAAATACTTGGATATTGTTTTATGCTGTTTGTGTTTGCACCTGTTGCTTATTTATGACTTTGTTTAGGGCGATGATGGTGCAGCATTTTAGCAGGTTCAGTAGCTGGTTTCTCAATTTTGGCGTTGAATGATTCAAATAGGAGACGTACACTGGCTTTGTACCTGTTGGTTAGGCTGGCCCAGGTATTCTAAAGTGTATCCCCGAAATGATTTCTGAGCAAGCTGACTTACGTGGATGTATTTAATGCATTTTTAGCCTTTTGTAAACGATTTGCATATGCCAGGCTAATGCATATTCTTATATACTAGTGTGCTTATAACTCTGCAAAGTCTAAGAACAAGTTTCACCTTTGGGGGAGTCATTGGAGGCATGGAGATTCATTGCTGTTTGCTATTGCTTGTGCACAGGTATTTAATCCTCACTCTGAATTTTTGGGCTAGGGTTTACTGTTAACTATCACTTTGTAATCTTTATGTGTGTCTGATAATTGATATTGGTAAAATTACAATAAAACTAGCGTGAAGCATTTTTATAGATATGAGCAAGAATGTTATTTGATGAAAAAGCTTTTATTGTTACAAAGCTTCATACATAGCCAATCCTGGGGAGAGAAAAAAATGAATAGTTGTTGGACAAAATACAACACTTTTTACTTTTCTCACAAGTCATTTCACAATAACACGTTTCTATCATTTAGCACTTTCTTATAATTAGCTGGGAGACGCCTTGTGGGAATGTTTATTCTGTATTTGTCTTAATATAGCCCATGTAGCTGATTCCTCTTATGCTCAAAATGTTAAGTAAATTACCTTGTATAACGAGTAGTTAATATCTTATACTTGATTGTTTCTTGGGAGATGCTTGATGAGTTCCTCAATTATCTGTAAAATATTTGTCATTATTGCTTTCATGTAATGTAAACCTTAAAATTGTTGTCTATAGCATCTCATCTTTTGTCATGTTTCATGAAATTACTTTTATTAATTTTACAATTAAAAAAATATTTCAGGTTATGTATGCCTTTGTTATGCGTCCAGAGAGCTTGCCAAAATCCTATCAAGACTTTATTCAGAATACTGGGCCAGTTGCAGAGCCTGTGTACAAGGCTGTGAGGGATAGTTGTAGAGGTCATCCAGTTGATGTTACTTCACTACATACCTACTTATCTCATGTAGGAAGGTCTGACTATGTAAAGTTGGAAGGATTTCCCTCCATTATTCCATGTTCCATCATTCATCCTGAAACAAATTCTTGTTTAGCCCATCAAGTAAAGGCAACTTCAACAACGTTTAAGAAAACATTCCCGCTTTACTTCTCTTTGACCTTTGTGCCTTTTGTTGTTCTGCACCTACAGAAGGTATTTTCTTACTAAATTATTTCTGTTAGTATATCGGCAAATCATATACTTGCATAATTTATCAAGAAAATAGGTTTTTTTTTTCTTTTTTTTTTCTTTGTAAAGAGAGCTGTTATGCATAATTTGGAAGTGTTTGTGGCAAGTGTCCTTTCTAAGGCACTGAAAGGAAAACACAGCTAGTAAATTGCCGGTGGTTAGGTTCCCTTTTTTATTTTGCTGGCTTACAAAACTTTAAATTTTAAATTTTTATGCATTGTCAGTGTAAAGCACACAGTTATGTATGACTTTTAAGTTATTGTTATTGTAAGAGTCAACGAACTTGACCATATAACCTATATGACATTTTGTGATTGGTCAGTGCATAACACTATTTACTCTTAACTTTATGCTACAACTTAGCTACTTACTGCCATTCTTGTTTTAATTTAAAGTAACACGTGGTGGACATTCAAGTTTGAAATTGTTATTTTTTCCTTTTCCTGCAATTTAGTACATGAGAATAGTTAAATGAAGAATTTTTCAAAGTTCAGTACTGATTTCCAGTTTCCTATTGAGGATTTCTTAAGCATAGGCTCCTTATCTTTATCCTAATATAGTGCACTTGTCGAGGTGTCTCAGTTCCCGCAGTTTGAAATAGTTCATTAGGGTATAGGTAATTGAACACTTATGATGATTACTTGTATTTGTGGTTTCATTCTTCACACTTTTCTTCAATCTAACCATTTTGATTTTTTTGTATTTTCAGTGTTATTTTTTAATTTTAAGATTGAAACAAATGTTTTACTGAAATTTTGCTAATTTTAACAGAGTTGTTTTTGTGCTTTGAATAAGATAACCAACTTCTGTCTACATCAATCAGCGTTACTACTCTTAACTTTTACTGCTGACATTTCTGTAATTTTTTATATTTTTCTTTTACTGATGTGAAAGTTTGTTTTTCAGTTCACTGATGCTCCTTTCCGTACTTTCTGGCTTGCCATCAACGGAGGTGTTCGCTCGACGACATTTTTGTCTGCTTTCGTTGGAATCTTTCAGGTGTATTTTGTTGTTGCTCTCATTGTTACTATAATATTTTTTATTGGTAAATGTAATTTTAATGTTCTGTGTGTCTTTCTGGTTATGCAGGCAGTCATATGTTTACATAGAAAAGTTTTTTCAAGAGATCACAAGCTGGTATATTGGATAGCAGGTGGAATATCTGCCCTATCTGTGCTACTGGAGAAAAAAGCTAAGCGTGGTGAGCTAGCTTTATATGTTCTTCCCAGAGCAGGAGATTCTCTATGGTATATCTTGGTGAACAGGCACCTCCTTCCAAATATCAGGAATGCTGAGGTATGCCCTCTTGACTTATTTATTTATTTCTTTTTAAGTAAAGAAGGAATGCAAAACCATCACCATATAAATTTCAATTCCGACTAGGTTGACATACCAAGCTATATTAATTATTTGCTGCATACCTAAATATCATAAAAAATAACAAAAAATATAAAAGAAAATGAAGGGACTGTACAAACCTCACTCAAGAAACAAACCTCTGACTTGGTAGACTTCATCTAATCCTATAGAAAGAAATCAAACAGTAAAATCTGGAATAAGATCCCATGACATGTACGTCTGTGTCTAATCCCCAGAGCAGAGAGTTCGTTTGCACAATGGTTTCTCTCTATTTATATGAGATACATGAAATCTCATACTCCCAAGCTACACAACATATTCTGCCACCGATTATGAAGATGCCAGAGAACAATGTGATAGTGGCAGAAAGCTTGAACTACCAACGTAGAGTCTCTTTCAATTCATAGACTATACCATCCTTTCTCAATTGCAATTCCAATACCTCGGATAGCACCAGGAAGTTTGCATAATTAACTAATTGTAGACCAAGATAGTTAGTGAAACAACCAACAATGACAGCAGCTCTACCATGAAATAGGTCCCCACAGGCTGCAAGACCAAGAGCACCATGAGCAGCTCCACCAATATTGTACTTCATCCAAAAACAGGGTGGAGATAGCCAAAAGTACTGGTATGACAGAAGGAACTAGATCCACTTTAATAGAGATGCCAAATGCTTTTAGAATGCTGAAATCTTTCAGCATAGATTTTCCATAATAAGAGCACAAATTACCAAATATTAAGATAGAGAAGACATGTAGATTTTTGGAATAATGAGTCATACATCATTCAAAACAAGTAGATTTTTGGCTACACCTAATGCCATCAGTGACAAAAAAAGATGGCAGCTTGATGATTAATACGAAGCATCAGTACATAGCAACACCCAATCAAGCCTTTTATGATTAATATGATCATGCACACATGAATTAACTAGAACTTAAGAACGAATGGACTAGTGTGCAACATTTTCAATGTGTTTCCCACAATGACCATATACCAATCACATTTAAGAAGATTATCATCCATGGCATGCCTATTATAGTATAATCTCCATATCAAATTTCATACCATATACCAACCACATTTAAGAAGATTATCATCTATGGCATACACATTTAAGATGGGTATAAATTTTTACTTCGGGGACATAAATGTACTCGCCCTGCCTATCACCACACCACACCTATTTAAGAGACATACCTTATTCATTCCACTTATGAGTTTCAAATCACCATGGAGGAATCTCCCATATATACTTCTTCTAGAGTTCCTTGAAGAAAGTCATTATTCACATCAAATTGGTGTAATCTTCGCAGCCAATTTGACTTTATATTTGTCTATTGTCCAATTTCACTGTAAATATCCATTTGCACTTTACGACCTTTTTGTCGCTTGGTTAGTAATGCATTCATCTTCTTTCATGGGTTGAGTCCAGTCCAGTTTTCACTTTTCATGGTTTCTTGAATTGAGGTAGGAATTTTTGTGGTATCAATGACAACATTAAATCTTTGATGTTTATTTGAGAGATTATCACTGCAAACATATTGAGAAATGCAATATTTAGCACACTATATTTTTTTCTTTCTCAGTGCAATGGGTAAAATCTCAATAACACGTGTCTCCTCCTCACTATTATCTTCAGGATTCTTACCTCGGAGTTAGACAACTTTTCTTGCACTGAAGCCAAAGTGAATTGTTGCCTTTAATATTTTTTGTTAAAGAATTAGTCTTCTTCCTCATTGTAGGCCGGTTCTATTCCAACTGTATTGTGCATCACTTAGATATTGGACATCCTGCAAAGATATAGTAATTACATGAATAAGAGCTAATTCACTTCAAGTGTTTTCTCCCGTTGAAACGGGAGGGCTGGCAAAAAAAAAAATGTTTTGTGAAAGGTGATATCCATAGAACAGTTGTACCCCTTTTTGTTAAGAGGGATAACCAATAAAGACATATTTAAGTGTTCTAGGATCTAATTTACTGTGACTAGAATTATAAGAGTGACAAAAACAGCCCATCTAAATATCCAAGATAGACTTGACACGAAACGAGAAGAGTGAACAAAAGAGAATATAAACTCAATAGGAATAATGTCATTAAAGACACAAATGTGTAACCTATTGATGAGGTATGTGACCATTAACCCAACTTCTCCCTCATAGCTTTTGGGAACGTACATGTAGAAAAAGAAGGCTCTAACTACTTCTAGAAGATGACAATTCTTCCTTTTTGCAACCCCATATTGTTGTGGAATGTTAACACGTGTTAGTTCATGAATAATACTTTTATGAGACAAAAATTTGGAGAATTCATGATTCACATATTCAGCGCTATTATCAAATCTAGTTCTTTTTTTTTTTTCCAAATTGAATTTAGACAAGATGAAGAAAATTAACAGAGATTTGAAATAACACATATTTACTTTTCATATGTGAGGCATGTATAATCATGAATAAAAGTATCATACCGTTTTATTCCAGAAATAGATTCTAAAATAGGTCCTCAAACATTAGAGTAGTTAAAATCAAATGAGAAATTACTCTTTATATTACTAATAAAATAAGATGCACGGTGATGCTTTGACAATTGCTATATAACAATTAAAATACTCGAGACTTTTTGGTAAACAAAGGAGTGAACACAGATTTGATAAGGTTGAATGAGGGATGCCCAAGTCTTCTATGATGAAGCCATATTTGGAAAGTACCCATGATTCTGATGTTGCATGATGACTTATGACCTCCTTTGTTTTGGACACTAACCTATAGATTCTAGTATGCTCCTTAGCAATTAAAATTGTCTTCCTTGTGCTAGGGTATTGAGATACAAAGTAACGAGAGAAAGTTAATAGTTCAAATAGTTGTCTACAGAGATAAGACTATTTGTGGGACATATGAAATATCCTTCATGTACCTTGTTCCTTCTTAATGGCCTTAGAAAACAAGCTGAAAATCTTAAGTGGTATGATTTTCTTCATCTACTTGATCTTTGCTTCTCGAGGAGACAAAATTGGGTCAACTCGAGCAACCTCAACAAATGAACCTCTGACCACAGTTTCTAATTTACTCTTCCAAACTTTTCTTGGCAAGTCTTGATTTGAGGATCAACAGATTTTGAATCAAGTCTTTTACAATTACTGGAAGACGTTTATGAGAAGTAACAAGAAAAGGAAGTGCCATGGATTGCAAGCAAGGAGAAAGAAGGTTTCTTGAAGTACATGACATGACTCACCAATCACATCTCCTTGTCCAGTTTTCTGTTAACTTCTCAAATTGCAATGAGTTAACTCTTTTCTGGTCTGTTTTTCTAGCATTTTTCGAAAATACTTTCTTGTATTCTTGTAACAGCCGTACGTTGTTTGAGAAAAAAATTAGTTTTTACTGATAGATGTTTTTTGACCTTCAATATATCCATGCAGTTAGTGAATGTGATCAGTTTGAAAACAATGCCTCCCACCATTGCCGCTCATTTATTGTCTTCTTCATTTCATAGTTAATCATGTTCATCATTCTTGTTTTCATTTTTCTTAAGGGTTTAAGGTTCTTCATGGTTTAGGAATTGCGACAACTACAGAAATTGTTTCATTTCATGCTTTCAACTTGTACAGGTTTTCTTGTTTTCTCTGTGTATGGGAGGAATAATGTATTACTTGGAACACGAGCCAGAAACCATGGCTCCATTTCTGAGGGGCCTGATCCGTCGCTTCCTTGCGAGCAGAATCAGCAATCCAAGCCCACCATTTAATAGAACTGCTTCCTACGCATACCTGCAAGCTATTGATGGCATGACGCCACCAACATTACAAGAGAAGAGGGATACTGAATCTTCCGAAAAGTACAATCTTGAATCTATTCCTGGGCTTTAACATTGTTTTTTTTTGGTTGGGAAAAGGGGTGGTCTCTGAACTAATGTTTCTTATATTATATTAGGTTATAGGTTATCCTTGTATTGGGAGCCAGTTCTATGTTAGAGGTTCTCCATTTTTTATTGATTGCCAATGAAGGTGCTCTTAATGTTTAGGTGTTCCTCTTTCTAATTGTGTGCGATTGTCAAAAAAGAAAAAAAAAAAAAAAAACTGTGTGCCAAAAATAAATAAATAAAAAACATGATCTAATTATGTCTTCAACTTTAGTGAAGTGCTTGATGAAACAATTGATCTACATGATCATATTCTGATAGATAAAAGGGGACCATAATACAATTCAAATTGATTGATACTGAGGTGGCGCGGTGAGCGGATTTTTAACTCCATTATCTATTTGAAAATTTTAAAGTATTAAAATGCTAAATTGCTGCAGCTAAATTTTTTTTTTAACATCTTTATAAGTTTCCAAAACACTATTTTGTTAGTATTTATTATGATTGTAATATTGACTTGAAGAGAAAAAAAAAATAGACAAATAAGATAGACAAATAAATATGACATAATGAACAAACAAATAAGTGGATAGTTACGTATTAGTTTTTGTATAAAGTTTTAACATTTACTTATAAATTATTTTATTATTATCCAAAGAGATGCACTTTTTATGGACAACAAGTTTGATTATAAGTTACAAAAAATCAACCATTATTACTTCCACTAGGTGACTGACTTGAAGAAAAAAAAATATAGACAAATAAGTGGGGCATAATAAACAAATAAATGGAGAGTTACGTATTAGTTTTTGTACAAAGTTTTAAAATTTACTGATCAATTTTTTTTATTATCAAAATGATGCACTTTTTATGTACCACAAGTTTGATTATAAGATATAAAAATCAACCCTTATTACTTGTACTAGGTGAAAAAATAGGTAAATAGGTGGGGCATTTGCTCATCAATTTTTTTATTATTATGCAAAGGGATGTACGTATAAGTTTGGGTATGAAGTTTTAAAATTTATTGATCAATTTTTTCTTTTATTATCCAAAAGGATGGACTTCTTATGTATAACAAGTTTGATTATAAGTTAAAAAAATCAACCCTTATTACTTGCACTAGGTGGCAGCCTTGAAGAAAAAAGTAGACAAAAAAGTGGGGCATAATAAACAAATAAGTGGAGAGGTAGGTATTAGTTTTCGCACAAAGTTTTAAAATTTACTGATAAATTTTTTCTTTTATTATCCAAAGGGATGCACATCTTATGTATCACAAGTTTGATTATAAGTTACAGAAATCAACCCTTATTACTTGCACTAGGTGGCTGTCTTGAAGAAAAAAATAGAAAAATAAATGGGGCATAATAAACAAATAAGTGGAGAGCTATGTATTAATTTTCGTAAAAATTTTTAAAATTTACGGATAAATTTTTTCTTTTATTATCCAAAGGGATGCACTTCTTATGTATCACAAGTTTGATTATAAGTTACAAAAATCAACCCTTACTACTTGCACTAGGTGGCGGTCTTGAAGAAAAAAAAAAAAGGAAAATAAATAAGGCATAATAAACAAATAAGTGGAGAGCTACGTATTAATTTTCGTAAAAAAATTTAAAATTTACTAATCAATTTTTTTTTATTATCACAAAGGATGCACTTTTTATGTACCACAAGTTTGATTATAAAATACAAAAATTAACCCTTATTACTTGCACTAGGAGGCTACCTTGAAGAAAAAAATAGGCAAATAGGTGGGGCATAATAAACAAATAAGTCGAGAGCTACGAATTAGCTTTCCTACAAAATTTTAACATTTGCTCATAAATTTTTTTATTATTATGCAAAGGGATTGACTTCTTATGTACCATTAGTTTGATTATAAACTACAAAAATTAACACTTATTACTAGCACTAGGTGGCTGCCTTGAAGAAAAAAATAGACAAGTAAGTGGGGCAGAATAAACAAATAAGTGGAGAGGTACGTATTAGTTTTCGCACAAAGTTTTAAAATTTATTGATCAATTTTTTCTTTTATTATCCAAATGGATGCACTTCTTATGTATGACAAGTTTGATTTTAAGTTACTAAAATCAACTCTTATTACTTGCCCTAGGTGGCTGCCGTGAAGAAAAACATAAACAAATAAATGAGACATAATAAAGAAATAAGTGGAGAGGTACGTATTAATATTCGTATATTACTGATCAATTTTTTTCTTTTATTATCCAAAGGAAAGCACTTCTTATGTATCACAAGTTTGATTATAAGTTTCAAAAATTAACCCTTATTACTTGTACTAGGTGGATGCCTTCAAGAAAAAAATAGGCAAATAAGTGGAGCATAAGAAACAAAAAAATGGAGAGTTACGTATTAGTTTTTGTAAAAAGTTTTAAAATTTACTAACCAATTTTTTCTTTTATTATGCAAAGGGATGCACTTCTTATGTATCACAAGTTTGATAAAAGTTACTTAAATAAACCCTTATTACTTGCACTAGGTGGCTGCCTTGAAGAAAAAGATAGGCAAATAAGTAATGCATAATAAACAAATAAGTGGAGAGCTATGTATTAGTTCTCGTAAAAAGTTTTAAAATTTACTAATAAATTTTTTCTTTTATTATCCAAAGGGATGCACTTCTTTGATTATAAGTTACAAAAATCAATCCTTATTACTTGCACTAGGTGGCTGTCTTGAAGAACAAAATAGGAAAATAAATGGGGCTTAATAAAAAAATAAATGGAGAGCTACCTATTAATTTTCGTAAAAAATTTTAAAATTTACAGATCAATTTTTTTTATTATCCAAAGGGATGCACTCTTTATATATCACAAGTTTGATAAAAGTTATAAAAATCAACCCTTATTCCTTGCACTAAGTGGCTGCCTTGAAGAAAAAAAATAAGCAAGTATGTGCGCATAATAAAAAAAGTTGAGAGCTACGTATAAGTTTGCGTATCAAGTTTTAAAATTTATTGATCAAAATTTTCTTTTATTATCCAAAGGGATGGACTTCTTATGTATCACAAGTTTGATTATAAGTTAAAAAAATCAACCCTTATTACTTGCACTAGGTGGCTGCCTTGAAGAAAAAAATAGGCCAAAAAGTGGGGCACAATAAACAAATAAGTGGAGAGGTACGTATTAGTTTTCGTACAAAGTTTTAAAATTTATTGATCAATTTTTTCTTTTATTATCCAAATGGATGCACTTTTTATGTATTTCAAGTTTGATTATAAGTGACTAAAATCAACCCTTATTACTTGCCCCGGGTGACTGCCTTGAAGAAAAAAATAGACAAATAAATGGGACATAATAAACAAATAAGTGGAGTGCTACGTATTAATTTTGGTAAGAAATTTTAAAATTTACTGATTAATTTTTTCTTTTATTATCCAAAGGGATGGACTTCTTATGTATCCCAATTTTGATTATAAGTTAAAAAAATCAACCCTTATTAATTGCACTAGACGGCTGCCTTCAAGAAAAAATAGGCACATAAGTGGGCCATAATAAACAAATAAGTAGAGAGCTACGTATTAGTTTTCGTACAAAGTTTTAAAATTTATTGATAAATTTTTTCTTATATTATCGAAATGGATGCAATTCTTATGTATCACTTAAAAAAATCAACCCTTAGTACTTGCACTAGGTGGCTGTCTTCACGAAAAAAATAGGCAAATAGGTGGGGCATAATAAACAAATAAGTGAAAAGTTACGTATTAGTTTGCGTACAATGTTTTAAAATTTATTGATCAATTTTTTCTTTTATTATCCAAAGGGATGGACTTCTTATGTATCACAAGTTTGATAAAAATTACAAAAATCAACCCTTATTACTTACACTTAGGTGGCTGCCTTGAAGAAAAAAATAGACAAATAAGTGGGGCATAATAAACAAATAAGTCGATAGCTACGAATTAGTTTTCGTACAAAGTTTTAACATTTGCTCATCAATTTTTTTATTATTATACAAAGGGATGCATTTCTTATGTACCACAAGTTTGAATATAAGTTACAAAAATCAACCCTTATTACTTGCACTGGCTGCCTTTAAGAAAAAAAACAGACAAATAAGTGGGACATAATAAACAAATAAGTGGAGAGTTACGTATTAATATTCGTAAAAATTTTTAAAATTTACTGATCAATTTTTTGTTTTATTATCCAAAGGAAAGAACTTCTTATGTATCACAAGTTGATTATAAGTTTCAAAAATTAACCCTTATTACTTGTACTAGGTGACTGCCTTTAAGCAAAAAATAGGCAAATAAGTGGGGCATAATAAACAAATTAGTGGAAATCTACGTATTAATATAGTTAACAAAATTTAAAATTTAGTGATCAATTTTTTATTTTATCATCATAAAGGATGCACTTTTTATGTATCACAAGTTTGATTATAAGTTAAAAAAATCAACCCTTATTACTTGCACTAGGTGACTGCCTTGAAGAAAAAAATTGACAAATAAGTGGAGCATAATAAACAAGTAAGTGCAGAGCTACGTATTAGTTTGGGTAAAAGTTTTAAAATTTATTGATCAATTTTTTCTTTTATTCTCCAAAGGGATGAACTTCTTATGTATCACAACGTTGATTATAAGTTAAAAAAATTAACCCTTATTACTTGAACTAGGTGGCTGCCTTGAAGAAAAAAATAGGCCAAAAAGTGGGGCACAATAAAAAAATAAATGGAGAGGTACGTATTAGTTTTCGTACAAAGTTTTAAAATTTATTGATCAATTTTATTTTTCATTAATCAAATGGATGCACTTCTTACGTATCTCAAGTTTGATTATTACTTACTAAAATCAACCCTTATTACTTGCCCCGGGTGACTGCCTTGAAGAAAAAAATAGACAAATAAATGAGGCACAATAAACAAATAAGTGGAGAGCTACGTATTAATTTTTGTTAAAAATTTTAAAATTTACTGATTAATTTTTTCTTTTATTTTCCAAAGTGATGCACTTCTTATGTATCACAAGTTTGATTATAAGTTACAAAAATTAACCCTTATTACTTGCACTAAGTGGCTGCCTTGAAGAAAAAAATAGACAAATAAAAGGGACATAATAAACAAATAAGTGGAGAGCTATGTATTAATTTTCGTAAAAAAATTTAGAATTTACTAATCAATTTTTTCTTTTGGGATCTAAAGGATGCACTTCTTATGTATCACAAGTTTTATTATAAGTTTAAAAAATCAAGCATTATTACTTGCACTAGGTGACTGCCTTGAAGAAAAAAATAGGCAAATAAATGGGGCATAATAAACAAATAAGTGGAGAGCTACGTATTAATTTTCGTAAAAAAAGTTAAAATTTAGTGATCAATTTTTGCTTTTATTATCCTAAGGTATTCACTTCTTATGTATCACAAGTTTGATTATAAGTTACAAAATTCAATCCTTATTACTTGCACTAGGTCGCTGCCTTGAGGAAAAACATAGGCAAATAAGTGGAGCATAATAAACAAATAAGTGGAGAGCTACATATTAGTTATGGTAAAAAGTTTTAAAATTTAGTTATAAATTTTTTCTTTTATTATCCAGAGGGATGCACTTCTTATGTATCACAAGTTTGATTATAAGTTAAAAAAATTAACTCTTATTACTTGCACTAGGTGGCTGCCTTCAAGAAAAAAAAAAATAGGCAAATAAGTGGGGCATGATAACCAAATAAGTCGAGAGCTACATATAAGTTTGGGTATAAAGTTTTAAAATTTATTGATCAATTTTTTCTTTTATTATCCAAAGGATGGACTTCTTATGTATCACAAGTTTGATTATAAGTTAAAAAATCAATCATTATTACTTGCACTAGGTGACTGACTTCAAGAAAAAAAATAGGCAAATAAGTGGAGTATAAGAAACAAGAAAGTGGAGAGCTACGTATTAGTTTTCGTAAAAAGTTTTAAAATTTACTAATGAATTTTTTCTTTTATTATGCAAAGGGATGCACTTATTATGTATCACAAGTTTGATAAAAGTTACATAAATAAACCCTTATTACTTGCACTAGGTGGCTGCTTTGAAAAAAAAAAGGCAAATAAGTGGGGCATAATAAACAAATAAGTGGAGAGCTACATATTAGTTTTCGAAAAAAGTTTTTAAAATTTTCTGGTCAATTTTTTCTTTTATTATCCAAAGGGATGCACTTCTTATGTATCACAAGTTTGATTATAAGTTAAAAAAATCGACCCTTATTACTTGCACTAGGTGGCTGCCTTTAAGAAAAAAATAGACAAATAAGTGAGGCTTAACAAACAAATAAGAGGAGAGTTACGTTTTAGTTTTCGTAAAAGGTTTGAAAATTTGCTGATCAATTTTTTACTTTATTAAACAAATGGATGCACTTCTTATGTATCAGAATTTTGATTCAAAGTTACAAAAATGAATCCTTATTACTTACACTAGGCGGCTGCCTTGAAGAAAAAAATAGTCAAATAATTGGGACATAATAAACAAATAAGTGGAGAGCTACGTATTAATTTTCGTAAAAAAATTTAAAATTTACTGTTAAATTTTTTCTTTTATTATCCAAAGGGATGCACTTCTTATGTATCACAAGTTTGATCATAAGTTACAAAAATTCAACCCGTATAACTTGCACAAGGTGGCTGCCTTGAAGAAAAAATAGGCAAATAAATGGGGCATAATAAACAAATAAGTGTAGAACTACAAATAAGTTTGGATACAAAGTTTTAAAATTTATTAATCAATTTTTTCTTTTATTATCCAAAGGGATGGACTTCTTATTTATCAAAGGTTTGATTATAAGTTAAAAAAATCAAACCCTTATTACTTGCACTAGACGACTGCTTTGAAGAAAAAATAGGCAAATAAGTGGGGCACGATAAACAAATAAGTCGAGAGCCACGTATTAGTTTTCGTACAAAGTTTGAAAATTTATTGATCAATATTTTCTTATATTATCCAAATGGATGCAATTCTTATGTATCACTTAAAAAAATCAACCCTTATTACTTGCACTAGGTGGCTGCCTTGACGAAAAAAATAGGCAAATAAGTGGGGCATAATAAACAAATAAGTGAAGAGCTACGTATTTGTTTGCGTACAAAGTTTTAAAATTTATTGATCAATTTTTTCTTTTATTATCCAAAGGATGGACTTCTTATGTATCACAAGTTTGATAAAAGTTACAAAAATCAACCCTTATTACTTACACTTAGGTGGCTGCCTTGAATAAAAAAATAGACAAATTAGTGGGGCATAATAAACAAATAAGTCGATAGCTACGAATTAGTTTTCGTACAAAGTTTTAACATTTGCTCATCAATTTTTTTATTATTATCCAAAGGGATGCACTTCTTATGTACCATAAGTTTGAATATAAGTTATAAAAATCAACCCTTATTACTTGCACTAGGTGGCTGCCTTTAAGAAAAAATAGGGAAATAAGTGGGACATAATAAACAAATAAGTGGAGAGGTACGTATTAATCTTCGTAAAACATTTTAAAATTTACTGATCAATTTTTTCTTTTATTATCCAAAGGAAAACACTTTTTATGTATCACAAGTTTGATTATAAGTTTCAAAAATCAACTCTTATATCTTTTACTAGGTGGCTGCTTTTCAGAAAAAAATAGGCAAATAAGTGGGACATAATAAACAAATTAGTGGAAAGCTACATATTAATATTCGTAAAAAAATATAAATTTACTGATCAATTTTTTATTTTATTACGCAAAGGATGCACTTCTTCACTTCTTATGTATTTGAAGTTTGATTATAAGTTACAAAAATCAACACTTATTACTTGCACTAGGTGGCTGCCTTGAACAAAAAAAACAACCAAATAAGTGGGGCATAATTAAAAAATAAGTGGAGAGCTAGGTATTAGTTTTCGTACAAAGTTTTAACATTTGGTCATCAATTTTTTTATTATTATGCAAAGGGATTTGTCTTCTAATGTACCATAAGTTTGACTATAAGTTACAAAATTCAACCCTTATTACTTGCACTAGGTGCCTGCCTTTAAGAAAAAAATAGGCAAATAAATGGGGCATAATAAACAAATAAGTGTAGATTTACGTATTAGTTT
>Ga0214545_1000907_pt1 | contig 52172 bp, 26 predicted proteins | sample CNSS4metaG_FD_160064 | JGI IMG/M metagenome (GOLD analysis project Ga0214545, IMG submission 160064) | Root nodule microbial communities from cowpea collected in UCLA plant growth center, Los Angeles, California, USA - CNSS4 | ecosystem: Host-associated > Plants > Roots > Nodule | place: USA... | reverse complement strand
TATATATATATATATATATATATATATATATATATATATATATATATATATATATATATATATATATATATATATATATATATATATATATATATATATATATGTATATATATATATATATATATATGTATATATATATATATATATGTATATGTATATGTATGTGTATGTGTGTGTATGCATATATGTATACATACACATATATGTTGGTGCAAGATGGCTCTAAAAAGGGGATTAATAGAGTTTGTCGATATTTTAAATATTTTGCACAAATATATAATAATAAAATAAAAGTGTAAAAAAAAGCACACAAAGAATTTGTAATGGTTCACCCTTAACACAAGGGTTATATCCAATTTCTTAAGTTGGGTTACATCCAATTTCTTAAGCACCAAGCTTAAGAAGTTACACTAATCAAATATCTCAAGTTGATTATAGCATGAATATCAACCTCTTCAGGCATCTCGAGTGTCTACCTTTCTAGGTAACAAGAATAAACATATTTAAGTATAACCTTCTTAATCAAGAACTCTCAAATGGAATAATGAAAATCACTCTCAAAGTAAGAGAGTGAAAATGAAGTTCACTTGTGTATACTTAAAAAAAGTGAATGATTTTGTAATGGCTAATGACACACTTACTACTTTTCACAACTATTTAATTTGACTATATAAGCTCAATATATCTTTCTTTGTATTTTTATTATTTATTGTGTATTTTACTTTTTGTTCGTGCTTATTCTTTCATGTCTTTTCTTCACCTTAGTCTTTGTATTTATAGACATGTGGAAGAACATAATCGTTGAGTTTCTTTAATTCTGAATCTTAAAAATCTCGTTTTCACATCAACCTCTTTGATTATTTTTGTTTCTTCTTCGAAATCTTCTTGATTGAATAAATTTATGTTGCTTCCAAATTCATATATTTATTTCTTCTTTGGAATTTATCTTTCTTAAAATATGTTGTATATGATATTTTTTCTTTTGATTGCTTTCTTGTTGTAGCTTTTCTACTTGAATCTTCTTCATTTGAATTCTTCAAATGATATGATCGTTGAGAACATAATATTTGATTTTCTATTAACATACATCACAATCTTCATATAAAAGGAATGTTGTAGTATTATTTCCAAATAATTTTCTTTGGACTTCTTCATTTGTTAGGATATTCTATGTTGAAGCTAAAATTTATTCTTTAAAGCTTTAAGCCATTATTTCTATCTTCAGAGAGAACTTCATTATTTTTTATTGACTTGTTTTGCTGTCAGAGAATGTTTGATATATAAAGTATTAATATTATCTTCTCTCCAACATATAGATTTTTCCTACTTAAGGAAACTTTTTCAAACATATTATGCATATACCATAATCAGATATAATTTGATTTAATCAAGATAAATCAAATACATAATCAGGATGAATCAAATATGTAATCATGATAAATCAAATATATGATCAAAATATTTCTATACATAGATAAAATGATTGTTTGATATTTAACAAAGATTTCAATTTCAAGATATAATTTATTTTGATGAAATCTTTTAATTCAAATTTAACTATTTATAAATACTTAAAAAGTTGTAGCTTCTCAATTTTATTTAAACTTATTAAATTATGGAAATAATAAATTATAAGAGCAATAAAAACAATTAAGAATAGTTAAAGTAGAATGCACCAAACGAGGTCCTATAGATGCAAGACTTAATAATGTCTAGTCAGTTCTTTTCTTTGTAATGTTTAATGCTTGTAACTTGTAGCATTTGATGCTTGTAGCTTGTAGCCTGTAACATATGATGCTTCATGACAATATTCTTTTAGCCATTTTGTTCTCACACAATTTAACAACTTGAGAGCTTTCATATGCAACACTAAACATGTTATATGAATAACCACTTATATCTTTATTTTCATATAGTGTTTGTTATCTTCGAAACTAATAAGACCTTTCATCATACTGTATAGTGTTTGTTATAATAAAAACTACTTAGACCTTTTGTCTAAATGGTTATCCTATATTTTCTGGTCTTAACAATCTCCCCCTTTTTAATGATGACAAAAACTATAAGTATGAAATACAAGTCACTTAAAACATTTTCAAAATATCATTATCAGAGTATAATTTAATATATAATCAAAGCATCTTAATTTTGTATATATGATCACAAATAATGCATGATAGTGGAATAAAAATGTTTAATGTTTCTTCTTGAAATCTCCTTTTTATTTAACCTTGATTTCTTCCCTTTTTTGTCAACAACAAAAATGTGTCAATGTTGTTTTGAAACAAAGTATGAGAGAAACAAAACCAGAGGTGTTAAACATTGAAAGTATACAATTATCAAGTTATAACTTGACAAATTTAAGATACCAAATTAGCACAACGATTGATAACACAATATCAGAGTTTAACAATATTTAATGATATGAGTGTATAACATATTAAAGCAAATGATATTTGACTAGGATTTTTTTAAAAGAAAAAACATTATCAAAGCATATTGCATATCAAAGCTTTCAAACTTATTAACATTATAATAACTCAATAATATCAAAACAACAATTTCATAGCAATACATTCACAACAAATTGAAATATAAAGAAGATTTAGATACAAATACAAAAAATCAACATTAAGTAATACAAAGAAAATGCAAACAAAGAGCATTACTTTCTTTTATATGTTTAATGTATGCTTTTTCTCTATATGTATATTTCTATATGCTTATTTCCTATACGTTTTACTGTTATCATATTTAGAGTGCATCATTGTTTTACCGAGTTGAGAAAATGTTGAGAGATTAAAGATGTAATTTAAGTTTGCATCAACCAGATAAAGGAACATTTTATATTTATGGGAATTTTTTATTTAAAGAGATTTGCCAATAAAATTCAAGTTTAGAAAATAATTTTGTGCATAATTTTTTTTCTCCAAAATAATAGATTATATGTAAAGAAAAATATAATTTGTTTTAAAAAAATTGATTAAATAATAATAAGTTTGTATAAAAACAATAATAAGATGCACATAATTTTCAAAATTATATAGACTAATATCTGCGCACAACAATTATAATGTGTGATCTAATGCATATAAAACACATAACATATGATGCATGTATCCTATGTGAGTTTAGTACATGTATCTACCCATTGTAATTTGTATCACATATATTAAATATGTTTACCTACTCTGTATGAAAGTAACGTGGAAATTTTCAAAACACGATTGTATATGATGATGCAAAGAATATGATAATATTTAGATCATGCATATACTATAACACATAATTTACACTATCTTATACCATATTGTGTAATCATGTTGCTTAGCATGCATAAAAATATTGTTTAATATGATCATCCAACATACCATCTAACAAATGCAACTTTTAGATCATCTAATGCAAATGACATGTATAGTCTAATGTGGTTGATCTATTGTCAGGATACAACTGTCTGCAGCAAAACTCTAGTATAAAATCAATTTGTGAAATCAGTTTTAGTAGAGAGAAAAAAATTGAATTACTGAAAAACGAATTGAGAGACTTCTTGTTTGAGATCCATAGAGTTCTTGTGCTTTCTTGGGAGATCATTCAATTGGAGATTCAAGAAGATTGACGATGGATTCAACCTTGATGGGTCAAGCTTGGATCTAGAATCAAGTGATAAATCTGCACATCCACTAGGTGTATTCGTTCCTTGTTTCTTTTCTTATTGTATTTCTGTTTAAAGTTGATTCATTGTGTGAAGTGAAGGTCTAGGTGCAATTGTGTATATGCATTGCATCTAAGGGGTGTTCTTGATTTGTAGATCAAGCTCCTTAGTCTTTAGGATCTTGAATTATATAGATGCTCTTGTAATTCTTGTAACTCTATTGATTTAGTGGAATCCTCCTAAGTGGGTTGCTTAGGAGAAGACTGGGCGTAGATTCATCTTGAATCGAACTAGTATAAATTGTTGTGTTCTTTGTTTCTCTCATCATTTATGCCTTTCTCAATTGCTTTAATCCGTCCATTAACACAGAACTGTAAAACTGGTTATTTGGAGTATAAAGATTAAAGAAACCTTCAAGATTCATTTAAAATCAGTAAAAGATTCAATAACCAATTCACCCCCTCTTGGTTGGGTTATATTAGACAAATCTAATTTAACAGCAAGTGTACTGGTACGTAGTAGTGTTAATAAGTTTCGTATCCACAGGGATTTAGCAAGTATATTGGTAGTTTGATTTTTGGGTTTTTTGATTGATAAAGAATGCAAGCAAATAAAATAGTAGTAATTAGATATATTGAGTGGAGTAGGGGCTATGAATTGATTTCATCTTATCTTCTACTACACAACTACCATCTTGTTTACTTACTTTGCATATCATTCAATGTCCTAGGAGTACTCTTTCTATGTAGATCTAGTTTCCTCCCTGATACACTAGTTTCAAAGAGGGTTTCCTCACGGGGCTTAGTGTAAGATCCGCGAAATTTAATTAATTAAATAATTAATTAATTAATAAATGCAGGTAGTGGGAGTCTTTGTGACATTAAATATTGGTCATTGTGATGTAGAATAGTACTAGCTCAAATTGTTGAGAGTACTTGATTATGTGAAAGGACTTAAATGTGTTATTTTAATTGTGCATTATTTTAACAATATAATTGAACGTGGGGAGTGATAATATAATCTTATATTTATAGGAATTATCACAAAACATGAATGGATTGAATGGTTGTGCATTGACTTGACATTGGTGTGGTAATGGGTTCAAACGTTGGTAGACCCAAATTAAACTTTCTTTCTGCTAATTTCTTTTGGCATGAATGTGAAAAGGCACAGAAAACCCTACTCGTGAAGGGGGCAACCAAGAGGTGCTGGAAGACCACCGTAATGGTTCTTGAATGAGCATTGTTTTTTATTAATTTCATGAAATAAATGGCTACAAACTTGAGAATAGAAGGTTTTCTGAAAAAAAAAATTGGCATAGAAACTAAGAGTGAGTGGTAAGGCTGAGTTGAGTGTGTGTAAAGAGAGATAAGTGAGAGTGGAGAAAGAGTCTTGAAGGAGGAATCACGAGCTAAAGTGAATCGAGATCAAGGGCTCAAGAATTGTGCATATTTGAGTAAGGAATTCAGGTTAGAAGAGCTGGAACCGTACATGTTATTTCGTATTGTTTAATTGCATGAACTATATGATTAATTGAATGCATGTATTGTGCTATGGCTGTGTGTATCTCGTATTTTCTAGAATTTTTCAAAAATCACCTAGCGGGTCATGAATTGCCGCTAGGAGACTCATCCTTATTTACATGATTCTAGGTTCCTGAAGAGGAATCGATTGGCGGTACAATCCTTACCGCCAAGCGACACATGCCTAATTCGCCCAATTTTTGGGTTTTGTTTGAATTGTCTGGCGGTGATGAACTACTGCCATGCGACGCGAACCAAATTTGACTCATTTTGGCTGTTTTGGGTTTTCTTGGTGGATTTTGGAAGGGGAATAAGGGAGCTTCATTTGATGTATGAGTATTAGATGCCTATGATTATTGAATTATAATGCGAGTGGAAATGAATTGGGGAAAATATGAACAATTCATGTTAAGGTTGGAAATTGGGGATTTTGATGTTTAGAGAGTAACTGTAATTTGATTACACTATCAAATGTTACTGGATATAGTTGAGCTAAGTAATCGTACAAATGTGATCATGGTGAACTGCATCATTGCGGAAATAGACCAAATAAAGGATTGGGAAAATGAGAGAGACTTGGCAGGTGCTGGAAATTCTGGAATTTTTCCCAGAACTAATGCACCGCTTGGTGGAGGGAAGCTTGCCGCCAGGCAACAGCGGTGGATGTAGTTGTTGTTTTGCGTTCAGAGTGTTGGGGACGCGGGTTTGAATTGCATTGGATGGCTAAAAGGAAATACGGTTGTAAAGATAATGCAGAAATACGCTATTATGAATACCTTGGAGGTTAGAAAGGTAAGTGTGAGTAAAAGAAGTAGGATTGGGATTACATGTTTTAGTGTATTGATGGGCAGTTGAGATTAGGATTGTTATTAGAAGGTGTAGGGTCATCCCGCCAGGCGATACCTGTAGAAGCAAAGGGATCAAAGGCACTTGGCGCCTGGCGGCACGTATCCCCCGCCAGGCGATCTAGAAGCGAATTTCGCCTGGTAGCTTAGGAGTAGCGTCAAGCAATAATGCAGAGGCCAGACTTGTGTTTTGATTGTTTTAGATGTGCGTGGTCTACAAGGCTTGGGTGATATCTCAAAGGTCAACTTGTTGGTGTTCCTTGAGTTATGGCTCGGAACGTATCCCTTGAGTTGTGGCTCGAGATAGGGGTTAAGCACGTGGCATTCCTTGAGTTGTGGCTCGGAATGGCATCTCTTGAGTTGTGGCTCGGGATGGCCGATGAACACGAGGAACTCTTGAGTTGTGGCTCGGGTTGGTGAGTGTTGCTGGTGTGAGTGTGCGAGTTGTGGATCGTACAAGATCCAAATAGATTGCCCTTTTTGGTATGAAACTATCGAATTTGGTAGTCTTGGGATGTTACGAATGTTATTCGTATTGGGAACTCCACCCGACGTTACGGAGTATGGTCCATAGCATGGTTTCTGTAAGACTCGTGAAATTTAATTAATTAAATAAATAAATAATTAATAAATGCGGGTCGTGGAAGCCTTTATGGAATTTAATAGTGGTTGATGTCACATGGAAAAGTACTAGTTTAAGTCGTTGAGAGTACTTAAATGTGTGAGAGGACTTAAGTTCAAGTCCTATGTATGCCAATTATGTGTTATTTAATTATTATTGTTTTAATAATATGAATGTGCGTGTTAAGTAAGAATATAGTATTTGAATTATGTTAGTTAGCAAGAAACATGAATTGGCTTAATGGTTTAGCATTGACTTAATATTTGCATGGTTAGGGGTACAAACCTTGGTGAGACCTAAATTAAGTTTTCTTTTTGCTAAACGATTTTTTGGCAAAGAAGAGAAGAGGTAGAGAATCCAGCAGCCACGTTAAGGTAGCCAAAAGGGATGAAAAACAACCCATAATGGTCTTGAATGACACTTATCAAAAGCAATAAAACCAATTTTCGTTTTTGGCTAATTAACCTTCATTAAGACGTAATTAAAAGGCAAATTGAAGGGAGAAAGAGGGTTTTCTTGGCCTGGATTGGTATTGCACTTTTGGGAGAGAAAAACCAGAGAGAAAACGTGAGATAGAGAGTCATCCAGGAGCTGAATTGAGAAGAATCAAGAAGGCTATTGGCGATCAAGGAGGAAATAGAGAACTTGTCAAATTAAGCAAGGCATTCAGGTTAGGGGAGTTCTTATTGCTTATTTTTATTTTGCTATCGTTTGAATATATGATCTAAATCATAATGAAAGAGTAGAACATGTCTATTCTTGATTTTCTTCGCGTTTCTGGATTCTCCAGAAACTGCCTGGCGGCCGTTCATGCGCTGCCAGGCGGCACATATATGTAAGCCCTATTTTTCTGGGTTCCCTTGAACCGCCTGGTGGCTGTGCGTGGCCCGCCAGGCGACGCTTCCTGCTTTGGCCAATTTCTAGTTCGTGGTGAATTTTGTGCTATTTGTGATGTTGAAAATAATCATGTATGAGTGCAAAAATGCGTTGAAGGAAGAAAATCTGCTTGTGAATTGAATGGTGTGTGAAATTGGTATGAATTGGGTTTCCATGTGGGGTTGAGGTCTATGGGGCGTGAGATGATGAAATGTTGTGTCGAGATTGATTTGTTGGATTGCTTATATGGTAATGGCATTGACATAAACTGACTTAGACTCGTGTAATGGAATCACTCATATTTTGATTAAAAACGCAGATTGGAATCGGTAGTACAATTAGGGTGTGGAAGACATGGCAGGTGCAAACAGACCTGAGGAGAACCCAGTTTTCACGCACCGCTTGGCGGCGCTGAGGTTGCCGCCAGGCGCCCCATCAGACTAGCAAAAAAGTTGTTGTTGGGTGTTTGCATGATGGGAATGGTTGAGCAGGGAATTAAATGCGTTGTGGTATATGGTAGACTGGAATTAGTAAGCATGGTAAGGTTAACAGGTTGAATTGTAATGGGGAATGTGAAGTAGAAGGGTGTTCACAATTAATTCAATTGTATGTTAAAAACTGAGAAAAAGATAGGTGTCAAAAGATACGAAATGAGTTGGGTATGAGTATGTGTTAATGGGGAGATATGCATTAAACTAAATAAGGATTGTAGGTAGAAACATAATAAGGACTATATTTATATGGGAACCAGTAATTAGGACATAATATGATGTAATTGGATGATTATGGATGAGTCAAATAGTAAAATGATGAACATGGAATAAAATGTGTAATTTGATTATTGTAAATATGATTGTATGAAGAAGATTGATATTTGGAAAGCGGGCGATATTGCATGCTTCACTGTTTGGGTGTGTAAGGGATATGTGCTATAACGAAAATTATTAGTTTCATGAATAAATTGTGTGGATGATAAAGTAGTAATAGAACCTTACTTGGAGTGCCATAATTCTCCTATAAATTGGTGTGTTGTATGATTGAAATCCTTTGGGGATCTGTTTAAGTGCCTATAAACCAGCAGTAATGCGCTACTGGTATGGCACCTAGCGGCGTGTGCGAGCTGCCATGCAGACGGGACACAAACCTGTGATAGTGGTCACAGTGTGAGCAGGGCGTCTGGCGGTAGGGAGGGTTCCGCTAAGCGGAATGGTGCAGCAAAGACCCTGATGGTGCGGTGGCGCTTGGCGACGCGGGGCAGGTGCGCCAGGCGGTGGCGGTGAGTGGTGCCTAGCGGCATGGTGGAGCCCGCCTGACGGTGACGGTGCAGTGATGATGCTACAAGCGCGTGGCGCTTGGCGGTGTGTGATGCCGCCAGGTGGTCTGGACCCAGTGTTTGCCTGGCGACGTGAGATGTGCGCCAAGCGGTTTTGGTTCAGTGATGGTGCGCGAGGAAAGGTTTCTACACAACTTTAGGTGATGTTCATGATGTGAGGCTTTGGCTGGGGGTCTAGTTACGAGTGTAACCCGTATTGGATTAACACGTGACGACTCTAGGTTGTAGCCTGGTGGTTTAGGAAGTCCAGTGGAGTGTGCGAGTTGTGGCTCGTACGGCGAGGTTCAGGTGATTGCCCTCTTCAGAGTATTCTGATAGAGTTTTGGGAAAAGGCAGTATAATAAATGTTTAATGATTATTTCTATTTTATTTTATTTAAATCCGTAATATTCGGACGGGATGTTACACTCAGCTCCATTTCTTGTGCTTAGCCATAAAGTCCAAATATGTTGTCTTGTCTTTTCTACTTCCACGACTCAACTTCATTTCTTGTACTGAGCCAGAAAGTCCAAATATGTTGTCTTGTCTTTTCTACTTCCACGGCTCAACTTCATTTCTTGTACTCAGCCAGAAAGTCTAAATATGTTGTCTTGTCTTTCCTACTTCCATGGCTCAGCTCTAGTACTTTGGCTCATTTGATACATGATAACTGTCAATTTCAAATGGAAAATTTACTTATTCTCGACACTTATCACCACACCCCACTTTAGTTCTTTGCTTGTCCTCAAGCAAAGCCGAACAAGACAGAATGGTAAAATGATGAGTTTCATAGGTTGTTAAAGAACTAGTTTCAACATGTTGAATGCAAGAGAGGGAACAATAAAAGAATCCATCCATTCTTGAACCATTACTAATGCATAAAAAATCATAGTTTTTGAACCATCATAGATTTTCACTCATGTTTTTCAATCTGGTTTAAACTGAATGCACTCCCCATCTTAAGTATCTTTATGCTCCAAGCAACCTTGCAAGCTTTCACTTGACTTTGTATCTCATTTCCAAGCACCGTCTACACATAATAAGCATAGATCATTAAGGTCTTTCTAGAGCTTGTAACTTGGCTAGGCTCTAAAGGAACTTTGTTTTACATGACAAGCAAGACTCACTAATAAAAAAAGTTAAAAAAAACATGTACATATCATGAGCCATTTAACCTTGATTCAACTTAGCTCTATCTTACTTCCCTTTTTTTTATGCATTTCAATTCTGATGCAACTATTTAACCTTTTTGCTTCTTTTCATTTGTTGCGCTTTGCACCAGATTCAGTCTTTTGGACTTCATTTTTCATTTCCCTAGGTAACTCCTTCAATTAGCCTTCACCCTTGCCTTTTATTCTAACACACATGTTGTTTTTATCCTCCTTATCAATGAGAAAAGATGGGATATCTATTTTTCTAAGCTAAGGTGTGCATTATGAGACTAAGGTTCAAAAACAATATATTAAAATTCAATTTGAGGTAGCCAATTTGGCTCTAGGTGTTGCAACCGAGATTGTGCCAAGACAACGAAAATAATTTTAAAAAAAATACAAAGGAGTCATCACTGTAGTTTATTGTGGAAAACTATAGAAAAACCTTAAAAAAAGAATTGTCTTTGAAACCAAATTTGGGTTCAGGAGTCGGTTACGTGTAAGGAAGGTATTAGCACCCCACAATGTTTGTCCTAAGACGGTTCCCTCTAATTAAGTATGCAAGATAAAAGTAGATTTTTAAAATATTTGTTGTTCCCAAAAAATCAAACAAAATAAATACATATACAAAATAATAAAGATAAAAAAAATTATTTATTTTTTGGTCCGACGAGGATTGTACCTCGCTTCTACGTATTTTCATTTGGAAAATCAGGGATAACGTAGTTCTTTGAAAATATATTTGTTGTTTGATTTTTTTTTTTAATTTTAGATTTTAATATTTTTATTAAGAAGAGAATATGAGATTCAACATGATTAAATTATCAAGCAAATCCAAGAAGTGACATGATATCAAAAAATGATAAAAAAAGAAGTATAATTTATAATTTTTATATTTTATATTTTAATATTTTTTATTATCAAGAGAATATGAGATTCAACCTGATAAAAGAGAATTAAAAGCCTACGAAAGATATTTCTAATTACCAAGACAAAATAATGGCATCCCACTTCTAATTTTTGGTGGTTTCAATCTTCCTATACATCAGATTTTCTCTTTGGCTCTTACACCAAACCACTTTGTCAAAGAACTCATCATATTTAAATTCACAGTATCAATACCCTTTTCTATTATGGTTTTAGTTCTTTGACTACTTGGCCAACTTCAATATTGGCAAGCTGATACTAGCAAAATGAGGGAATTGATAGCCAACTTCAATACTGGCAATTTATGCTTATGGTTCAAATCCTTGATTTGTTTGGCCAACTTCAGTACTTGCTAGTTATGTCTTTAAAGTGCTAGTCAAGGATTCAAAGTCCTTTAGTTCAATTCCCTTTGTTATGCAACATCCATAGGTGAGCTCAATAATTTTCATGATCTTTGCCTAAAATAAATGAGAAGAACAAGGTTAAGAAATACAAGTTTACTTTGTACTCCACTTGCTACAAGTGAAATGACAAATCTAGAAAAAGTTTTGGGTCTTAGGTGTATGGCAAAATCTCCTTAAAACACAAGACCCCTCCAAACAAAACCTCAAATGATGATTCTACCATCTCCTCTATCTGTTTGATCAATCATCTCACTTGTTGAAGAAGAGTTTTCATTTAATCTTTCTTAACCTTGTACTTGCTTATGTTTTTTAAAGTGTTCAAAGATTAAATTTGTTGCAAAACAATTCACAAAAAAGTAGAAGTTCAAAATTTCTTGCAAATTTTATACTTTGCACTAAGATTAGGGCTAATATGCTCTTGTCTTTGTTGATTGCAACAATTGTTATGATTCTCTCCAATTTTCATTCAATCTTTTCCTTTAATTTCAATACTCAAAGTTGGACTAAAAACCACAGCACCTGACTTCACGAGCTAAAATTTTTGAAGCACACTTAAAATAAAAAAACAGAATTAGCATTTTTGCAACCTGGCTGGTTTTTTCAAAACTGCACCTTCCGCAATACTCCAAAAAATATGTTCTAGAATTCAAATTAAAGATATTTTAATCAGGAATGTAATGCAAAATGAATCAACCCAATTGGATAAATGTGGAGGAAGTTATGCATCATACAAGCAGCAAAGGTCAAGATGTCCTCTACAGTTCGCCTGGAAACTTTGAAAAACAATTGCATCTTCACAGACCTCCAAAAATTATGTTTTTACATTAGAATTAAAGATAATTGAGTCAATAATGCATAGAAAAAAGAAGCAGCTCAATTCGATCACTATGGAGAAAGTTATGCATCAAACAAGCAACAAAGGTCAAAGTTGTCCTCTACAACTCGTCTGGCAATTTTGAAAACATACTACACTTTGCACAAACCTCCAAAATTTATGTTCTTACATTCAAATTAAAGATAATTGAATGAAGGACGCATAGAAAAAATAATCAGTTTAATTGGATGCTAGTGGTGGAAGTTATGCATCAGACAAACAAAGTTGTCAAAGTTGCCAAATTTCATATTAGCACAAAGTAGCAGATTTTATGCAGAAAAAGTTTTCCTTCATTCAACAGTTGTCATAGTATAATTATTCTTCATAATTTCAGAGGATTCATGGATCTATTGTCTCCTATGTGAGATCTCATTCCAATTACACAAAATACAGATTTCTAAATAAGAAAGTGCAAATATGCATCATTTAAACTTACCTCTTGTTTGAGATCTACGTGAAAGCAAATAAAAAAAATGATAATTAAGACTTTACAAAATGCAAAATTCAAACCATACAATCTGGTTGTTACAAAGTATGCACATATTCACAAAAAGAATGGTTAGATCTACCAAATATTTGAACTAAATTCCCGGCAACGGCGTCAAAAACTTGATGACTGTTTCACAACAACCATTTCCCAGCAAGTGTATTGGTACGTAGTAGTATAAACAAGTGTCGTATCAACAGGGATTTAGCAAGTATAGTGGTAGTTTGATTTTGGGATTTTTTTGAATGATAAAGAGTGCAAATAAAAATAGTAGTAATTAGATAGATTGAGTGGAGTAGGGGCTATGAATTGATTTCATCTCATATTCTTCCACTACACCACTACCATATTGTTAACTTACTTTGAAAATCATTCAATGTCCTGAGAGTACTCTTTCTATGTAGATCTAGTTTCATCCCTAATACACTAAAACCTAAGGACTCCAAACCCCAATGTGATTCCTTAACTCCTGGTAAAATGAGTAATTGTTTTAATGTGCAAGACTCTCTCCTCCAACATCCACTCTGGTATTCCATGGAACATCCAGTACATGTATGATGATTGATTGGACCTTAGTTTGATATCAGTCTTTCAACTCAATCCCAACCAGTGAAATAGGATGAGTCGTCAATTCATCCCCACAAGTTAAGACCAATCTTCCAACTCAAATCAAACCCATGAAATAAGATGAATGATCAAGTAATCATTAAGCATAAATAAAAACACAAACAACTGAATGAAAGCAAAGATAAATACCCAATAAGAATGGATTACATCAAACCTGAACATGAGGAAGCTCAACTACTCATAGAATATTACAGTGCAATTATAGCAACATCTACACATAAGATCTACACTAAGAGCACCTCCCTCATGCCTCACAGACCATATTCTATCCTACTATTACATTGTGGAGCCTCCACTCAATGTCTGAAATAAGGACCCAAACTCTTTATTTATAGGAATTTTTAGGCGATACTCAGCCCAACTTTTGGTGCTCAGCCACAGAGGTTACTTCACAAGTGGGTTTCCTTCTTAGCTCAGCCCCTTGTCCAGTTGCTCAACACGTGACCTTTCCTTCTTGGAAGGGTTTTCCCGGCTACTCAACCTCTTGGATTTGGGCTACAAGTTTCCTTGCAAGAGGGTTTCCTCACGAGGCTCAACTTCATTTCTTATGCTCAACCAGAAAGTTCAAATATGTTGTCCTGTCTTTTCTACTTCCATGGCTCAACTTAGGGATGAAAAAAATACCCATACCTGTGGGTATCCGCGGATAAAATTTGTGACGGATAGTTGTTACCTGTGGGTAGCGGGTAGTGGGTATTAAAATACCCGCTTATAAACGGGTCGTGTGCGAGTATCATACTATCCATACCCGCGGGTACCTGTTATCCGTAAAAAATTAAAAATAAAAATAAAAATATGTTTTATTAAGTTAAATTTAATTAAAATTTAATTTTAATTTATATTTTATTAGATTAAATTAAATTAAATTAAATTTATATTTTCTTCATTTTTTTGTTATTTTATTTAAATTTAATTTTAAATATTTATAAAATATATTTTTTAGATATTTGAGGGTATATGCGGGTTTTAAAATATCCGTGAGTATTTTTTAAATGGGTACCTACGCGGGTAGTGGACGCATTTTTTTTTGTTGTAGGTCGGGTTGCGGATAGGCACTATTTGCGCCCGATCCGACCCGTTGTCATCCCTAGCTCAGTTCTAGTAGTGTAACTCAGTTGCATACTTAATATTTTATTTTATTTTGACTGCAAAACAGTATAATATCATTATAATTTATAAAATTCTAATTGTAAATACCTCATTCTGTATCATAAGCTAATGAGGTTAGTTTTATACATAAATAACACCATTTGATTCATGATAAATGTCAATTTCAAATGAAAAATTTTCTTATTCTTAATACTTATCAGTACTGTACTATGGAAGAGGGAGTTATATTTAAGAAGGAATGATAAATACTAAATGTAAAGAAAGAAAAATTTAAGACAAAATTTGTGGCAAAAAGGTTTTTACTTGAGGATTTTATAGCCAACCAGTACAATTTGGTTTTAAAACAATTAAACATTTAAATAAACTTTTTTTATGTAAACATTTAAATTCAATTGTATTCTATTTTCTATTTTAGTTGTTTTTATTTTGTACAATAACAACAAAATTCGATGATTATCAGGATATATTTTACTGACATTTTGTACAAGTGAGTAAATGTTTACATGTTTTATGATATATGGATCACATATTGTGAAGTAAACTAAGTTCGTACTTTTTTTTTTTTCTGGATATCTAGGCAACGAATGTTGATTTTCTTCTGATTTATTTCACTACTGCATCCTTAAGAATAACATGAACCTGTCACAATTTGTTTTTCTTAGAAGAGAAATAAAAATAGTGAGTATTAAATTTAAATGCATACCACCATGGCCTTAATTCTTAAGTTCTTTCTTTATCTTTTTGTTGCTTTGTTCTACCAGTTTTTATTTTTATCTCTTTTTTCTTAATAAAAATTTAACTCCCATCAAATTTAATATCCTATATTGTACCAAAAAGTATTTGATTTTTAATTGATAAGAAAATTTGTTAAATTGTACAAATTTGAGCAATAAAGGATGAGTAAGATGTATGGGTTAAACAAGTAAGGAAAGAGATTATTGTGTTTGAATATTTGAAAATGAATAATGACTATTTAAAAGAGATAAGTTATACAAAATATAAAGAAGTTTATAGTAGAAAGAAAATGAATAATAATATTGTACTCTTATAATTAAGACTATCTCCTAAGAATTGAATTGAGATTCTTTATGAATCATGCACCAATCTGTTTGAATGAACAATAATACTTTAACTCTCTGATCAAAGTTTCATCAACAGTTATTATTTTATTAAATAAATTGTATGTCAGTCTCGGTCCAATCAAATTGGTGCTGGCACAGATAACAATATAATTAGATTTACTAAAGAAAAAAAAATGAAAGAGAGATTCCTTTCTCAACAAAAATTATTACCTAAGATCATATCAAGTGAGTTTTTACATATTTTGCATCTTAAAAAATATCAAAAATATATTATAAGAAAAAAATTATAAATATGAATAAAATTTAAGGTCATTGATTCTTAAACTCTTTAACTCGAAATCACTATATTTTAAACAAAAACATATATCATATAGTTTTTTTAAAATAAAAAATGGTTAAAATAACATATAATAAAAAAGAAAACAATTGATCCAATATACTAATCACCAAAATAAAATTATTTTTACATTAAATAAAAATTATTTGAACTAAATAAAGCATTTTAATTTATTTTCCTGTAAAAAAATATTAAAAACAGTCATAATTTTTTTTTTTTTACAGTTTCTTGTAAAAACACAAAAATAAGTATTAGTTTCAATGTTTCCATGTGTTTTATATAAAAAAAGAACATAAAGTTTTCTATTCATTGTTATTATTTAATATCATTAAATTTTAGTTAAGTAAAACCTGCTTATTTATTTACACTAGAAGGAAATACTTTGAACTCTGTAACCTATAATGAAATCACAACCTTTTCAAAAATCTTTATTAAATGAAATAATTTTATTATAAATGTATACAAACAAATAATTCCAATATATTAATACATAGTAATAATTTTAAAATCTTAATACGTAACTTATTTTCAAAATAACAGAAATTTATATTTCAATTTAAATCAAGTATATGTATAACACGTATTCGTATTTAAAATACTTTATTAATAAAATATTTAATATAACAATACATTTTTTATAATAACAATAATTTATAATTATTATATAATATAAATATATATTTATCACACTTAAAATTGTTGTATATTTTTTTATTGTATCAAATATATACTTTTTTATTATATATACATTTTTTATATACATATAATCTATCACATTTTATTATTATTTTATATATATATATATATATATATATATATCGGAATTGAACAACATAGGTAGAAAGACATGTTTTCTAATCCAATTTAAAACTAATTTCAGTAATTAATAGGATTTCAAGCATTCATACATCCCCTCATTTCCGAACATTCGAAGCCCGCGTTTCATCTATGATGCGAGGGATATCAAAATCGAAAGCGGGAACCCAAACGTCAAAAATGAAAAATAAAAACGAAAAAAATATAGATAGATTGATTTGTATGGAAGAAAGAGAGACTATAATAAGTACTGAAAAATTTTCCAATATGTGGGGAATGGCGCCTCTCAGCTTCGAGTGAAGGTGTTATTACCACCCTAACACGAAATCAAAAACCCTTTCCAAACCCTAGGTCATTTTATGGTTGCTCAAGCTCTCGACCTTGTTGATCAGCCTCTAATGGTTTCCACAAGAGGGGAGGATAGTGTAAATTCGAATTCGTCTGTTACGAATGGCGTTAATGGAGATACGGATTTAAAGAAATTGAAAAAATCGAAGGTTTCTCCAACCACGCCGCGGAGGTCCAGCGCTCGAATTCAAGCGCTGCAGAAAACGGAGAAGACACTAGCTGGACCAAATGCAATAGTAGTTAAAGAGAAGGACAAATGCCAAGACAATGTTAAGGAAGAGAAGGGTAAGAAGCGCAGTAGAAAGAGTGGCGCCGGTGAGAGTTTGGTGGTGGAAGAAGCGTCTGTGGAAGAAGAGTCTGTTTTACTGCTGAAGAAAAAACCATCCGCATGTGACAAGGATGACATTAAACCAGAGAATGCAGTTGGACAATCTGGAGATAAGAGTGATACAGTTAAAGTTAAAGATACTATAAGATTGTTCAATAAACATTATCTGCAATTTGTTCAGGTGAGTTTCAGAGTAAGACAATGTGTTCCTGCTGTGCAATGTTGATTTGTTGAAATTGTAATTCTGTCATGTGTAGGAAGAAGAAAAAAGGTGTGGAAAGGTTGAGACTCAGCCCAAGGATGCTAACACTTCTAAGAAGTCTTCTCAGAAGGCTTCAAAATCAAAGGTTAGTGTGTCTGATTGTCCATTACTTGTTAATTGTGGATTATAATATGAATGTGATTATGAGTCTCTCTGTTTTGGTCCTAGATATTTTCTATAAAAGGCTTCTTGAGGTCCTTATTTTAAGTAAAAGAAGCATTCTGAATGTTTTCATTGGAGAGTTAAGCTAAGAATTGGAATTATTAATGTTTTGCATTGGACTGCATGTCCTGTTATGTGGTTTGTGTGTGTTGCCTTGGTCTATTCCTGACCTATGTCATTTTTTCTGCTAGGTTTGCCAGTGATATTTTTTGATTGATGTGATTGAACTTTTGATTGGGCATTAGAAGAATTTTCTTGCAAGTTTCAGGATGAATTTTATTTAGTGTACTGAGTCACTTCTGGGTATTCTCCCTTCAGCGTCCACTTGTCACACATGTATAAATATTGTTAACTTTGTCTCATAAGTGATTAAGAGTAATGTGATTGTATGCCAATATTGATTACCACTAGTGGATGTAATGGTCAAGTGTGTCTAATATACGGCTAGCGTTATGATATTATTGAAATGTCCAATGACGAAATGGTTAACTGGTGGGTGCATTTTTGGTGGGATGTTGATAATGTTTCTTTATTTTATTGTTTTGCTAAAACTGTGTAACATAACATATGGGCTGGTTCAGTTTTGGAGTATAGTTTCTGCTTTACTGATGATTTTTTCTTTCATAATTGTCTTACGATGAACTAACTAAAAATCTTCATCTATTAATTTGTCTAGAAAGGTGCTCCACCTGTAGATTCAAAGAAACCTGCCAAACGACCAGATCTTAAGGCAATATCCAAGGTAAGTGAAAATTCATGGGCTTTATTTTATTTGGTAGAATATTGGTTATAAGTCCTGTGATTCTTTTTTCTATGTGTGATCTAGTATAGCATTTTACTTTTTTGACCCTTGTCAATAGCATTGTCATAATATTATACTATCCATTTTTCATTGCCATTAATTTTTTACCGATGGATACTTAATATTTTATGAATTCACTTTGTTAATTAGTTAATTATGAGCTGTATCTTTGAAACAATTCAATGGACTATTTCAGTTATCTCTACAATAAAATTAACTGTTTTAAACATATCTATGCATTTATTATTGTTATTTATAGTATCGTTTGGTTGATTTGGATAATTTCATTAATAGAAATCAATTTAATTGTACTTTGTAAGATGAACTTGTTTTCTTTTAACACCATCTCCAATTTGGGCATTATTTTGCAGATGATGCAAAATAGTGAGATATTGTACTCTGAGAAAAGAATTGGCAACATTCCAGGTTGGTAGCTAATAGCCATATTTCATTGCTATTACTTTTAGCCTATATACCTAGTGGATTTTATTTTTTGTTGTCCCTTCACATACATAGACACTGCCTCTTGATCAGCTTTTATAGTGCTGATAGTTCCATGCTCAGCTGGTTTAATTTTACATGTTATGGTAGGTATTGAAGTTGGGTATCAGTTCTATTCTCGTGCTGAAATGGTTGCAGTTGGTTTTCATAGTCACTGGTTGAATGGCATTGATTTTATGGGCCAGTCCTATGCCAAAGCGGTAATGAAATTTCTTTTTCTATCCTAAATTTTATTAACAGTCTAATTTGAAGTTTTATAGATCATAAACTATAAATGTTATTTTCATAGGGTTAGTTACTGGAAAAAGAAACTAGTAGTACGTTATTGGGGGATAGGGCTTTTAAAATTTTAATTGGAGCTTAGAGGTTTGTCTACCCTATCATAATGAATTACCTTTTCTTTCACTGAATTGAATACATAGTAATTAGATATTAATATCTTATCGATGATGTTTTACTGTTTAGGGTTTGATAGTGAAAATTTGCTTTCTTTTTCCATAATAGTCAATTTTTGGTTGAGTAGTGTGTATGAAAATAAAAATGATGTTTTAGAGGCTGGATGATATGAATCTTAAAAATTGAGAAGCATTGCTCTAAGGGCAAGACCAATTGGAGTGTTGTCATGATGAAACACTAAAGGAAAATACAACCCAATTGGTATTATTTAAAATAGCTTGATGGACTTTGCCCTTCAACCATCAACATATTTTTCATTTAGTTCATCCTATTATTGCTTGGTTGTTTCTAGATGCATTATGTTGGCAAGCACCTCATTTGTTAAAGTTGAATGCTGGCAGAAACACCTTTCCTTCTCTTAATAGTCTCATATCACATTAGTGCTATCTAGGGACATTCATTGGGTGTTGAGCTTGCTTCATTTATTGGAGAAAAGGGTGGGTTGAAAATTGAGACCTACTTTGTTTTCTTGTCTGAGGACAATCACTCTGTGTTGAACTTGCTTCGTTTATTGGAGAAAAGGGTTGGTAGCAAAGGTTGAGACCTACATTGTTTTATTGGGAACATTGTTGAGATGCACATTAGTTGGTGCAGATTCATGTGCGAGTTATGGTGTGGCACTAGGTAAAAGTAATGCACTATATTGGCTTGTCGTTGAACTAGGAGAGATTAAAGTCATCAATGATGGATTTGAGGTTGATGGATTGTGTTGTATAAATTGGACATGTCTTTAGTTGAGGTGAGATCTTGAATAAACTCTCTTATCATGAGGACTAATTATCTTGATGTGAGACTAAATATTTATAAGTGGCTTGATAGCGGCTAATATAATAAAATCTTAACAGTGTTATTGAAGCTTGGTTATGGCGCTGCCATGCCATAACGGAAATAGGTGGTGGTTTTGCAGCCTGCCGCCACAAGAAGGCGATGGTGATGTGGGTTTTTCATGGCAGCTGCTTTTTGCATAATGGGTGGTTGGGGCGGAATGGCTATGGCAGAAAAGGTGGGCAAGAGGCGTAAAAAAGGAAACAGAGCAGCGGTGTGAAGAAGAAAGAACGGTTGTGGCGTGGAGAAGTGGAAGAAACCCTAATTGCAAGGAAACTACGCATATAACATAAGCCTAATTGCAGGGTGTGTTAAAAGCCCAACTTATATTTTGTTAACAAATGGGTTGGCCCAATACAACTTATTTTATCCTATCCACCTAGTCTTTCTTCTTCAGCCTCACTTTACTAACCTTGCTACTTACTCCCGCCGCCCTTATTTTTTTTATATTTTCTTTCTAAATTATCTATATCATATATGATATTTCTTTTAATTCTATGTTTTCATGTTTTCGCCATAAACCGATATGGTTTCCGCCATAACTTTATAAAGAATTTGTAGCTTTCCGATATTTTTTGTATTCTGATATTGATAACACTGTATCTTAGAAAGTGAATTTTAGCCTCCCTAAACTTCACAAAATTTATTTGTTAGGTGAGGTTTGCACCACTTATATATTATAATTTGGTCATATCTCTTGTTAATGTAAGATCTTCAATAGTAAATCTGTAAAAACTTTTGAGGTTCTAATGATTTTTATTTCACCAATGTTGAAGGATCAATCCATTGGTTGTTTTATTGGATGGCTTGATGGAGGAGCCATTGATGTAAGTGCTAGTTTTCAAACCACCTATTGGGAACAAAATGATAGCAGATGTGTGACTAAAAGAGTAGCATTTGGATTGGGTGCCCTTCTTTGGAAGGATGATAAGTGGACAAAATACATGCCCTACTTGGAGGATTGTTGCATTGACAACCTTGAATTCAGTAGAAGGTTGTTCTAGGGAAGTTACACTGGTTTTGCTTATATTTTGGATAGTGAGTATAAACAATGGATTGGGGAGGTGAAGCAAATCAATGTAGCAAGTCGTATCAGGAGCTGATGAATAGAATCAAGGGACTTTGTTTTAAATGTGGTCAACATTATAGTCCAAGTTACCCATGCATAATCAAGCATCATAAATCCTAATTTGATTATTGGAAATCAAATAATGCTCTGTTGTTCGCACTAGAAGAAAAAAGAAGTGACAGTTTGTGACTTGGTTTGCCATTCTTTAGATTACCAAGCACTTGGTCTTGTGGAATGAGATCACATTTTGAGACTATAATTGTTGGGGCCTTTTGTTGGGCATCTGATACTACACTTAGTATCCAAGGAGTATTAGTATTTGACATAGATACAATGTTGGTACTCTGCATTTTTGAAGTATTGGCTTTCATGGGTTTCCACTAATGATCCAACATGGATTAGCCTACTAGAGTTTGCATGAAGGCCAAAATAGATATAGCCTAGAGATGGAAATTAAGGTTAGTAATAAGATGAAGAATAGTGCTTTGTTTCATAAAGGAATAAAGGAATATTGGGTGGTATGACTTTTTGAATTGTATTGGTCTGTAGGGAGAGTTTCTCTAGCTCTCTCTTGTATTGCTTTTCTTTTACTAATTTGAATACATATTCAAAATTTGATTGGAATTTCGTATTGTCAATATAAACGTAAACCAATGCTCCTTGTTCCTTCCTATTTCATTGTCACAGTATAACCTTGAATTTCCAATTGCTATTGCAATTGTTTTGTCGGGCATGTATGAGGATGACCAGGACAATGCTGAGGATGTTGTGTACACTGGTCAAGGTGGTCATAATTTGACTGGTGATAAGCGTCAAATTCGGGATCAAAAGTTGGAGCGTGGGAACCTGGCTCTCAAGGTTTGCCATTTTTGTGATCTCTCAATACTTATTTATTTTTTAATAATTTCTTTTTCTTTTCTTGCTAGTATAATGGATTGCATCATTCAATCACAAGAGTTATGGTTTGTTCAATGGGATGATTATATAATTCTTTGTAAATTATTTGTTGTTCTATGGCATGTGAGCAGAATTTTGTAATATTTACAATATTTCACTTGTTGAGGTTGATTTTATGGATCACATGCTACCATTGGGTTTGGTTAAAAACAAAATTCTTAGGGACAATATTGACCATGATTTCCCTTTAAAAAATTTCCACTAATGGTTCCCATGCATAAAAGGTATGCAAGATATTATCATTGCTAAAGGCTTACATAAGATGTCTTTGAATGTGTTAAAACCACCATAATCAATTTTCTAATATCTTCCTTCTCAATTGGTGCTTCTCCAATTTTTTCTTTGTATATTTTTATTTACTATTGTTCCTTTTTGTGTGAGACCACACATTTATCCTTTTTTGTTGCTTCATTTTGTTCACTTGTCATCTTAAAGCTCTACATTTTCTACCATAAAGCATAGTTGTTGGCATAGTAGTACTTTGAGGATACAAATAACCATCTTTGATGGCATAGTATCATACCATTTATAGTGAATCTTATTATCTAAATCCAAAAAAGCTAATTTATCATCACAATGGTTACCATCCCTAATTATGAGAAGACTTTAACACCTTTTGATTACATATCTATACACACTTTCTCCAACTTGTTCTATCAAGGAACAATTTGAATATTTGAGAACTCCTTACGTAGCAAAGACGAGCCACTTGAGAATGTTCAATGGCTAAAATAGCTCCCATTATCTCAACATATAAAGACTTTCAGACTTTGAAAAAAGATGAGAAACTTCTAATATATTCACCTTTACTACCTCTAAACAGCCTAGCACAAGCAACATTTCTTAGTTCCTCACAAGTTGTCCCAGCTGTGTTCACTTTATCGCAACCTATATTTGGAAATCACCAGAGAACTTGTATAGTAGTTGTACCTCTCTCCCCTACCCAATTGTGAACCAGTATTTCGTATTTTTTAATTTAACCAATTTTATTTTCATGGATTGTTGAAATTATTGAAGTCCATGATATTTGTGAATTATGTTAATTGTTTTGGGGCCAAGTTGTCTTTTGAAATGTTTTCCACGAATCACAAATCAAAAATACCAAGTAATAGTGTTTGTTGTACTCAAGGTTTTCAAACTAATGTACTATCATGCTTTATTATTGTGGTTTGTGACTTCTCTTGATCATAGTATTGAATGTTGAATTGTTGTTATATGTTGTGTTAAAAGGATTGTGGCATGCATATACATAATTAATAGATTTTATAATATTTTTATGTAGATAAACTTTTAGGTTAATTTGGTGTCTGAGTCAAGTTTATGAAAGTTCAATGAGTTTATAAACTTGAGTTTAACAACATTGGTCACACTCATGCTAGATATGCGTGAGTCTTGTAGTCTCAAACACTTCATAGACAATTCAAATACTTTGAATTGCATATTATTTTTATTTACTTTTATTTTACAACTTTAATATTAACACAATTTGTGTGTTGGAAGTAACACATCAACTAAAGATAAGACCAAATTATAGTATATATGTAGGTGTAAACCTCATCTTACAAGTCGGTTTTATAAGATTGAATTAGGTTTAAAATCTAATTCTTAACAATATGTGAATACCAGAATTCACAATATTCAAAATAATTAGATAAATTAGTATTTTGTTATGCTTGTAGTGACTCATTTTTCTGTTTAAACTATTGATTTTTCATGTTGTATAATGTATCCATTGTATGCTATAATATTTGAATTTGTTTTATTGGGTGTTTGTGTTGTATCAATGTTTTTCAGGTTGTTCTTTTGTATATTATTTTTGTATGTACTTTCAAGTAGGGTTCTTTGATGTTACTTAGACACGTCTAACATGCTTAAACTGTAATTGCAGAATTGTGCGGAGCAATGTGTGCCTGTTAGAGTGATTCGAGGTCATGATTCTTCAAGTAGTTACTCTGGGAAAGTATACACTTATGATGGCTTGTACAAGGTAATTCTTTGAAAGTCTTTCTCAATTTGTTCATCAGTAATCGGATTTTCATTTTGACGATCATATAATCCTGGAGAGCTTAAAATTTCAAGTATTTTTAAAATGTTAAATTTGAATTGTCACACTTTTGGGGAAGGATTTTGTCAAGTGAGGACTTCTCAATCTATTCTCAATGTGTTGCGATTTCTTCTATCCTCTACACCAAGCATATTGTGACCTTCTATATATTTTTCTTAAATGATATTTAAATAAGTCAATTTTAACTTTTCTGGAAGTTAATCCCTCAAACTTGCTAGGTCTATAAATTTGTAGTTCATATCTTGCTGCACTGATGTAAACCTTGTTGGATCAAAATTCTAGCATCTCAACATGAATTTCTTGGGACAATTAATAAGAAAGGTGAGAAGTTAATAAGGAAAACTAGAGATTGAGGTAAGAAATGGAAGAACAACCACTGAATCCCTAAAGAATGATAAGTTGAGGAAGAATCACCACTTTAAATTAGGAACTTCAAGGATAAGAAAAAGTAGTTTCTAAGAACCTGGAGAGAGACAATTCTCTCAATTGGAAAAATATCCAACATGCAATTATCTTTCTCTCTTGAATATCTTACAAAAGGTTTCTATTTATAAGTTTATATGGCAAAAAGGTATAAGCTTTTATTTCAAATGAGTCTAAAACTTGTTACGAAAAGGTTATTTATATTATGGACTTAAGACTACAAGGCTCATCCAATAAGCACTTAATTAGTCTGAAAACATTTAATGAACAGATAAATTTTCTACTTAAAAAAAGTTTAAAAACAAATACAAATATCCAATTCAAAATGCACAATTCCTAGTCTACGCTCAAACCTTTTTTTGGTCCTTTGTCACGTTCTAATCCATGCACTCATCACCCTAACACTTCCAATTCCTTTGCCTTGGTCATACAATCTTTTTCTCGTGGTAGACGTGATGTGCGAAATATTTTATGTTGACTTTCTTCTAATTCCCATTGCATTCTAGTTGTTCTCATAGTGGCATTTACTCATGACTCAAATGTTGCACTTTTTAATTGCCGATTAAGAATAATAGGGGCAGCATTTGTATGCAAGTTAAGGTTTGTGATTAAAATTCTTTATGCACTTTTTTTTTTTTCTTTCTTTATTTGCAGGTTGTCAATCATTGGTCGGAGACAGGGATAGCTGGATTTAAAGTCTTCAAGTTTCGACTTAGGAGGCTTGAAGGGCAACCTACATTAACCACGAATCAGGTTTAGCATAATTCCTTAATATCAGCGAAAACATTTTCTTGTTTTGTCAACTATTAGTTTGTTTTATAAATTTGCTATTTACTGATCATGATTTGAGACAGGTATTTGTGCAAATATAGTTGTGATGTTTTTAACCTCATTTTAAATTCACAAAAATGTAGAACAGAATCAATATGTTGTCTTGTTCTAATTGACTACCAATTGTTTCCTTAGGGTAATTTAATTTGTAATCTAAGCAGTGGGGCTTTAAAATATCTTTCTTTTTTTTTTATCTTACTCTGTTAACAGGTATTTTTTACTTATGGACGTGTACCTCAATCTATAGCAGAAATACGAGGGTAAAAAGGCATATAAATTGAATATTTAGTGTGCTTTATTAAAATTATGTTGGCTTAAAATCTTGTTTCTCTTTTTCTTAGATTGGTTTGTGAGGATATCACTGGAGGTCAAGAAGATATACCCATTCCAGCTACAAATGTGGTAGACGATCCCCCTGTTCCACCCACAGGCAAGTTTAAACAAAGTATTTGCAATAGAATAACCTAAATGCTATTGTCATTTTTAAGAAAAACCAGTGTGTGTGTGTGCTATAGTTCATAGAATAACCTAAATGCTATTGTCATTTTAAAAAAAAACCATATTCAAGTTGCTTCCAATCTCATGAAAGGTCCAAATACATAAGGAACTATTTACTGGATTTATCAACTCCGAGAACTACTTTGCAAATATTCTCACAAAATCCTTGAGAGGATTTAGAATTCAGTTTATAAGTTTCAAGCTTGGTGCGTACAATTTACTTGCTCCACTCTGAGGTAGTGTTGACATTATGACTATTATATTGCTGTACAGCTTACATTAAGCTACTTTTTTGGAGTACCTAGCTTTAGGTCAGGGTACTTAGGCTCTCTTTGAGATGTACTCGTACTTACTCTTTTATCAGCTGAGAAGAAACCACTCACTGTATTTTTCATCACTTTAAGTAGAGCTTTGAGATTGTCTCTATCTGCCAAGTTAAATTCCCTTTCTAGAGGGTTACTTTTCCTCCCTTCTGATGAAGTGTTCTCATGTCTATCTTCAGTGGGTAAGGAGCATGTTTAGGTTTCACTATTTTTTTAGCCAATTCAACGAAATGTGAGAGTGCAGTGCACGTTTAAAGTATTAGGCTAAAATGAATTAAAAACTAGCCTATATTTAGAGGAAGGAAAAATACCTCAGGAAGAAGACAAAAGAAAAACTGAAGGAATAAGACACTGAACATGCGCACCGCTCCAAGCAGTCTTGGTGAACTTGTGAAGGAATAAGAAACTGAATGTTTGTGCCTCCCTGCTTCAAATATAAAACTAAATGTTTTCTATCCCAAACATATCCAAAAATGAATAGCTCCAAAACCAGAACGTATCAGATTGTTCTTTTTAAATCTCGGCAACACTCTTCCGATATGGATCTCAAATTTATCCAAAAGTATTTATGTTGGTTACGTCTTTAACAAGGACACATACCCTAAAAACTTGTGTATTGGTGCTTCAGTGCCGATTTCATTTTTATCTGAAGTGGGAGGAATTTGAAAAAAAAAATTATGATATCGTTTATATGTTATTTAGAGGATACAATTTATTTGTCAGCAACTCTTCCTTTCATGAATCTCTCCTCATCTGTGTTATTTACTGAATTTCATTACTTTTTCAAATCTTGAGATATCAACTATCAACCAAACCATTTGCTACCTCCCATTGAATTAAATAACTAAAATTTTTATATTATGATTAATTTAGAGTGACTCCTAATTACACATAGCAGAGGATATGCACCAGAGAATTGGAGAGTATATATTTGATTTCTAGTCTTTTAATATCGTTACAGGTTTCACATATTGCAAGTCTCTTAAGGTAGCAAAAAATGTGAAGCTTCCCACTAATGCCACTGGATGCAATTGCAAAGGATCCTGTAATGACCCAACAACATGTGCATGTGCTTTGCGCAATGGCTCTGATTTTCCCTATGTATCTCGGAATGGTGGCAGGTTAGAAACTCGTTTGCTCAGATTTCTATGAATTTATTTGCTTTTGTATTTGATGGGCTATGCGGTATATATTGACAGGTTAGTAGAAGCTAAAGATGTCGTATTTGAATGTGGTCCCAAATGTGGTTGTGGTCCAGGTTGTGTCAACCGAACTTCTCAAAAAGGAATTAGATATCGTCTGGAGGTTGCATATTTTATTGGTTTTCATATTTTTGGACTATCAATGAAAAATATATTGGTTTTGTAATTGTGTATTTAATGAAATTTTTGCATAGGTTTTCCGGACTGCCAAAAAAGGATGGGCTGTCAGATCCTGGGATTTTATTCCTTCTGGAGCACCAGTTTGTGAGTACACAGGAATACTTGGTAGAACAGAAGACATGGATATCGTGTTGGAAAACAACTATATTTTTGAGATAGATGCTTTGCAAACGATCAAGGGCCTTGGTGGTAGAGAGGTATCGAATCTTATCAAGTTTTGTAACATCGTTTTTGTCAGCTGCTTCAGTTTCATGATGTAAACAAATGTTGTCTCTTTGGGTTATGTAAATTTTGACAGAGGAGGTCACAAGATGGAGAGATTCCTGAAGATATTTTGAACAAATATGATGATCTAAGTTCCGAAAGTGTGCCAGAGTTTTGTATTGATGCAGGATCTACTGGAAATATTGCTAGATTTATAAACCATTGTTGTGAGCCTAATCTGTTCGTTCAGTGTGTTTTGAGCACACACGATGATTTGAGGTTGGCTCGGGTCATGCTGTTTGCTGCGGACAACATACCTCCTTTGCAGGTATCTCATTTTCATTATTTCTTCCAAATTTTTTTAGGATGGATTCGGTGACTTTTTATCCACGTAACTTTAGATAATTTTTTCAATTTTCCGAAACAAAATATATATAAAAGAAACCAGTTACATGACTTTCTTCGAAAAAAAGTCATTGAATCCGTTCTCAAAATTTTTATTGGAGTATTTATAGCAATCTCTTGGATTTCTTGCAGGAATTAACGTATGACTATGGTTATGCTCTGGATAGCGTGTTGGGCTCTGATGGGAAGATCAAGCAAATGCCATGCTATTGTGGAGCCGCAGACTGCAGGAAGCGATTGTTCTAAATGTTGTTCATTCTTTCACAGGAAAAGTTGTATGTGATCTTTCTTTTTGACAACTAAAGGGGTTTTCAATATACATTTTTTAAACATAGTAGCAAGTTTTGATGGCGCAGTATATACATTGACCTCACCTGAAATGGCAGCAAAGGGACCTTGTATTTTTTTTTTTTTTTTATAAATATAGGTTTTTCTCCCTGGAAATAACCTGCTTTATGATTTTAAGGTATATTTCATATTAGAAGTTTTTAAAGATTCAAGAGTATATCAAAAGTAATTTCTTACTGATTTTGTACAAGTATTTAATTAATTGAATTTTCAGGAATTAATGGATCGATAACTGAGTCATGTTTGTTCGTTTGTTTGATTTAGTTTTCACAACTATGGATAGAAATATTAATTCTCTACGTAGTAGAAACATTAAATATTTATTTGTGTAGGAAAATAAAATGTCTACATGCTAGCAATGACCCCCCCGATCAAAATGAGTAAAAAGTAAAAAGTAAAAAAGAAGTAATACTTGTCTTTCCTAAAATTTCTTAAATGACACTTTTACCTTTTCTATTTTTTAAATAGGCATTTATCTTAAAAAAATAATACTCATTTAATTTATTTAAATTTACAGTTATATAAATTATAGACTATCACAATAATAAGTCAATAAATTTATCTATATATTTATAATTTTTTTATTTTTATATTAAAACACTGTTTTCATAAAAGCAAATGTCATTGTTTTTTATCGCGGTGTTTAATTTTTAGATATTAAGTGCATATTCCACCTTTGATTTAAATTTGTATCTTCAACTATACTTTGAGTAATATATGGGATGTGAGTGTTTGATTAATTTATGTTGTTTACAATTTATTTTGAATACTTTTAGTCTCTTTTAAAAAAATTGGAAATGAATTCAATTGAAATCAACTAGTAATGAACTTTTTATTTTACAATTCAATTGAAATTATTACATATGACATATATTCATTGATTTCACATGAAAGCACACAAAACCCCCTTTTTTTTAAGGGGCACCGTACCAATTCCCATTTTCTTTTTCAAAATGTTCATCTTAGTCCTTTTATCTTATAACAACATTCAATATGTATGAGCTTCCATATTGTCCTTATTTGTGAGCTTTTGCTTTGGAGGATAGATTTTCAGATAAAGATTGTTATTAGAAGTTATGTTCTTGTAGGTTTCAAACTTAATTAGTTGGAGTGTGTTAGTTTTATGTTTTATTTCAAAGCATCCAATAATAATGGAGGTACTTATACTAGTTTTTTAGTTTTTTTTTTTTTTAGATTATGTAATTCAGAAGTCTTTTGAATTGAATAATTCAAAATAATTATGTGAAATTTTACGCTATTATACTATGTGATCTTAAAGATCAATATAACTTTAAGATCCTCAAACTCTCCTACGAATGCGTTTTTAAGGTGAATGGGTATTAGGCATTTAATTAGGCAGTTTACATATGTAGTTTACATCTTTTGAGATAAGAAAGGAAATAGGTACTAATGATTGTTGATGAGTTTAATTTTATGCTCTCGTTTAATGTTTGAATTTTTAATTGACTTTTGTTCTTAAACTGTTTTATTTGAAATTTCTTATAATTGAATTTATTGAACATAAGATACAAAAACATGTTAAAAATAATTTTATAGTTGCATAAATGTTATTTGGATATTTTCAAGTGTGTTAGTGTAGCTACAACTAAGTTGACCTCATGGAGGTGCGAAAATAAATTGATTAAAGGTTCATGGCACCTTAAAGATGAATTCAAGAATATAAAATTATCAAAATCACAGAAATTGAAGTCAAACATTGCATGAAGAAGGCAATAAAAACTTGAAAAAGTGAAGAAGTTTGGCTAAGTCAAGAAGAGGGAACAAGCAACAAAAATTGGACTTGCGGGTTTCTCTATCTTTTTCCAGAAAAAAGGCTTTGACAATTCATAAATATTTATGATAAAAGATAATTTGGAAAAAATATATCTTTAGATATTTTATTTGATATTTTAAAATAATTATCTTATTTAATTATATCATAAAATATAAAAGAAAAATGATATATTAACAATTGATTTTTAATGACTTCTCTCACTACCTAACATGGCAGTTATTTTTTTATTTATTTTTTTCACAATTCCAAGTTGGATGCTTGAGTGCGAGAGAGAAAGGGAGGTTGATGGAGTGACATAAGTGAGAGAAGCAAGAAGAGAGAGTGGAGTGGAAGTGGTGAGAGAAGTGGAGAGCAGTTTCTGGTTTCTCCATCCCCAAGTTTGGTTTTCCTCCTTCTCTGAAGTTTTTTCTTCCTCTATCTCCGAAGTCTATTGTTCGTCACCCCTCTAATTTTCTTCTTCCTTCATGCATGTAGTTTTCTTCTTCCTTCATTCTCCAAATTTGTTGTTCCTCCGTTTTTGAAGATATTTTCAGACTAGGTTCTTCATTTCCCTTTTGGTGGAGCAGAAAAAGTTTTGGGTTTACCCACTACAACAATTTTTTTGTATTCATTGATGTTTGTGGAAATGAGGCATTTTTGTTTCTGTTTTTGGCTAATATATGATAAAGTTTGGATTTTTTTTTTTAAACAGTGTTGTTCAAAAGCGCATTGGTGAAACAGGATTAGTGTTTTTTGTTCTACTGTGGTCTACATTAGTGAAGAGGTAAGCAAAGTCATTGTTGAAGTCAACCCATTGATGGGTGGTGTGGTAATGAAAACAAATTTTACGTAATATAAAATGTTAATTTATGATTTCAGGCAGAGCTGCAATAGTTTAGGCAAGACTATATTTGTGATTGGGTTCTGGATCCACAAAATATTCACTACGACGTTGTTCTTTTCACCATTCAGTACAACACATTTGAATTCCCAACACTAGATTGATACATTTAGAACATCATATGTTGTAAATAACACGCTGTCAAGCTGAACTGAATGTATAATATGTATAAAAATTAATATAGTAGTTTGATATTTTTTTTTTTCATTTATTTGAGTGTTTTCATTAAAAATAAAAAATAATAAACGGGAGTAATTAAAAATGCATTGCGGATAAGCAATACAATTTCAATAGATCAGTTTATGTTATGGATGTCGACATCCGCACTACTTTTTTTTCATGTATAATTTTTTTAATAAAATTTATGATCCATAAATTTCAGTAAAAATTGTATAATATGTATAAAGATTTAATATGGTGGTTTGATAATTTTTTTTCATTTATTTGAGTATATTTTCATTAAAAAAATTAAAAAATGGGGGTCATTAAAAAATGCATTGCAGATGTCAACATCCGCAATACAATTTCAACATATGTAAGTTTATGTTGCGCATGTCGACATCCGCAACATACCTTTTTTTTTTCTTTTCATATGTAATTTTTTTGATAAAATTTGTGATCCAAATATTCTAATAAAAATTGTATAATATGTATAAGATTAATATGGTGGTTTGATAATTATTTTTCATTTATTTGAGTATGTTTTCATTAAAAAAAATAAAAAATAGGGGTAATTAAAAAATGCATTATGGATGTCAACATCCATAATATAATTTCAACGAATGTTAGTTTATGCTGCGGATGCCGACATCCGCAACATACTTTTTTTTCATATGTTATTTTTTTTGATAAAATTTTTAATCCATAAATTCCAATAAAAATTGTATAATATATATAAAAATTAATATAGTGATTTGATAAATATTTTTTATTTATTTGAGTATATTTTCATTAAAAAAATTAAAAAACAGAGGTGATTAAAAAAATACATTGTGGATGTGGGCCAAATTGGGAAGCCCAAACATATGTAATACGTTTAATGAACTCCCATTGATGATGGACTCATTTTGATTAAAATCATAACTATTATACAATGCAAATAAACACAACGTTCTTCCAAACATATTTAAAATAACATCCACAATAACGAAAAGTACACATAAGGAAACAACAGCTAAACAACTATGTATACGATTGTCTTCTACAACATTACGCCCATCTGAAGAATAAATTAATCCTTCATCGGGCACATTACAGACTAACTGTAATGTTGATTGAGTCATCTCATATGCGATAATGCCTTCGATCACATCATGACAATCTATTATAAGTTGCAAAATGTTGGCGATGCACCTGAATATGCCCTGTATTGATAAAAACATCCCAAAATAAGTCAACATATAAAAAATAAAGTTATCTGAAAATAACAAACTAACTCATTTTCAAGGTAAGTATGAGACATACTTAGTCTTCTACCACTCTTTATGTCATGTGGCCTACGAGGCTGACAATGAGGCATAACATAATATAGGTTTTTTTTTTTTTATGTAATAGGCAAATCACTTTCCATAATTATGAGATTAGGCGAATTTTAAAAAATTATGAATTTAGGCAAAACGTGTTTGGGGATGTTTTCTCATGAAGAAATCGTGAGGGGGGTGTGCGTTTTTGGGTCAAAGGGAAGAAATCGTGTGAGGATGGGACGTTTTCAGCTGAAATTGTTTAGGAGGAGCACGTTTTGTATGCTGTAATCTATTACTTTACGATGTAATCGATTACTAAATTAGTTGTAGGATTTCTGGGTTAATGTAATCGATTACATAAGTATTGTAATTGATTACAGAATAAGTTCTAGTGTTTCTAAGTTAATGTAATCGATTACGTATTGTAATCGATTACGGTGGTAATCTAAAAAAAATTGATTTAAATTTTCATTATCGCAGCACAGAAGAAAGAGACGATCTCCATTTTGGATTACATTTATGTCATCTATCTCTGCATTCTCTGTATTTACTACTTTTGTAGGGTTGAAGTCGCCAAATTTTTCACCTACAATTTTTGAAGTTTATAGTTAGGAGCAGTAAAAAGTTACTCTATTTTTTGTTTTCTTAAATATAACATCTATATTTTTGCACCATCTCCCCCTCCACCCCTTCCGCCCATTAAAGTAGTTGATCCGGTAGAAGATGTGTTGGCAGCAATAGAAGAAGATGAAATCTTAAGGAGAAGAAACAATAGGTACCGCTACATTCAAGATTTGTATAATTCCACAAGATCAATTGAGGACAAGTTTACATAATCCTACGCTTTCAGAATGGTTCTGAGTTGGTTTGGCCTGTGAGAAAATTTCACAAATTTGTAGATAGAGACATGAGCACTACAATGTTCAGAAGATTGAATAGTATGTATATATTAGTGTGGTTAGTCATGTGAATGGGATTTTATTCAAGAATTTCTGCAGATTACACTTTTGGGATGCTATACGGTAGAGGTTCAACAAGGTCAAAGTATGCATCGAAGATGAATAACTTACGCTTTCAATTACATAACCAAAATTTAAATCAATTTTATTTTATTTTTTAAAATTACGACTTTAATCGATTACAATACCTATGTAATTGATTACGTTATCTCAGAAACACTGAAACTCATTCTGTAATCGATTACAATACTTATGTAATCGATTACATTAACCCAGAAACCCTGCAACTCATTCAGTAATCGATTACATCATAAAGTAATCGATTAAACATACAAAACGTGCCCCCTAAACGATTTCAGATGAAAACGTCCCACCACACGATTTCTTCCTTTTGACCCAAAAATGCACACTACCCTCACGATTTCTTCATGAGAAGAAAACGTCTCCCAAACACGTTTTGTCTAAATTCGTAATTTTTTAAAAATTCATCTAATCTCGTAATTATGGAAAGTGATTTGTCTATTACAGAAAAAAAAAACCTAAAACTTGAATATACAAGGATGTGAGACCCTCCTAACTATTCCATGTATCCCTCAACCAACGTGCATTTATGACACTTAAATCAAACCCCCAATCGCACTAGGAAATCTCGAAATGGTATGTTGGTATCCATATTATCAAAGCACTCTCTCTAACAAATGACGATGCACAATCCCACCCATCCTAATGAATCTAGAGAACAACAATGTTGACTCAAATGGATGAGTGCTACAATGCATCTCATACGGGTTCCATAAGATCCCTTCAAATGTCAGGCAATCATGTTGTCGCCTAACCTCTCCAATTCTGCACTTGTGACATACTGTGCAACCCGAGGCAGCATGTCGTCATATGACTCTATAACATGGTAGTTGAATCGTGAATCGTATCGTATCGTGAATCGTACGATTCATAAACATTTTAAAACATTATAAAAATGTAACATATACTTAAATATATAAGATATATAAATATGCAAGGAGACAATTAAGAACAAAATAACCTCATAGTGAAATAGAGTGATTGTATACATGTGTATATACCACATTATTTCACAATTTCAGCAACATAGCCTTCAAAAAACAATGTGGTTGTTGCATAAGTTTCCTTTTAACTATGGCTATATGCTTCTACAAAAAATCTATATTATAGCAATCCAAAAAATAAGTTGTTTCATCAAGATGTCCGACCAAGGAATGACATCTTTCTTTGTCCAAGCAAGATGTTATTTCATCCTTGCTATGCCACCCCAACAACTATGAGAACAAAACATACACTTCACTTGTAATCTGTTTGATGGAACACTATCACAATAATTCCATTTAATATTAACTTCTCATTGTGTTTGATTTACTCATGTCTGTAGCACAAAAGCTGAACCTAAAACTTGAGAAACCTCCCTGCACAGAACATACACAAAACAGAGGAGACCGCACCATGACACAGGCACCACCTCAGCACCGCATGACCACCGCAAGATCACTGCACCAACACCACGAGACCACTATGCGAGAACTCTAGAACATTGTGCGAACACCACCGTGTCACCACTGTGCGACCACTGCGCCACCACCGTGCGACAACTGTGCGACCACGACACGACCACCATGTGACCACTGCGGCTCGCGTCTCGCTCAGACACAGATAAAAACAAAGGAAGGAACGAGAAAGGAGAGAAGAGAAGAAAGACGAGGGGAGTAGGCAACGTGAATGAGATGACCTGAATCAGCGCGCCAAAATACAGAAGGGAAAAAAAAATTAGAGTTTCAAATGGGTGGGTCGACCCGACCCAATTCAGAAACCAATTTTAACCCGTATCGCGTTTCAAATCGCGATTCGTACGATTCAGGCCTGTATCGTATCGTATCAAACACGATTCATGAACATAAACGATACAACATGCAATTCGTATCGCCAAACACTCGTATCGTATCGTTTCGTACGATTCGTATCGCGAATCGTACGATACTTACTACAATGCTCTGTAACCCCTTCCTTCCCATCTTAGGAAGTGCTCATATATCCAACCCTATCAATAATTTTAACATATTTACAAATTAGAAATAAAATATATATGCAATTTTTATAGAGAGTAATAAAAAGTGTTGCATAACCATCGAAGTGGCACTCTTGTCAACAAAGATTGTGCATCCCAAAAGATACAATAAGAAGGCTCGTGCTCCAAGCTCCCAACGTTCCCGAGCACAAGCCTTGGTATACCTCTCTTAACCAATTGAGTCTAACATGTGCCCCTCAACAATGCCTCATTTCTAAGGTGGCATTTGAATGTTCCAATCCTAACAACTCCACCAATATTGGCATAACAACAGCAAACTCCAAGGTCACAACAACTAGACAAAATTGTCCCATCATAAGTAAATGAAGCAATGAAGATACATAATCTAGTCCACCAACAAAGATGTATCCAATGGACCTCTGACAAACCCTTCTTGATATCCCTCCCAATTCATCTCCATAATTAACAAATAAGATTAAAAAAAATCAAATAACACCTTTGGTTTATCCTCTCCAGAGATCATTATCAGATCCAGAATGATTCCAAAATCTCCATTTTGGTACCATTTAGTAATGTATTTCGGATAGAAAATTTTGAAATATCATTCCAGATCCGAAAATTGCTTTATCGGAAAAGATAATCTGGAAAGTGTTATTTGATTGTTCCAAAACGAACAATACATGACTAATTCCCAGATTCAGTATTACCTATCAAAAGATTCAGTGTTACCTATCAAAATGCCCATCCTATAATGAGTTTCTTTTTCTTCCAAAATGACTATTTCGGACCGGAATGATTATTTTGGAAGAAACAAAATAACCCACAAAGGTGTCCCTCAACATCGCAACCTTCGTACAACTCACCCCGCCTTCAGTGCAAAACGTTACATATTGAGAAACAGAGAAGGTCCAGAGAAGGAGTTGCAGTTCTCTCTAAAAACACTGACCACCTACAACAACTTTCAAGCAACAAGAAAAGTAATGGAAAGGGATGCAATGGTTGCAGTGCTGACCTGATGTGAAGACAGAACGGAAACGAAGAAAACGAAGAGTGGGAGAAGCGATCCAACTGTGAGGTTCAACTGAGAGAGGGAGTTACACGCGTTCTTTCTCGGCGCACGTAAACGGGAATGCGAATTAGGATTTACTTTCTACTTTTTACTCAGATAGAATTGGTATTAAAAAAATTTGGGAGGTACAGAAGAAATAAATATGAGGTCCCCAATGTCGTGATACAACTTTGCACACATGCTTTTAATTCTTGCATACAATTGTATATACACCCTAAAAAACTAATTGTAACATGCCACATTATAAACTCAGCGAAACAGATTGAAACTAACGAATTAAACCTAGTGAAAATTGCAACGGGCAACTCTTCAGTATTTGATACTTTTAAACAAACAAAATACTTTAACACATCTTAATCTTTACCTCTGCTTATAACGCTTGAGTTAAAGTTAACATCTACAGCAGTTATCCATCTAGAAACTGAAGGCACATGATGTCGTTCAACAAATGTATGAATGAGACCATTAGTCTGAGAGACACAAAGGTACAAGTCTGATTATGGCAAATAACACAGGTTTCTTAACTAACTACACCATATTACACAATCGGCTCCTCCAACTCCTCTTGGGTTTTCTTCCTGTACTTGCGGTTGAACTTCTGCATGCTCTTTTTAGCATCCCCAACTTCTTGTTCATCTTCCTCCATTGCAGAAACGTCACTGTTTTCAGAGTCACCAGCAGCAATGCCAACAGGGAAGCTTTTTCTATTCACGGCCTCCACGCCAGCATCAAGCTTGTTCTTTGAAACCATCTCACTGTCACGCATACGGGCATCACCGGATTTCTTCTTTGATATAAAGGTTACAGATGGAAGATCATCCAGAACATCATCCGCTTGAGATGCAGTTCCCTTATTCAACTGCGAAAGGAAGCTCATGTATGCTTCCTTATTTGATTTGTCATCCATTTCACTAGGAGAATCATCAAAGGTATATCGAGTGTATCTTGAAGGATTTCGAATGTAATCAGGAACTGCTGAATTAAATTCTTGTGACTTTGACAACTGGTCCGAAGCAGGAACCTCTTCCATTGAAGAGGTCTTCATGCGAACATCCCTGGTTTCTTCGTGCCCATCATCATCATAATTATCTTTATCATCACATTCAGGATCAAACCGAACCCGTTTCTGAGGCCTGGACTCCCCAGAATTATCCTTACTCTTCAAAATTGACTTGGGGTTAGTCGCATCTCCACCACCGCCTATGTCTGGTGTGGATTTCTCAGAGACATGTAAAGCATCAATCTTTCTAGCTGCTTCATCATCCTGCTTCAGCCTAATCCTCGCAGCCAAATGATTTGCACGTGGATCTCGCACAAAATCTCTAAACGAGGTGGGGAAAACACTGCTAGAACTAATCTCAACTCCATCGTCCTTTACATCCTTCATGTACACACGATCATCCGAATCCTCTTTGCCAATAGCCTGTTTGTCATATTGATCTTCCTCTTCCTGCATAAAGTGTGATTCAGTCACTTCTCTTTTCCAATCCAAACTTTGATGGTGAAAAACTAGTAACAAAATGTGACAACAAAAAACAAGAATCACATAGAAAAAAACAGAGAGCCCTTCTCAAGTTTAATTATATATTTGATTACACAAATAACAACAACAACAACAACAACAACAAAAGGAATTTGGTGCAGACTACAAGTATCCTCTACAGTTGCTTGAACCGGGTGGGACTACTCTACAGGCAGTAGGCATACCCTGGGTTCAAACACAAAACCATTTGACTAGAATGAAACAACCCCATCCGATTCGATCCACATGTTTCATTATATAGGAAATTTAAGTATACAATTTTAGTCCATCACCTTCATAATAAACTCATCTTCCTACACAAATTTTCACATTAAACCAAAAAGCCCTCAAATTTAGAGATCACTTGTTAAGGTGGAACAACGAGGTACCAGTGAACCTATAGGCGAACTAAGTGGTAACAGTAACCGACTCTTCTATATGTTTAAAATTCTTCTTCCTACACAATTTCCTCACACACAAAAAAAGAGGGGCAATAAACCCAAATTAAAAGGAAAGGGCTTTCCTTCATCGCAAAAAAAAAAACAATTTGCATCATCAAATTGGTTGAATTAAAATTATAACTACATAATGTTAGTTCCTAATAACATAGTATTGGGGGGAAAGAATAAAGAGGGATGCGCGGTATATATACCTCGTAATCAAGAGTGCAATCTTGGCCAATACCAGACCTAATCTGCCACTGTTCATCATTGTAATCGGGGGGTTTAGAGGGTCCACGTGGCGCTTCTTCTTCGTCGTCGTCGTCTTCAAGATCGTCGAGGTCCTCCAGCTGAACCCGCGAACTGGAAAAAGGGTAGGGTTGGGGTTGGGGTTGGTGGGTTCGTTTGGAGCGTTTGTTATCGATTTCGTCTTCGGTGAGAGACCATAGAGAGTTGATAGAAGAAGAGGGTATTGGAAGAGAACCAAAGGCTTTCTCCACTCGCACTCTGAAACTATCCTCCATGCCGTTGCAGTGACTCACCAAACAGTACACAGAAATTTGTTTATATAGGGAAAGGGTGAGAAGAAGGGTGAAATGGTGAGGGTGTTGTTGGCGTCACTCGAAAGCGTTTTTGAGAAGCTTCTCACGCAAAGGCAATGGTTTTTCAACGGGATCATTACATTGCCCTTTTATGTATTTTTTTTCTTTTTAAAACTATTTTATTAGCCCTTTTAGGGTGGTATACACTCTAAAAAATAATACATTTCCATTTAGCATCATGTTTTATTAATAATATTTTTAAAATAGATTTTTTAAATGTTATCTTTTTTATTTAAATTTTAAATTTTTTTACGAATTTCAATATTTTTATTTAAATTTTTTTCTCTTAAATATTGAAAAAAATTATATTTTTAATTGAGAATTATTTTTTAATTGTTTTATTAATTGAATGAATATAATTATTTTTATATTCTTTTATTATTTATTATTTATTTTTACCTTTAAAAAAATGTAAGGATTTATAGCTAATATCATATTTTTAAAACATAAAGATAAAAAGTAAAATAATGATATGAAATGTGTCACTTAATTAATAAAAAAAAAAATTAGTCGGACTATATCCACTTTCGTGAGAATGTATCAAAATGGTACCTGCTTTTAAGTTTGTGTATACCCAAATTTGTTAATTTACATCAATGCAGTCTCTTTTTTTGGACGTCGTTAAGTTGGATAACAACTGACTTATTAGTTTTGGTAAGTTACTGAAGTACGAGTGACATGGCACGTTGTGTTGTGTGATGTGTAAAAGTGGGGTTGATCACAAAATAAATGTGAAAAACATTCAAAATGGGATTTGGGGGTTTCTTTATCGCGAGGTGAAAGTTACGACGACTTGGCAAGTCTTCCATTAAAAGGCACGATTGAAGGTTCCGTTGAGAAGGAAGTGGCTTCCATTTTCGATCCAAGGTGCACAATTGTTGAATGTTTGGTTTCTGTGTTTTGATTGAATGTTATGATGTTGAGATCGTGGGGTTTAGGGTTTTTTGTTATTTAATGGTTTTTGTGTTTAAATATTATGAGTGCTGTCATTTTTTTTATGTTATGCGGTTCATGAAGCACTTCTTTATGATTTAGTTGACAGTGTGGTCCCCCATTGTGTCTCAATGTGCTCACCTTGTGGTCCTCAATTTGAAATTGTTTTGTCGGTGTGATAGTGGTATGAAATGTAATATCTGCTTTGTTGTTTGGGTATTTTGATATTTCACAAGATTATATAGATAAGATATATTTGTTGACATGGACAACTCACATTTCGAAGTCGTGTTTCACCATGGTGGAAGGTTTGAGGGGAATGCGTCACTATAATATGTTGGAGACATAAGTATTTTGGTATGTGACCCAGACAAATGGAGTTACTTCAAGATTTTGGGTATTTTGAAGGAAATAGGTTATGCCAATGTGAAGGAGATGTGCATTCAGTAGGTGGAGGATCTGTTTTGGAAGGAAGGTTAGAATTGTTGTCTGATGACCAAGGGGCATGACATATGGTGAACATTGCCATACTCAATGGTCAAGTTCACTTGTATGTTGTGCACACAATGGACAAACCTCAAGTAGTTAATATGTTAGAATATTATCCTATTTAAGATCAGAATGAGGTTCATGTGCAGTTGGAAGGGGAGAATGCGGCTCAGGTTGAGGTTGATGTGGGTTTGAGTGAGGGTCATGATGAAGTTGATGTTCACTTTGAAGAGGACCATAAGGCTTAGGTTGAGGTTGATGTGGGTGTGAGTGAGGGTTATGTTAAGGTTGATATGGGTGAGAGTGAGGGTCATGTTGAGGTTGATGCGGGTGTGAGTGAGGGTCATGTTGAGGTTGATGTGGGTGGGGAGGGTGACAATGAAGACGATAAGATTCAAGAGAGTGTGAGTGAGGGTCGAGTTGATGTTGATGGGGCTGAGAAGGGAGATTGTGAAGAGAGGGAGGGTGATGATGAGGATGATTTTGATGTCAATAGTTGGAATGAGTCTGTAGGGGATACTCTTAATGAAGAAGATCCAGTGGATGTTAGTATCCATAATGATAAAGATAAAGATAACTCTTGGAAAGGTAATGAACATATGGATGTGGAAGTTGGGATTGGTCAAGTTGATTTAAGTGGACCAAGTGGTGATCATAGTCATGTACATAATAGGGGTTTATTTGACACTGAATGGGAATCTGAAAGTTTAAATAGTGTTGAATATAGTGATTCATCTGGACATGATAGAGACAGTTATGGAAAGTTTGGGATTATTTCAATGCCCAAAAGTATGGAAGACTAAAAATGGGAGGTGGGGACATACTTCATAGAAAAGGAAGAGTTTGTAGAAGCTATAAGAACTTATGGTGTGCACAATGGTAGGAAATTGAAGATTTTTAGTAACGACAAATGAAGGGTGTGTGTTAAATGTTTAGGGAAAAAAGATACATGTAAGTGGTATGCTTACTGTGCTTATAAAGTTGCCTAGAGTACTTGGCAGTTAAAAGAATAATCAACCACCATAGCTGCAGTATGGAATTTAATATCAGGTGTCGCAACTGAAATCGCGGCGGGATGGTGAAAATATTTTAAAAGATACAAAGGAGTCGCCACCATATTTTATTATAGAAAACTATAGAAAAACCTTAAAAAAAGAATAGTCTTCGAAACCAAATTTAGGTTCAGGAGTCAGTTACGTGTGGGGAAGGTATTAGTACCCCACAACGTCCGTCCTAAGACGGTTCCCTGTAATTAAGTATGCAAGATAAAAGTATATGTTTTAAAATATTTGTTGTTTCTCAAAAATCAAACAAAATAAATACATATACAAAATAATAAAGATAAAAAACAAAATATTTTTTTTTATTTTTTGGCCAGACAAAGATTGTACCTCGCTCCTACGTATTTCCATTTGGAAAATCAGGGATCACATAGTTCTTTGTAAAAATATTTGTTGGTTGATATTTTATAATTTTATATTTTTATATTATCAAGAGAATATGAGATTCAACATGATATAAAATTAAGTTATCAAGCAAATCCAAGACTTGACATGATGTCCAAAAACTATATGTAAAAAAAAGAAGTATATTTATTTTTATTTTCTAAAAAAAGGAGAATTAAAAGCTTACGAAGGAGTTTATAATGTTGTCATACGACACATATCAATCATGAATTCAGCCCCAGAATTACATAACATTAGACCTCAAACGCGTTCAACAGTATATTGAGTCAATTAGTCATACACTTGATATTGTAATAGAGTAACGAAATCCAGATTCACAATCAATTAATTTTTCTATGCTCACCAATACATGAATAACATTAGGAGCAAAAAAGAACTTACCTTTCAATGCCACGAACATAGCAAATTCGATCGAGAGGTTAGTGAGGTGATCTCCCTTTGCATGTGTGCTCTTTCAAGGCCATGAACAAAGCAAATCCGACCGAGAGAATAGTGAGGTGGGTGTGTGTGCTCTAGTAATAAAAAAAAAGTTTCAAATTTTATTATGTGTGTCTTGCATTTGAGAGATTTCGTACTTATGTAGACACCTTGGGATACCACTGAAATCCTAGTCTTTAATTATATAATGAAATATATTTTCCGGTGCATGAAGATCCTGATGCAACATATTACGTAAATCAAATCATAACATAATATTCATATAATTTATTCTAATTATTACCAGGAATATTTTCTTCTAATTATTAAAATATTTATCTTTCTCTAAAAAGCATTATTACCGGAAATATTTGCTTCTAATTATTAAAATCGTATTCTTCTCTAAAAACATAGATTTTAAAATATCCTTTTCTGACATGTCATGTGAGGAGTGTAAATAACAAATAGTGGAGGTGAAGATATGTATAAAACATTTGGACTCATGTAAAGGGTGTGGCAGTTAAAAACAAATTGGGCTCTTCCTTCTCTCTTCTTTTAATGCTAGAAAGTTAAAGAAAAATTATAACATTTTTTTTCCCTTTTTCTCCTTTTTTTTTCTATCATTAAAATTTTTTTTATTTTTTTAGAACAAATTTATTTGCCGGGACGAAATTGGATGTTGACAGTTGTCCCTCTTTACTTAGATTTTACTAGATAATAGGAAAATTTAACTTTTCATATTATCGTAGTAAAGGATAAGTAAAGATAAAAATACTAATTTCGTCTGGATGTAAAAAAGAACTATAAAACTAAATAGAAAAGCAAGAAAAGAAGTAAACTAAATTAAGGATACTTATGACCATTCCCATGGAAAGGGTCCCTAACTAATAGATAGGAACTCGGTGACCATTATCATGTAAAGGGTCCCAATCCAAAAAAGAATCCAGATTCGACCATTGCCTAGCAGGGGGTCGATATGAAAAAGAAACTTGAATTCGACCATTGCCTAGCAAAGAGCCGACATACCAGAAGAAAACCTAAACTCGACTATTGCCAAGTAGAGGGTCGGTATACCAAAAGAAAACCTGAACTCGATCATTGCATAGCTGATGGCCGATATACCAAAAGAAAACCTGAACTCGACCATTTCCTAGCAGAGGGCCGATATACCAAAAAAAAACCTGAACTCGACCATTGCCTAGCAAAGGGCCGACACACCAAAAGGAAACCTAAACTCATCCATTACATAACAGATGATTGATATTGCAACGAAACAATGTGCAAAAAATGATTGGAATGTGTGAAAACTTTGACTAACATAGAAACAATGTGCAGAAACCTTGGCCAAGTGTGGAACCCTAACCAACATAGAAACAGGGTGTAGAAATCTTGACTAACAGAGAAAGAAGATTTAAAAGCCTTTGCAAGGTGTGAAAACCTTGTCTGACTTAGAAAAAAGGTGTAGAAACCTTGGCAAGATGTAGAAACCTTGACTAACGTAGCCACAAGGTGTGAGAACCTTGGCAAGGTGTGGAAACCTTGACTAACATAGAAACAAGGTGTGGAAACCTAGGCTTAAATAGAAACAAGGTGTAGAAACCTTGGCAAGGTGTGGAAACCTTGACTCACATAGAAACAAGGTGTGAAAACCTTGGCAAGGTGTGAAAACCTTGACTGATATAGAAACAAGGTGTGGAAACCTTGGCTTAAATAGAAACAAGGTGTAGAAACCTTGGCAAGGTGTGGAAACCTTGACTGATATAGAAACCAGGTGTGAAAACCTTGGCAAGGTTTGGAAACCTTGGCTCATATAGAAACAAGGTGTAGAAACCTTTGCAAGGTATAGAAACCTTGGCAAGGTGTGGAAACCTTGACCAACATAGAAACCAAAACCTTGGCAAGGTTTGGAAACCTTGACTGACATAGAAACTAGGTATGAAAACCTTTGCATGGTGTGGAAACCTTAACTCATAGAAACAAGGTGTAGAAATCTCAACAAGGCGTGGAAACCTTGACTCACTTAGAAACAAGGTGTAGAAACCTTGGCAAGGTGTGGAAACCTTGACTCACATTGAAACAAGGTGTAGAAACCTTGACAAGGTGTAAAAACCTTGACTCACACAGAAACAAAGTGTGGAAACCTAAACTCATATAGAAATAAGATGTAAAAACCATGGCAAGGTGTGGAAACCTTGACTCACATAAAAACAAGGTGTGGAAACCTTGGCAGGGAGTGGAAACCTAGACTCACTTAGAAACAAGGTGTAGAAACCTTGACTAACACCGGAGAACCATGATGATTAAAATTAGGTATATTATTATTTTTTTCATTTTTTTCGAAAAAGAAAGATTTGGCAACCACTCATGTAAATGAATATGGTTTTTATTCGCATAAATAAAAATTATGCTCTTTGACATATTCATAATGCATGACACATATTATGATTTTTTTAACTTCATATGTATGAACAAAGTTGAAACCTTGATGTATGAATTAATGTATGAATGCATGATGAAAGTTCATTTGTTTGCTAATTTTTTTCTTTTCACAAAAATGAATGATGTATGTATGAATGCCTCGTGTATTTTTCCTCTTTTACATTGTATGAAACTTATTTCAATTGATCCTCAATTTGTTGTTATTTTAGATTTATGGGATCTTTTTGTTTTGACATTTTTTCTTTGAAAACAATTTTATGGTTTGATCAGTTTATTCAGAACCTATTTTCTGTATCATTATTTTTGGAACACTATTTGAGTGACATACATGAAATTGTCAAAGGTCTTGAAAGGGCTTAGATGAGGTAATTGACAAAGGAGTTGCCCCAATTTAATAATTAAGAGTTAACTTGAGGAGATGATGTGTGTTTAGGCTTGCCCCATTTATTGATAAAAAAAAGATGGGGATTTCAAAAGTTGCCCCAATTTGAGGGTATAGATTGATCTTAGTGTGCAAAATGTGTTTAAGCTTACCCTAGTTGTTGATACCATAAGAATGTTGAAAATGATGGGAGACTTCATACTAGTTGCCCCAATATAAGCCTGACAATCAAAGTCAATAATTGCCCAAATTCAAGATAATCCCGACTATAATGAATGAACAACAAGGGAAACATCTATCCCAATTTAGATTTAAAGAGAGAATAATGAATAATGGTAAGAGAAAGGTAGATCAAAGTTTAGGCTCAAAGCATAAAAATATGATAGGAAACTAATGAAGAATGAAAGAATGAGAGGGCATGGTCTTGATTTAACTTGAGTACTCATGAGAGGGCATTTTGGATCTTTATGGAAACAAGTCAACGAAAAATAAACTACCCCAGTATTTGAAAGCAAATCTTTGAACACACTTTTTCAATTTTCTTTTTTTTTAGACAAACCAAAATATTTTCTTCTAAATTAAAGTTTTTAAAAAACAACAATAACCAATCATTGATTTGTGTGAACTTTATTAAGCTTGTATTGTGGCCAAAGCTAAGGGATATAAAAAATGGATAGTGAAGGCTCAAAATAAATGGTGTAAAGATTATTTAAAACAAGGGTCTTTAAGTTACAACCAAAATTTATTTGACTATCTTTGTTCACCGCCTCTTTTTTTTTTTTTTTTACTTTCAAACTCTTGTTTCTCTTTTTTTTTAGCATAACCAATTTTATTTTTTGTCTTTCCAAACTTTTTTTATTGTTTGATTGGTGAATTACAAGTCAAATGAAATAGATGCAAACATTATGTTAACATCATTATGAAAGTGACACTTGTTCAGGGTAATTAGAAAAGAAATTTTGATTTTTTTATAGGCTCAAAATGGGTAACAAAGGAAGATCATTTTTTTTTTCTTGATAAAGAAACATGGCCACACATAATTTCAAGACATGATTGTTTTATTTTCAAAAGCTTTAATCCAAAGGGAAAAAAAATCAATCACATTAGCGGTTGTCCCTTGTTTGCCCTTTCTTTTTTTGTATTATTTTATATTTTTTGTGTGGTTAAAATACTCTCTTGCTCCACATTTTTGTTCAAAAATCTCAAATAGGTCCTAAGATTTTTTTGTAGTCTCAATTATGTCCATATTTCAGAAAATATGTAACAATTAGGTCCATTCCGTTAGTATGATGTTAACGGTGTCAAGGATGTGTCATGTGTCAACTCCTCATTTTTTTGAATTTTTTTTGAATTTTTTTTTGAATTTTCTTAATTTTTTTTAAAATTATTCATGCCACGTGTCACGTCAATATTGTGCCACGTGTGAAGTCAGTAAAGTAACACGTGTCAAGTCATTGTCTGAATCTCAATTTGGTCCATATATTTGTTATTTTGATTACATTTCAGTCCTGTTATTCTAACCTATGTTATTTGATTTTGAAAACATTGTTTAACACTTTTTGACTTACAGGAGAAGCATCCCGCTAGGTGGCGTGACTAAATTATAACCTTCATTAAAAAGGTTAACTCACAGCAATTGATAAGGAATACTGTTTAAATGTTTTGGATATTGTTTTCAAGTTATTGCATATTAAAAACTTCCAGTTTAAGTGGAAAGCTGTGTTGGCGTAAATGCAAACCTCATCTTTTTTGCATAAAACTGAGTTGCCTCACACACATAGAAGTAGTACCCCTTATGATTTGGGAATTTAACATGTTGTTTTGGTTCATGAGGTGGGTTGGTAAAAAATGCACCCATTTCAGTAAGTGGTGCTGTAAAAAATGATCCACAACGTAAGTGTCAACCCAGTACTCCATATCACCTAACCTGCCTTATATGATTTGAACATAAATGTTTAAGAATTATTCCCTTCCATGATAAGTATCCCGTTTGGAGGCCTGATTAAATTATGGACTTCGTTTAAATGGTAGAGTCACAACAAATCATAAAGAATTATATTTATATGTTTTGGAGTTTGTTTTAAACTTATTGCATATGAAAGACTTGCAGTTTAAGTGCAAATCTCGGTTATCGTAACTGCGAACCTGAAGTTTCCTTCAAAGCAAAATTTATGTCTACACTCCATTAACAACCTAACTGCTAAAGAGCATGATATGTCTACCACAACCATAGTTTAAGCAATCACATAACTAAATAACGGGTCCTTACATGTCATACATTACAATCAATTTAAAAATCAAAATACCCATAATGTTTTGCATAAGATAACGTTTGACACAATAAAACTAAACTTAACATTGAGTTCAGGATGTCATCGAAAACCATAATATTTAATGGGATATACTTGGCACTATGGTTGTGGCTTTGATGATTGCCCTGCCTGAGTGTTCTTGAATTTCTTGAAAGGATCAACCAAGCTTTTAATTCTATCATTAATGCTGATGTAGGTTATTTTCTCATCTTCACTACTATCCTTTATTGTCTGCACAAGGATTTGGTCCAAATGCTCCATATTTGGATCCATATTGATTTCCACATTTTGCTGAACAATTGGTTCAACATCAGGGTTTACAATAAGTGGTTATGTATGGTTTATCTGTGCCTGAACAGGTTGTTGGGGTGGTTCCTTTTCTACATCAACCTTTGTGTGAAGCTGCTACCTCTTCCATTGTTGGATCACTGATGTCATGGTTGAAGAACTGTACATTTATTTACAACATAATCAATAATGTGTTTGGACATGACACAATATAATGAATAAGGTATTAAATATCAGACCTTAACAATATTCCTTAGAGTGATGTTTAAGTACAACTTATCTGCCTTAGAATTGAATACAAACACTTGTTTCAGTAAAATTACAACCCCAATACCAATCAGTAGACCACATTTAGCATGTGAAACTGCTTTATTGTGAACGTTAGCCTGGATAGTGTGCTTTGAGTCCTGATAAAAGAGTTCACCACCATTATAATGTTTGTTTACCACTTTGTGTGAGACAAAATTTAGGAAATTAAGAACACAATACAACTTTAAAAACCTTAACAGTGAGAAACAGATCCCCCAACCCATTTCCTTTATACTCCTTCACAACACATGCCACAAAGGGTAATTTGTCAAACAACTTTTTCGTGTACATGGGAGTAACATTTTTTATGTCACCCCCTTCCACCAAACCTGCATTTTGGCATTATTTAGTCCACTCATATTTTATTACTCATGAAGCTTATAACCAGGTTCATAGTATATATGTATAACAGAGTGTTTGAATCACAAATTACCGTGGTGTTTGATGAACATGGTCGCCCATTTCAAGCATTTGATTCAAAGTCACGAGCAAAAGTTGCAACATCAATGTGCTCCATAAACTGTTGCGTGGACTGTTGTCTTCCTGCCTCATGGTTCATGATCACAACTTGATAATTTCTTGCTGGACCAGAGATCAAAGACGTGCTTCCACTGCACCGTTGCATGAAGCTCTGCAATTCCGCTTCGTCTAAGTCTAGAGACTCCCATTGTTCCATTTTCTCTTATGCAATATCACCCAATGACACAACGTTCAAATTGGAGCTGAAGAAATTCCCTTAAGTCTGTGTGATGCAGAGTTCTTGACGAAAATACCCTTCCAAAGTGGTTATTTAAGTGACGTGACATTTTCCCACTCTAAAGACTGTCCTGTTGCACTTCTTCTGTGACTTTTTAAACAAGCCACAACATTTAATTGCATTCATTGCAATGAAGGGCATTGTCTGAAATTTCAGCTTACAATAAATTAGAAAAGCAAAAACACCATTAAAGCCACTAAAAGCATATTGAAGCTGATATTAATGTTGAGCGAGTAATAGGGTGAAGGAAGTTCCAATTCGCATTTATGATATCATAAATACAAAATCATAAATTCACTGAACTTAAGGCCAACAAGTATCATAGTATCCGTACCCGTGGATACCCGTACCCACTATACACTAATTTAAATTAAAAAAAATAAAAAAAATGATTAAAATATTAACATATTGATTTTGAATGAGTTATTTTTTTATCAATTAGTTTAAAAATAATAATTTATTTGTAAACTATCATTTAACATTATATAAATGGATTATTTGGACTTTGTTTAAAATTTATGAATGTTATGTATTTTATTTTATTTGAATTTACGATTAAACTATGTTGTTAAATTTTTATTTTTATTTTTTTGTAAATACCCGCGGGTACCCGTATATATCCATGGATATTAAAATATTATGCGGGTACCCGCATAACGGATACCCGACAGATATGGGTACAAGTACGAGACATATATTTATCCAGCGGGTAGGATACGGGGGAGGTACTACTCGCACCCTACCCGTCCTGTTGACATCCCTAATTAAAACCATGGATTAAAGTCTTTCTAAAAGAATATATAAATAAAAATACAATAAATTTTTAATAAATAAAAATTATCCTATGTACAAATTAAAAATGCATAAAATATTTTTTAAACATTTTAATTTATATAAATTAATTTTAGGATTTGTAGAATTGGGTTGAACTTAAACTCTATTTGTTAATATAGTATTAAAATGTTGAAGATTTTCTAAAAGAATATATAAATAAAAATAGAATAACTTTTTAATAAATCAAAAATTATGCTATGTACAAAAGTTAATTTCTAAAACAATTATGAACGGGAAACAAAAATGTTAATCGAATTTTTATAAACAAGAATCCATTGTCGTCCAGCGGTTAGGATATCTGGCTTTCACCCAGGAGACCCGGGTTCGATTCCCGGCAATGGAAAATTTTAACATTTTTAATTTATATCAATTTAATGTATTCATCTAAGGTAAATATTATATTTCGATATTATATTTCGTCTCTCATAAAAATTAGGAAGTCGACATCCTTTAACTACATTTTCGGAAGTGCTCATTATTATTTCTTTTTAGAAGTCCACTTCTGTGACTGGGAGGAACCAAAAGTCTACTTTCGGGGAAGTCATTAACCAGAAGTCGACTCTTATAAGTGTGGGAATTTTTTTTTTGTTCAATCTTGTCAGTTATTGTTGTTGTTGAAGCCACTTTTGTGGAAACTCGTCTTCATCTTTGAACCCCTCTTATTCAAAGTTGATTAAACCCTATTTGTGGCCTATGTGTCGTAAGTTTTGAAATCCCTAAACTTAATATAAATATCTTGTATTGGCATAAGTTTGTGGTTTTCGTCTTTGGGGTGGAATCTAATTGGGTCGGTTCTTCGTAAGGTCGTTGGTGGTAAGTTATATTTATCTTTGCATATTGGTTGTGATTTTTTGTTCTGTAAAAGACAAGGAGGAAGATGTGGTTTTTCTTTGAAATGTGGATGGTTGAAGTCAGGGTTAACTCTCTGTCTTGATGAAGGAAAAGAATCCCCTGTTATTAGTATGTGCTTACTTAAGAGTTAATATCTGCCTACCCATGTTATATGATTTGCACATCAGATATTCATGTTACTTATAGTTTATCAGGGATGATTCTATTGGTTGGCTTATGCAGTAAACTGTAAACTCATGGTATATGATTTGCACATTAGTTACCCCTTCTAGTTATAGTTGAGGAGGGATGATTTCATTATGTGCATACTCTTCACTTCATAACTATGAACCTATGGGATATGATTTGTACATTACATATCAATGTTACTTATACTTGTATTCCAAAGATCATTTCTTAAATTGTACAATAAAATGATTTCCCTAAAAATTAAACACGATGAAACAATATTTAATATGTTACATTGGATATAATGATAATTTCCAAAGATCATATATGTTACATTGAAACACGATGTTATTCTTGTTGATTAATGAAATTGTGGGTTTCTATAAGTTTTCTTTGTTTCATGTTAACTGAATGGGGTGTTGCTTGACTTACTAGCTTTGCATTAAATATTTTGATGCCAATTTCTTGTCTCAATTTTTTTATCAGATGGTATTAACTTTTTGTTGAAATATATATAATTTTCTCGCCGACTTCCTAAATGAAGTTTACCCTTTAAGAATATGCTCTGATGATGCATGCTTGCTAAGAAACTACATGCTAGATCCTTGTATCACTTGATTTAATTTTGAAATGAAGAGTTTGAGGTATAATTAGACTATGGTCTCTTTGGGAACTGGACAAGAATCATACTTTGTGATGGATTATGGTCTGAATGGGTTTGAACATATGGTTGTAGGGAAAAAGGTGATAAAAGTCTAATAAAAGTCTGATAAAAGGTGATATTACAACTGTTCCAAAACAAAATAAAAACTCTGATAAAAGTTCTGATAAAATCTTCTCCCAATACTAGTCTCGCTCCGTCTCTAGGCCTCACCAGATCCACCTACAATATCTATATATCTA
>Ga0214545_1000904_pt1 | contig 52225 bp, 23 predicted proteins | sample CNSS4metaG_FD_160064 | JGI IMG/M metagenome (GOLD analysis project Ga0214545, IMG submission 160064) | Root nodule microbial communities from cowpea collected in UCLA plant growth center, Los Angeles, California, USA - CNSS4 | ecosystem: Host-associated > Plants > Roots > Nodule | place: USA... | reverse complement strand
ATATAAGGATAGAGAGATGGAAAGAGTGAAGGAGAGACAAGTTGGGTAAAGGTTGGATAGTGGTCTAAATCTATTGTTTTGATTGAATGTTTAATGCATAGGACCTACTAGATAGTATTTCCAATGGGAAAATAACTATGTAGTGTGATATTAGAAAGAGTATTGAATAAGGATTGAGGAGATTATCCTAACTTTATTAGTTATTGAGTTCATGTAGAGAAAGATAACTAAGATGTGAAAGTTAGAGGAGATTCCTATGAATCTGGAGAGGAGGCATATATGAAATAAGGACCACGTCTTCTGTAAGACCCGAGAAATTTAAATAATTAAATAAATAATTATTTAATAAATGCGGATAGTAAGAGCCTTTAAGAAATTTAATGCGAATTATTATGATGTGGAAAAGTACTAGCTTAAATGGTTGAGAGTACTTGATTGTGTGAAAGGACCTAGATTCGAGTCCTATGTATGCAAATTGTATGTATTTTAATTTGTGCATTATTTTAATGATATGTTTGAATGTGGTTAGTGGTTATGCATTGACTTTACAATTGAGTGGTTGTGTGTTTAAACCTTGTTGGAAACTAAACTTTCTTTTTTGCCTAATTTTATTTTGGCTTGGAATTGAAGAGACAGAGTAACCCTAGCTGCCAAGGGAGGCAGCATAGGGGGCTGGGTGACACCAAGTAATGATTAATGAATAACCATTAAGCCATTTTTTTTAATTAAAATTCGTTTTAGTAGATTAAAGGGTAATTAAGGGAGCATTAACCTTGAGAGAGAAGAGAGGAGGAGAGGAAATTAATCTGGAAAAGTGCAGAGAGTTTTGGGTGTGAGAGTGGAGAGGTTATGGTTTGTGGAGAAAGCAAAGAGGAGAAGAATTGTGGTGGTTTTTAGAAGAAGGTGTGAAAGAAGAGTGAGGATCTCAATTGGAGCAAGGATTCCAGGTAAGAGGAGTTGTTTATTATTGTTTTGATTCATGTATGATGAATTGCGTGTTGCCATGATCAAATACATGATATTTTCGCTCATTTTACGCAGTTTTCGTGAGTTTCTACGTTTCTGCCCAGAAATTGCCTAGCAGACACGAGTATGCCGCCAGGCGACACACCTCTATTGTCCATAGTTCTGGCGGCGATGAATATCTGCCAGGCGGTGCGGCACTATCCGTGGGTCTGTTTGTGCATTGTTTGGTGCATAAGTCATTGTGACTTTTGAATGAGTGTTTGGTGAATAATATTGTGCGTTAACTGTTATAACATTTAAATAATTGGGGTATGAGGGTGCTTGGAGGAAACCACATATGATTACCATGAGCATAATTTGGATTCTTGGAAGGGGAAAAAGCAATGAATTGATCTCCATGGATCAATAGGTTTATGACGCGTAAGGAACAATACTGGGTGTGTGGCTTTATAAATTTTATGCGAATTGGAGTGGTTTGGTGTAACTGGGTCGTGTGTCAAATTAGGGGAAGTGATGGATTCCTCGCAAGTGTAGAAATCTGGTTTAGTGTCCAGTTACTGACGCACCACCTAGCGGCACTCTGCTTGCTGCCAGGCGACGACTGGCCCAGGGGCAGATGCGTGCCATTAGTTGGTTAGGTGCGAGGGAGGTGCTTGGAGTGAATGTGACTAGAGAAATTGGTTCGTGGTGTAAAGTTGGATGAATGAAAAGGAGGTCCTTGAATTATTGCATGTTTACAATAAGTAAACGAGAGTACATGAGGGTATGATTTGTTGGATGTGTAGTTTAAGGTTGATGTGGAAGGTAAATTAAAAAGGGAGAAAGAGTATTCTAATGGGAGTCCAGGTTCTAGAAACTTAGTTTCTTAAATATGAATAGTTGGATTATAAGTGTTTATGCAATATTGGGTTGGACATCACTCATGACTAGGATAATGTGAGTTAATATTGAGGGCATGTTTTTGATATTATTAAAGGTCGGTAGAATTATGGTGTATGAATTGTAAAATACTGGATTGGTAGGCATTGCCATAAGATGGACTGAATTCTTATATGATAATAGATTAATTGGGGGAAACTAGAGAGCTTGAATAAAGGAATTGGGAATGTTGAGGTAGGCCTTCTTAAATCATAAGAGGGTAGCAAACTGCTGTGAACTTCACCTAGATCAAAGGAGATATATGTAGATGCTTGGGTATACATTATATTGTAAGTTAAATCACTTTGGGTACTAAAACTAGTAGAATTTTCGCTACTGGTATAACGCCTGGCGGCACAGGTAGGTGTGCCAAGCGATAGGAGCAACAGGAAGGAGGTCTGCCTGGAGCTTGGCGCCTGGCGGTGAAGAGGTCCCACTAGGCAGTCTGTGCCGGTTTCGCCTGGCGGCGCTTAGGCTGTCCCAGGCGATAATGATGCAGTCTGTGACTTGTGTGTGTTACGTTTATGCAATGATGTTATACTTGGATCAGGAGATGTTGTGCCATGAGCGGGTAGGTTCATGGATGGTGGTGAACACATGATGGTATGAGCGGGGAGGTTCATATCCTATTACTCTCGTGTGGGGATACGAGCAAGGTAGGTTCGTATGTTCCGTGCTCACACTTGAGAGATGTTGTGTGCGGGGAGGTACGTAGCTGGTGAATCACGTGTGTCGGACTACGGGCGGGCAGGTCCGTAGAGCAGGACTACGAGCGGGGAGGTTCGTAGATGCAGGACCACGAGCAGGCAGGTTCATGTGAGCATCATAAACCCTGAATTCGAGACTAACTATTTGTGTGTTGTGAAGGTTGAAAAGTCTTGGGGATTAAGGTCTTGGCCAAGAAGGTTGAATCAGACGGGTGTATTAATTTCATTATGTTAATTTATATGTTATTTTCTTTATTTTATAAGCTCACCCTTTTTTTGTGTGTTTGGCGATGATCGTGTAATTCTGTACATGAGAGCAGATGATGCTACAGGTGATGCTGTTGACGCTTGAGACGGAGATAGAGGCTAGCTTGGGATGTCGAGCTAGGGATTTTGTTATACTTTTACTATTTTGTCTAATGTTGGAAATTGTAATAGGATTTATGACCTTGTCTATTTACGATTTCAGTTTTCCCTTCAGTTATTTTGGAACTTGAATAAATTCCATGTTTTTATGGATTTTGGATTTTGGAATTTTAAGCGTATTATGTAAATTTTAAATTATCCTGTGTTTGGGATTAATAAAATCATGACGATAGAATTTCAATTCTTTATTGATTTATTTAATTAAGTAATGGGATGTTACATCTTCTAATCGTTGATGGGAACTTACCCTCTCATATGAGTAGTTAGTACCATGGGTGGGTATAACTCGTACCCAAGGTGTAGCCCATAAATCTATTAGCGTGAGGACTAGTCTAATGGGTGGGTAGAACTTGTGTGCAAAGCACAACATACAAATCTACTATGAGAGTCATATGACAGATGAAAAATCTCTGAATCAAATTCAATAACCTTAACCTTTAGGAAATATATCATGTTATCATATAGAAATGCATGATTGTAATTGGTATGCATGCATGATGAACTGTGTGGTTATCTGGTTAAACGTATGCTTGTTTTGATATTATATGTTCATTCCTTTTAGTTAGCCTACCTTGTGTGTACTGTTTGTGTGATTTCTGCTATGGTCATGTGTGTGACACATAAGCAAACAATAGCATAGGTCATGGTGCACACAATAAAGGGATGAAGATGTTGCTTTAGTCTCAGGGAATTTTGTACAAATATATTCTTCTTTTTTTGAACTTTATACTCCTCTAGACGAAATTTTGTATAATTTTAAATTTGTTTTCAAAAACCCATTTCTTCTCTAAGAATGTAAATATTCTTATATACATATAAAGTTTTATATGCTTGTGTGATAGCATGGTAGACGATAGGTGATTAGATGATACACTGTATTTCATGTAATTAGATTATTTACTAAATACAATTCATGGATGATTAACTAGAGACATAATATAGGTAATGTGACACTGAAAGTGGGGTTTTATACCTGATATCACCTTGAACATAAAATCTTAAGGTTCAATGTTTTCAAGTCTCTTTTTCTTATATGTCACTCAATTTTTTCATTTGTATCTGATGTGCGACTTTTAACTTACTTTGCCAAGGGAGATAAACATTTAGTTGTGGGATTATAAAAAACTCATAAACATGATATATATATATATATATATATATATATATGTGTGTGTGTGTGTGTGTGTGTGTGTGTGTGTGTGTGTGTGTATTCAAAAGAATTATTGTTGTAATTTTTATGTTTAGTAAGTGTGTGGAAAATTATTTAGAACGAGAATTTATCTTTGACAATAGTTCTTTGAAAAATTATGATTTTAAAATAAGCTAATAATGAAATGCATTAAGAAAAAGCATAATACCTTGAGAGGCACAGGAAGAGGTAGATTGGCTCCCTGACAAAGGCTGTTTGCCCACTGTTAGAACACAACCACAAGCTGAGGTAATGAAAAAAACAATAAAACATACCGTACCCAACTTTTGTAACAAATTAAACAAAAAAATAAGTTTCAATAATAACTCAATTAAATGACTAATGTGATTGTTCACTAATATTCACTTGAATTAATTAAAATTTTAAATTATTTCTCCTTAAAAATAAGATTAATTCATTATGCACAAAATTGTATTAGACTAATTTATATCCTTCTCTTTTGTAAATAACTTTAAATTCATATATGTTACATCTAATACGTATCAATGTAAATCTATTTATCTATCTATATATATATATATATATATATATATATATATATATATATATATATATATATATATATTAAAAAATGTTTAAGAAAATTTCAATTTTAAAATTTTCTACTGATATATTCACTTTTATATACAAAGGTATGAAAGTTTGTATAACAATGTCAGACTAAACCAAATTAAATTGACAATCTAATATGATTATATATTTTAAATATTATCGTGAATATTTGATCGATAATGTTTTGAAAATTTAAGCAATTATACAATGACATTTGATTATAAATTGTTGTTAAAACCAACATACATCAATTATTCAAATTTAACCATTGTCGTGCATCTACTTTATAACACATTTAAGGCATGTTCTTCTTCTTCTTGTCTATGCCAATGTTTGTTCTCCTTCTTTGTTCATTTTAATGTTTCTCTCTAAGTCATTGCTAGTCTTCAACGACATTGTCGTTTTGTTTGGCTCTTGCTAATGTTGATGTATTCACATTTTTGCCGCTAAGTTTTTGTTTAGGCATATGTTGCTTTCTATAGTCGATGTTATTGAACCCATGGTCCACTCCCTTGGTTGTATTCATCGTTGCGCCACACTCCTTAAGATTACCACTATGGCTCCTCACCACACACTTGGTTCATTTCTTCCTTTTACTTTTTAATTCTTTTAAATATTGGTATGCATTTAGTGATTATTTTTAATTCTATGGTCAAATTTGAATTTGTCTATATTATGATTTTATATTAGTTAATTCTTCAAACACATTGGTATTTGGTCCAAAGGTGTCAAACCTTCAATAAATTAATTATTTTATTTTTGCAAAGTTCAGTTTTTAGGTGTTATGTTATGGAAAGTTCGAAAAAAAAATATAAAAAACTTGAAATTTTGAATATCAAAATAGTTTTGTAGTTTCATAAACTCAAATGAGTATACTTAGTTTAAATAAAGATTGTGTGTAATATGATCACTTGTAGATTGGGTTTTGAATGCATATATTTAGTTTGTTTTGTTAATTGACTACATTTCATTTCATGTAACCTGAAGACCAATGTAAAATGCCCTGAAGACCAATGTGCAATGCTGCCAAAATTCTATGAATGAGAGTAAAATTTATAAAATTTGTGTAACGTAATGTTGGTAATGGAGTTTTTGAAGTAAAATTTAGGCATTCTTACGTTAATTATTTGAATGGGAGAAGACAACATGCTAACAAAATAAGGGGGCACCTTTTTGTGCAATGGGTTTTTGCAAAATTATAGCACTTGGACATAACATAATGAATGTCAAGTGTATGTTAAACTCACGAATAGGTTGATTCCATTATGGATCATAGGGTGAAAGAATACTAATTAGAGGAAATGATTCATGATGTTAAAGCCAAATCGTAAGACTCAGGAAAAATAATAATTATTTCAAAGGTGACAATTGGACATGAGGTATTATTTAAATTAATAAATAAATAATTCTATAGAAGTGAAGTGTAACACAATTGGTTTTTTTTGAAGTGATTGTGTGTGTGTGTCTTTGGTGTGGCTTCCATTTATTAATTGTTGATAATTTATTTTGGCTTGTTTATAATTTATTTTCTTGAATGTCTTCATTGTGTGGATATTATTGTAATGGTTGTTGTGCATATGGTTGACAATAAAAATTGGATATTTGATATGGTTTGGAGTAAAAGGCATGAATATTTGTTTTGTTTTTGGTTTTTTTGTGGTGCTTTTAGGAAGGTAAAAAGTTGAGGGCAAATTCATTGTTTTCGGTCACACTCTTATGTTAAGTCTAGGAATCTCATCGTTGTGCATAATATTTTTTGGAAGGAAGAACTTGTGATTAGGAATTTCAAGATGAGGGGAGTTGAACTTGTACTCATTATGGTGGAAATTGTGAGTCGCTCTTTTGAGATTAGTTTTGTTTTTTTTTTTTTGTGATGTCTCGTGAAGTTTATTTATTTTTAGTTGGAATATAGAATTGCAAAGGGGAATGATTATAATATGTTGGTGGTGTGTTGCTTAGGTTAAGGGTGTATGGTAATTTTTTTAATTGTTGTTTCATGATAAATTTTGAGAAAATATTGATGCAAGAGAATATTTGGAAGTTTATGGCTCGGTGGAGTTGTTTGGTTCGTAGGAAAAAAATTGGGTTTTGGAAAAATTACTATCTTTGAGTATATTCATATTGGTAGGTTGAATCTTGTTTTGGTGGTTGAGTATAAATGATTTCTTCTTCTTTTTCTTCATGTTGAGATGAGATGAGATGATGTTCATGGTTTTGGTGCAATTTATATTAAGGATAAATTTTCAGTGTAGCTATGAAATATTATTGGTGGTGTTGGAAAATGTTATATTTTTGGACAACAAAGATTGTGTTGAGAAATTGGATGGATGGATTTTTTTTGGCTTGTAAAGAGGTAAGTGATTTAATTATAGCCAATGTTCATGTGCAAATGAGTTTGTGGTATTGATTCTATGTATGTGACTATTGTAGTTGTTGGATGTTTTAAGCTTGAAATTTTTATGTTGTAAACATGATGTTATAGTTGAATGTTGTGAATTTATGTGCAAATTGGTATGTGCAGAATGTTATGGTGCAATGTAGTTTAGGTTGTGAAGAATTTTTGGTAAACTTACTCATAGGAGAAGTAAGTGGGTATATATATATATATATATATATATATATATATATATATATATATATATATATATATATATATATATATGGTTCTTGTGTTTTGTTAAGAATTGATGTAGGATGGGTATAGTTGTGTATGAGGATATAGGTATAACAAGCCTTTTGATGCATGTATAAGTATATGGTAATGGAAATTTTAGAATATTTTTATGTATGGGTTTGGTTGTTGGAATGTGTGAAACAGGTACCTTGTGCATCAAATCGTTGTTTCAAATATTTCTGTGCAGCATTGGGCGTTGAGTGTTGGCTTCCTAGCACTAAGCGTTCTGTTTTACAAGGGATTGGGTGCTAAGCACTAGTTTTAGGTACTGAGCGGTGGATTTACGAGGCGTTAGTTGTTGATAGGGATGTCAAAATGGGTCAGGCGCGCCAAGCCAGCCCGCCAAGAAAAGGACAAGCCGAGTTGAAATTTTTTTATGTTTAAAATTAAAAATAATTAAAAAATAATACTTATTTATATTATATAAATTTTTATATATAATAGATTTATAAACAAAAATTTAAAAAAAGTTAAAAAAAGTTAAAAAAAAATTAAAAAGATTAAAAAAAAAAAAGAGGCGTGCTAGTCCGCCCTAAGATGGGACGGGTTATAATATCTAGCCCATTTATTGGTGGCGGGCCAGCCCAACCTAACTCGTTTTTGGCGGGCCACAAGCAGATCGGGTCAAAACGGGCTCGGCTGACCAATTTTGCCACCCCTAGTTGTTGAGGGGTTGGTTTTTCGAGGCAAATGACATTGAATGTGGGGTTGTCTATTTTTACTATTTTGCTTGGTTTGAATGATATTGCAGGTGCTAAGGTGATAGTACATGTATATTATGGATGTCGTGATATTTTGTGATGAATGTATGACATGATATATTAATGATGTGTGGTTACTCATATGGTGATGTGATAATATACATATATGTGTATGGGCCCATTATTACATTGAATGACGGGTCACATGGGATGGATCCTACTAATGCAATGTTTCCTCCAAATCTATCCAATATTTCTTCTTGAGCAAAGCCTTGAATAAGACGATAGGAATAATGGCCTACCTTAGGCACGTTGTTTGGAACAAGATCATAGTTTGATCATATATTAGAGTTATATGCTTAAGACATATGGCCCCTGCCAAATTTCTGCCGAGTCGGCCCCTCTTGTCGACCCCGGTTAAAATTCAAATGAAATTTAGCCGAAATTCAGCCAAATCTGTTATGGCTGAAATTTGGCTAAGTCTATGCTCTGGCCAAAATTCGGCCAAATTCGCCTAAGTTGGCCCTAATTGAACTTCGACCAAGTTGGCCTCGACCAAAATTTGGTTGAATTCAACTGAGTCTATCTCGGTTGAAATTCAACCAAATTTGGCCAAGTCGGCCCCGATCGAAATTCAGCTGAGTCGGCCCCAACCCAAATTTGGCCACACACTTCTCTGAAGATCAAGACGGGTTTGTCCAGGTTGAATGTCGAGATGAACCGAATTAGGTCAATGGTTAGGACGGGTTGACCAAATTGAAGGTCAAACTGGTTGACCCAATTTAGGTCGAAGGTTGACTCAAGCGGTCCCGAGCTAAAGTTCGAGACGGGTTGACCTAGGCCGAAGGTCAACATGAGCCGATCCAGGCTAAAGGTTGACAGTAGCCAATTTGGTTGGAGGTCGAGACAGGGTGCGACCTAAACCAAAAGTTTAATAATATATTTAACAAAGTAATACTTTTTTCATGTAAAAGGAAAGTCCATTATTTGAGTTGGTCTACAAGGCTTTTGTAGGATTTTTAGCCTACGGACTATTTTAATGGGGAACTTTTTGGTCATGTGGACTTTTTTTTACCCCAATCAATGTGGGTCAAGGCCAAGTTGAACCTCTTGAAATTGGGTTTGAACTCGGCCAAGTTTTGGTTGGACCCATCTTGAACTTTGTTTTGGGCCAACTTGTCTCAATTATTAGCTTTAGTTGTTGCCTTGACCTTCACCGAATATGTTTGTCTCGACCTTGAGCTCAATTTGATTGTCTCAACATTTGATCTAGTTGGCCCATCTTAACTTTTGATTCGAATCTATCCCTTTCGATTTTTGACCTAGTCTTATCTTTCGATCTAACCAACCTATCTCGATATTTGATCCGAGATGGATCTCGATCTTCTATAATAGCTAGCCGTCCCGACCTTCATATTCTCTCGATATGAATGAACAAATGGACGAGTACAACGTGTTTTTGATGCAAAAGATTCACAAACAAAATCAAAACACTAGAAAATACCTTCTTCCAACAATTACCACTCTCGAATTTCCACATCTAATTTTATTTTTCTTTTTCCAGTTTTAACAGAAGTGGATATAAAGTCAACAAACTTCGTATTAGGAATGATAAAAAAAATGTGTTTGGATATTTCTAAGCGTAAAATCCGTACTTGATTTATAGCGCATATATATATATATATATATATATATATATATATATATATATATATATATATATATATATATATAATTGACATATGTATTTTAATTTATCCACTTCATAATAGATAAATTAAGGTATCACATTATCAATACCTGCAGCGTGTACTTAATTATTTTTATTTATTTTATTAGTTAAGTGATCAAAGTAAATTTATTCTAGAGGAAAACATTATAAGTTAAATATTTGTTTAAAGTTTGATTTTATAAATTTATAAATTTTTAATTTAGATTCATTGAATTAAACCTTTTTTAAGGATATTAATTTTATTTAAATTTATACCGGTGCAATTACCTAAATTCATCTTTTAGAAAGAATGGTTTTATTCTTACCAATATTTTGTGACATAAATTTTATTTAAATAATATTTTAAAAAGAAATTGTAATTGGAGTTCTTATTTGAAATAATAATTTTTAAATAATCTTATTTAAAAAAATTAAAAAATATATTTACCGATGTATATAATTCGAAAGGTCCCTTATCCAAGATATTAGCGGACTAATGGTGAAATGAAATTAATGAAAATATTGCTTAATTATTACTGTTTTAACGAAAAAAAAGTTAATTTACATATGTTATATTACAATAGATGCAATTAACAGTTAGTCATTAATTAAAACCAGAATTTCTAAGAAAATTCATAAAATAATATGTAAGTATTTAAATGTATTATATTTTATAGATTGAATATGTTGTTTGGTTACCTGAAAGAGCAAGGAATCGAATCTCTGAAGGTCGGTGTCCACCGGCAGCTTCACAGTGCCTAGAGTGACTCCGTCGTCGTAGTCGGTTGGGCCGTCAATCCTGGGCGAGGCTTTGGGTAACAACGACGGCGCCGCCGCGAGACGAATGAGATTGCGAAGCTTAGAAAAGGAATCGCTGTTGTGGTGAATAGGTAGGAGAGAAGCGGAAGAGAGCGGAACGTGGAAATGAAATCCACTCACCCTTGGGTGCACGCTCATCCTTATACTACCACATGCCATCATCGTGAGGCCTCTTCCTCACTGTTCACGCTAGAATGAAATGAGTAGATAGATAGTTTGTGTGGTGGTGGAGGATAATGCTCCGCAGTATTCATTTTCACCTCTAAGTTTCAGTCACACAAAAAAAAAAAAAGAATATTTTAGTTTTTTAAAATTATAAATATCGGTTAGATTCAAAAGAGAAATAAAAGTTATATATTAATTTTGTGTGGAATGATGGGAATAAAATATATATAAGATATAATAATATAATATATTCAAAATATATTCAAGTATGAGTGAAAAGATTGTGTATCTGGAATTAAGGATCCATGGAAGCACGTAGCATGAGATGATACTGTTATCTTTCTGATAGGTATTCTACAAAAAAGTAAGAGTGTTTTATGTTGTTACTATATTTAAAACTGACTAATGGGTATCAGCTTTGTAACCTCTCAGCAGAGACCAGGGACCTCTCAAAATGTATCTGATTATTCAAGCTCATCACAAACCGTTTACTAAATAATTCAACCCATGACGGATCGTTCATAAGAAACCCAAAAATTATGTGCAATATAATTAACATTAACAAATAACTTAATTTATTGATTAATGTTAATACATAATAATAACATAGACAATAATAATTTTATATAATAAAATTATATAAAATATAACATTCTCCCACTTGGATAACATTAATAAATAAATTAATTATATCAATTGCAACATAAGTACAAATACCAATTAAGAAATATAAACATGAATCACAAAGATAATATCCGATAGGGATACTTACCATATGCTTAGATTTCTTAAATAATGGATAATATATAGAATAAAAACAAACATAATAAATATGTGATCCCAAAATGGTTCATAAATTCTCTATGTAGAAAGAGAAAAGATGTAACGAAACTGATGTCATTGACAAATTTACATCTCATGAAAACCATAATAATATAGAGTGTAAATCTCAGACTCCCACTAACCCAATACATCAAAAGACTTAACCACACCCATATGAGTTACATGATTTTGAAAAACTCCAACAGATAAGCCTTTAGTTAGTGGGTCTGCTAACATATTTTCTGTAGCAGTATGCTCAATCCGAGTTTGATAATCCAAAACTTTCTCTCTAACAAACAGAAATTTTATATCAAAATGCTTTGAGCGAGTAGAACTTCTGTTGTTTTGAGATAAATGGACGACAACAGTGTTGTCACAATATATCACAAGTGGCCTAGAAATACTTTCAACAATTTGAAAGCCAGAAATCAAATTTTTAAGCCACACAGCTTGACAAGTAGCTTCATAACAAGCAACATACTCTGCCTCCATAGTGGAAGTAGCTGTAAGAGTTTGTTTAACACTCTTCCAAGAAATGGCTCCTCCTGCCATCATAAAAATAAAGCCAGAAGTAGACTTTCGGTCGTCAGGGCAACCAGCAAAATCAGAATCAGAATAACCAATGACCTGAAGTTGATCAGACTTCTTAAAGGTCAACATATGATCCTTAGTTCCCTGCAAATATCTAAAGACCTTTTTAACAGCTTTCCAATGATCCAAACCTGGATCACTCAAGTATCTCCCTAAAGCATTAACAGCAAAAGCAATATCTGGACGAGTACAAACTTGAGCATACATTAAACTACCAACAACAGAAGCATATGGGACTTTTTTCATTTCAACTCTGTCATTATCATTTTGAGGACACAGATTTGGAGAGTTTGTCACCTTTTTGAACAGGTGCTACACATGAGGAGCAAGAATGCATGTTAAACCTCTTGAAGACTTTATCAATGTATCCTCTTTAAGACAATCCAAGAATGCCACGTGACTTGTCATGAAAGATCTGAATGCCCAAAACAACAGAAGCATCACCAAGGTCCTTCATATTAAAGTGGTTATTTAGTATAAATTTTGTCTCAATCAAAAGTTCAACATTGCTACTAGCAAGAAGAATATCATTAATAGATAAGAAAAGAATGATGAAATGGCTCCCATTTTTCTTCAAGTAAATGCATTAATCTGAGGCATTTTCCTTGAAGCCAAAAGAAGTGACCACCTGATCAAATTTCAAATACCATTGCCTAGAAGCTTGTCTTAGTCCATAAATAGACTTCTTCAACCTGCAAACTAAATGCTCCTTACCTTTTTTAGAAAAGCCATCAGGTTGAACCATATACACTTCTTCAAATAAATCTCCATTAAGAAAAGTTGTTTTGACATCCATTTGATGAAGCTCCAAATCAAAATGAGCTACTAAAGCCATAACAACACGAAAAGCATCCTTAGTAGAGACCAGTGGGAAAGTCTCCTTATAATCAATGTCATCCCTTTGACTATAGTCTTTTGCTACAAGTCTGGCTTTATACCTTTCAACTTTTCCATTTGGACTACGCTTAGTCTTGAAGACCCATTTACACCCAACTGGTTTACAACCTTGTGGCAAATCCACAAGATCCCAAACACCATTATGGGCCATAGAAGGTAACTCATCATGCATAGCGTTTAACCAATCATCACCATGAGAACTAGAGATAGTCTCTTCAAAAGTAGTAGGATCATCAACATTATTTAGATCATATTCATGCTCTTGAAGATACATAAGATAATCATCAGGTATAGAGACCTGCGTACTCTTTGAGATCTCCTCAAAGAAATTTCTTCAACAACATCATCATGAACTTGTTCATCTACTACAGGTGATGTAGCATCCACAAGATCTGAAACAAATTCATTTTCATCACGGACAACTGGAATCACATTATCTGCAGGAAGATAAATGGATGGCACGGGAATAACAACACGGTCTTCTCTAAGAGTGACTGGTCGTGGTGCATTGCTCCCATTGTCCAAATCATCCTCAAAGAATACCACACGGTCAAACTCAATAACCCGCATAGAGTGAGAAGGACAATAAAACCAACACAATAACCAATGAAGAACCCACTAACAGTCTTAAGATCAAGTTTTTTTAACTGAGGATTATAAGGCCTCACCTCCGCCTTACAGCCCCACACATGGAAATGTTTCAAGCTTGGCTTCTTCCCAGACATGAGTTCATAAGGAGTCTTTGAAACAGACTTGCTAGATACTTGATTAAGAATATACACGGCAGTTCTTAAAGCATCTCCCCAAAGGAAATCCGGTAAAGAGGAATGACTCAACATACATCTCACAATCTATAAAAGAGTGTGATTCCTCCTTTCTGCAACTCCATTTTGCTGAGGAGTACCAGGCATAGTATATTGAGCTTCAATACCATATTCATCAAGATATCTAGTAAAAGGTTCAGGATTTCTTCCAGTCTCATCATATCTGCCATAATACTCTCCACATTTGTCATACCTTACACATTTTATCTTCTTTCCTATTTTCAACTCAATAGCAGCTTTAAAAGACTTAAAAGCATCCAAGGAACTTGATTTTTCCTGTAGGAGATTTATCCATCCAAATCGGGAATAATCTTCTATAAACATGATAAAATACCTATATCCCCCATGGAAGTGGGTGTGATAGGTCCACATATATTAGTATGAATAAGCTCCAACACATTGTCACTCCTGTTTGCTCCTGTATTTCTCATTTTTGCGGTAAGCTTGCCCTTAACACAATCAACACAAGTATCAAAATTAGAAAAATCCAGATCATGCAGAATACCCTCTTTAATCAACCTCTCAATCCGAGGTCTAGAAATATGTCCCAGACGTTTATGCCATAACATAGAGGAATTTTCATCAACTCTACTACGCTTATGTCCAATAACATAATTAACAGACATGTCATTCAGATTCAGCATGCAAATCCCATCATATAAAACTCCCGAGCCAACAATAATTGAATTGAAATAAACAACAAGTTTACCATTGCCAAATTCAAAAGTGTAGCCACATTTATCCAAAATTGAAACTGAAATCAAATTCCTTCTCATAGAAAGTACATAAACAACATCTTTCAAACAAAACATGTCCATAAGGTAAATTTAAAGAAACTACTCCAATGTCTTCAACTGGTGCTCTAGCTCCATCTCCCATGATAATTTTGGACTCGACATCACTTGGTTTCCTCAGGCTTATGAACCCCTGTAAAGAATTCACAACATGAATAGTGGCACCTGAGTCTAACCACCAAGAATTGAGAGGAACATCAATAATATTAGATTCAAAACAAGCTAGAGCATATAGGAGTATACCTTCCTTATCAACATTCTTTTTCTTAAGAATATAACAGTTAGCTAGCTTGTACCCAAATTTCTTACAATAGGCACAATTCCCTTTGAAGTACTTCTTCTTAGGCTCCAAAACCACTGATGCATTCCTTGTGTTCCCCTTTTCAGGACGAGAATTGCCTTTGAATCACTTTTTCACAGGTTTAGTGATGGAAGTAGTAGTTGTGAACTTCTCACTATGAGACTTGGTCTTTTTAATCGATGCTTCCTCTTGAGAAATAATAGCTATCATTTCATCTATTGTCCATTCCTCCTTCTGAGTGTTGTAAGAAGTCTTTAACACATCAAACTGAGAAGGAAGAGATTTCATAACCTGCCAAATCAAGTAACTATCACCAAGCTATACCTTTAGAGATTTGAGTTTGTTACAATAGTGCATAAGCTTCATCATATGCTCACGAACACCACTGATACCATCATATTTGGTCTTCTCAAGAAGTGACAGATATTGACCCTTTTGAGCTTTGTCAAAAGTCTTAAACTTCTCACCAACTGATCTCATAAAATCCTTAGCATTGTCATTATTCGGAATGCTCTGTCGAATAGACTTCTCCATGATGTATCTCATCACCATCAGGCACACCCTGTTCGAGTGTTCCCATTTTTCATAAAAAGCTCTTTGAACACTAGTGGACTCAGGAGTAAGAGCTGAAGGTTCTGCTTCTCTCAAGGAAAAGTCCATGTTGGTAATTGCCAGATACAAATCTAAAGATTCTTTTCAGTCCTCAAAATTTGTCCCATTCAAAGTTTTGACCGAAGTCAACGGCATAGGTAGAGAAGCTGATATCAAAATAACAAAGAAATATTTAACACACACTTATTGTGTAAATAAACAAAATAAATGTTTCTGAATACACAGCAAGATATGCCTATAAAATCAAATTATTTCTCATTTATTATGATTCTGCCTAAGGGTCTCGAATCACAATAAATAAGAAATATAATTAGAATAAAAAATACAATGCATATCTCATGTCAAAAGAAATTTAATACCGATATGGTACAAGACAAATAATTGACATAATAAAATTCAAAAAATACATTGTATCAAGAAAAATAAAATACATTAATAATAAAATATCGATAGGATATGATTAATATTAATGTAATATATAATTAATTAATAAAATAATTAAATTATACCATTACCACAAATTTTCATACAACTGTACTCACGATAGGTGAGCTAACAATTATATAAAATTGTATCATGCTTAACAAAAATATACTAAATTATATAACGCATGAAATAATAATAATAATAATAATAATAATAATTGTTATTATTATTAATTTAATTTTTATTTATTTATTTATTTATTTATTTTATTATTATTAAATATGATTATTTTATTAATTGTTATTATTATTATTAATTAATTTGGTGCACGAACTGATGCACGATAGTTATTGTTTTAAAAGATTCAAAAACTGATGCACGTAAATCTGGTGCACACGTGGGCCATTAGGGTGCGAAACTCATGCCACCAAAAAGTGACCATCATCCACCAACACTATTGTTGCGCGAACCACCACACAGATCCAACACCAAAACCCACCATTGTTGCGCATACCAGAAACTGTTCGACGTCGCTGGCAACAATTGTGACTCATAACCATGAATGAAATCGTGTCTCATCATAAGAGAACAAAAAAGCAAGCAGTTGCAGATCCTCCACTGTTATTGCAGATCCTCACGAAATCGTCGTTCACCGCTGTTGCACATAACACAGACCAGCACCACGCTGATCGAGCACCGTGAGCACCTCTGATGCAACATCGTGACCCTTGCAGACGTGACCAACATCGCAGCTTTGCGAGCCATCATAGTGAACGTGTCACCGCACCGCAACGATAGCTTTTGCCCTACAAACCTTTGTCTCCACAGCGCAAACCCCGTGAACCAAACACCACCATAAGAAAGCTTACAGCTTGCAGATCAAACGCGCATTACCTTTGCATTTGCAATAGGTGCATTAAAAGCTAGAAAACCATTGCTCCACAAGTTGTAAGATTTTCCATGGAAAACAAAAGAACACCACTAGGTCGTGAGCTCCATAAAACCCACAAAATTGGGTTTGCCGAGAGAGAGAGAAGATTGTCATTATTGGGGTTTCCTTAATTAGGGTTTTAAAGATAATTAGGGTTCTTGACAATAATTAATCCCCTCTATCAAATTTCCGGAATTGAAACCAGAAAGTTCATATCTCCATACAATATTTCATGCCTCAGTTAACAGTTATGGAAATTATGATACACTTTCCAAAAGAGTAATTATATTTTGTATCTTAATAGCTCTGGTACCAATTGATGGGAATAAAATATATATAAGATACAATAATAAAATATATTCAAAATATATTCAAGTATGAGTGAAAAGATTGTGTACCTGGAATCAATGAAGGATCCATGGAAGCACGTAGTATGAGATGCTACTATTCTCTTTCTGATAGGTATTCTAAAATCGTAAGAGTGTTTTACGTTGTTACTATATTTAAAACTAACTAATGGGTATCAGCTTTATAACATCTCAACAGAGACTAGGGACCTCTCAAAATGTATCTGATTATTCAAGCTCGTCATAGACCGTTTACTAAACAATCCAACCCATCACGGATCGTTCATCAAAAACCCAAAACTATATATATCACTCATACAACAATTAATTATGTGCAATATAATTAACATTAACAAATAACTTAATTTATTTATTAATGCTAATCCATAATAATAACAACATAGAGAATAATAATTTTATATAATAAAATTATATAAAATATAACACAGAAATGTTATGTTGATAATGCAGCAAGAACAAATTATAAAGAAAGGAAAATGTCTCAAAAATATCCATCCACATTTAGAGAAGAAAATTAAAAGAAAAAGAATTATAGATTTATATGAAATATGATGTGATAAGAGATAAATTAAAAGAGAGGTGACAAAAAGGACCACACCAATTAAAGTTTAAGCCACGCCTGAACAATTATTTGTTAATCAGTAGGAAACACGATTTAGATCCAATGTACTAATAAACATAAACCACATTTTCAATAGGATTAATTCCCATAAGGTTGCTTCATGATTTTAAAATTATAAATTATAGTTTATATTATTATTAAGAAAAATATTTTTAATTTTTATTTAAGCAAAAAATGTATGTGTTCCTACGGAAACAATAATAGAATATCAGGGAACACAAATCATATTTTACCTCAATCAGTGACTTGTTGGGATGGCTACTCGTCAGTTTAGATGTGTCTCCTTTTAGTGTTGGCAAATCAAGTCAGCAAACGTTCTCCAAAGTCAAATCACATAGTGAATTAATGAAAGCGTACCTTTAATTATTGGGGTCCACATGCATTTATAGAGCCATTAACTATGTTTTACCCTTTTTATGGGTTGGGCCCCTCTTTATTGTGTTGGGATAATGTTCAGGCTTTGAATGGGCCTAGGCCATGCCCAAGTTCCAAGCTTGCAATTTGATATCAAAAGCCCCTATGTTATTTTCTAAGTATAAAGTGAGCGGCTTTTTACTCATGCGTTATTCTAAAGTAGGTGGCGTTAGCCCTTATGTATGTGTCATCATTTTGCGTATTTAACCAATTGTTACTTTTTTATTCTAAGACTATACGTTGACGGTTTGGGCCGGGTAGTTAGTTATATTGGTCCTAGTCGCCTAGGTATAGTACATCAGTCCCCCAACCTTTGGTAGGATAGATCATGTTGAAGGTTATAAGTTGGCGGTTTGAACCGGATAGTTAGCCATATTGGTCTTACCCGCTTGGGTATAGTACATCAATTCCCTAGCCTTTGATAGAATAGGTAATGTTAAAGATGTTTGTTTTGTCCTTGTGGTATCTTTTGCAAGAAAAAAATTACTCCTTTCTTGGTATTCTCCTTGGGGTATGGTAGTCCCCTAGTCTTGAGGAGTGGAAACGTCGCTAAGACTCTATCAGAAGTGATGGGAGTAGTTGAAGGGACATATGTTGTTAGAAGTCTCATCAAAAAGGGTTTGCGCAGCCATCATTAATTGTGATGCTTTGTATTCGTAACATTTAGGCAGGAAAGATTTATTGGGAGCGTAGCTTTTCTTATAAATAGTGGTTGAGAATAAGATTTGTTCATTCTGCTTCATTTGCTTATATCTGAGAAAATAGCCTTATTTGTGTTTGTGTCTATCCGATATATTCCCTATTTCTATCACCATCTTTATTTTACACAAGGTATGTCTAGCGATAGTGATAGCATGTCTTCATCTGGTTCGGGTAGTGAGAGTGGAAGGTTTGGGGATGAGGGTAGTGGCCATCTGGCCAGTGAGAGGGGAATTCCGATGGAGGTTACTCTTGAAACTAGAGTAGATCGGACGAAGGAGGTAGCCGAGAACGACTTACCAGAAATAGTCGGATATGAATGGGTGGCCGCTAACGTGCGAACTCAGTATTCTCTCTTCAGGTGGTCACGAATACTAAATGCCTGGTTGAATTGCGTACCTGTCCTCGAGAGGGGTACTCGACCAAACATAGTATCATTGGAGCGAGTAAGCGTCGTTGAGTGCGTTTGTCATGACTAGGAGGGGGCCAAGGATGGATTTTTTTTATATGTACATGTGTCATTTTTCGCAGTTGCATATGCAGGTTCCTTCCGATGACTTCACGATGGGGTACTTCGCCTACTGAACGTCACCCCTACCCAACTACATCCTAATAAACGGGTTATCTTCAAGCCTTATGTATGTTATATCGGTCTCTATATCTTAAAGTAAATACAAAAAATAATTGTTACATCAATATCTTAAATACTAAAAAAATATATAAAATAAAAAATAAACTTTAAATATAATAATGTGAAAGAATTATTTAGATAAAACAATACACTACACATGTATAGAAAATAAACAAATAAATTACTAAATCAATATTTATATAACTTAAAATAATATATACTAGATAAAAAATCAAAGGTCAACAATAATATAAATAAAAAATTAATATATAATAATAATAATAATAATAATAATAATAATAATAATAATAATAATAATAATAATAATAATTATTATTATTATTATTATTATTATTATTATTATTATTATTATCTTAATAACTAAAAAAATATTACATAGGTTTGTGAAATCACAATATTAGAAAAAAAAATCAATAAATAGTTAAAAAAATAAAAAACAAACATACTATAGATGTCCACATCCGTTTCTAGTACACACCGGATGTCTACATCCAATTTCAACAAAACCTATATGTCTAGGGATGTCAACGGGGTGGGGCGTGTACGGGTAGTAGTTCTCCCGTATCCTACCCGCTGGATAAATATCTGCCCCGTACCCGTACCCATATTCTTCGGGTATCCGCCTATTTTTTTCATATCCGCGGGTATCCACGGGTACCCGCAGGTATTTACAAAATTATTTAAAAAGCAAATATTTAATCATAAATTCAAATAAAATAAAATAAAATACATAATTATCATAAATTTTAAATAAAGTTCAAATAAACTCAAGTTCATACAAGTCCAATTAATTATACAAGTAAATATAAAATGACGTTCAACACAATGAAAATTTTTTAATTAGTGTTTTGATCAAAAAGTTCACTTTTTCCAATTAATTCCTAAAAAATAAACAAAATAAACAAATAATAAACCTCAATTGCCATGTGCCAATTATTCTTATTTTGATTCCGTCATTTGACAACAAACATACCATAAACGTCATTGTTTATATAGGATTTGATGTATATGCCCAATTTCAAATAAAGAAAAGAGAAGAATGTCAAGGGGTGTAACATATCAATACTTAAAGTTTGAAAAATGAAGACAGAAGACTATATGTGCAACTTAGAAAAAATTAGGACAAAATGTTTTTTACTAATATATATATATATATATATATATATATATATATATGAGAGTACTTTTGTGAATTAAAGTTTAGCGGGTACGGGTATCCACGGGTACGGATACTATGATATCCGTACCCGTCCCGTTAACATGCGGATATCAAAAATACTCGTACCCACGGGTAGCGGGTATCCATTTTTAATATCCATTTTCTACCCGTTGCGGGTTTTATCCGCAGATACCCGCAGGTACGGATTTTTTTGACATCCCTACATATGTCTACAGGTTTTTAAAATTGGTTTTTTATTTTTTTAATACATTTATTAAATAATTAGAGTAAATAAAGAAAATAATTACTAAATCATTATCTTAAAAGCATACAAAAATTAGAAAAAATTATAAACAAAAATGTTAAATAAAAAATGCACTTTCACAAAATCAAAACTAATAAATATTTGTTAAAAATAAAAAAACAAACTAGAAGTGCACATCCGTAAAGACATCTAACATATGTTTGTAATATGCACCAGATTTCTACATCCGATTTCAACACATACCGGATGTCAACCTCCAAGTTTTAATAGCGAACACTTGATGTCCACAACCGGTGTTCATAAAATTCATGACTAAATTCAGTATTGGATGTCCACAACCAGTACTCAATAGGAACAAATGTCCACGTCCGGTTTATATTAATCTGTGTTGTTTTCAACGGATGTCAACATTTGGTTATACAATTTAGATACTGAATGTCGACAATCGGTACTTCAATGATTATTTCGTAAACAAGCAATGCCATTTATGTTAGCTCAGCAACAAATAGTCAACCAACAAGAACAATTATCCAAGCATTCAAAATAAGGTGCAATGAAATAGATGCAATGAAATGTAAATGCTAACACTAACATGTTTGTGTCAAACCATAAGAGAAAGAAGGTAGGGGACCACGAGGTTGGAACAGTGACCACCTAGCTGAGAGGTTCGAATAATAGGATCACGATCAACAAAATGTTTCAGAAAAATAGCGTTTTGGTGGAGAGCACATAACAGAAGAAATTTGGAGGTGTAAGAGGTTTGTATACAGACCAAATGAGCTATTCATAAGAAGTTTGGAGGTGTAATGTTTCCGTTAAAAACATGTCTTAGTAAATTTTTTTTAATTACCCATACAGACTAGGCAGGCCCGTCAACCTTGATGGCCCTAGTGGGCCCAACGATCCAGACAGGCTGAGTCAACCCGATGACCCGGACAAGCTGAGTCAATCCGACGACTCAGACAGGCTGAGTCAACCCGATGACTCGGACGGGTCGTGCTCGATGACCCGTACGAATTAGGCAGGCTCGACGACCATAATGGGCTGAGAGAGTCCGACAACCTAGACAGGTTGAGTCGTGTTGACCTTAAGGACACAAGTTTTAAAAAATTCAATTTAAATTTCTTTTATAAAAAATGGATTCTGGATTTTAAATTGGATCCAAATATTTAAACTGGATTTAAATCTTAATCCAAATATTTGAATCTAAATTTTAAAAATATACAAACTAATTTTACTAACAAAATAGATTTTGATTGATCGAAAATCTATATTTGGATCTAAATTGGATATGGATTGAATCATTAAAAATCCTATCCTTAATTATCCTACCCATAACTAGTATGTTACGTAAGATCATAATGATAATAAAAACTGACATTTAGGGATACTGAAAAAGTCATTTGGGGTGTGAAGGGAGAAACCCCCAATGCACCGTACTCGTCTCATCTCACTTATGTCAACCCTTTTGATAGAAGTAGTAATAAAGGTCCTTTTTTTTTCCATTGCACCTCCATAATTTCTTCCTACAACTCGTACATTTAAAATTTCCATTTTACCTCTTTCCATTTTGAACTTTGAAATGCATAATCTAAAAATATTTTGGAAATGACGATCAAAAATATAAAATATTATATTATGAAGTGTACAATCCAACATATAATTTTTATTTTTTATATTTTGAATCGTATAATTGAAATATATATTTTTATTTGCGATTCAAATTATATAATTAAAATATAAAATTTATATTTCAAATTTTATAATTTAGAATAAAAAAAAGAAAAAAGAAAAAGTGCATTCTGAATTATAGGAGGTGCTCGATAGAGGTTTGGAAGAAGATGGGAGCGTCCATGGAGGTGAAGGAACGAACGGTGGCGGCGGTGGAAAAAGAAGAAGCGGTGCCAATGGAGATGGAGGAGAGGGGCGCTGATGGTAGTGGAGAAAGAAGAAGCAACGCCGATGGAGGTGGAGGATTGGACGTTGGTGGTGTTAAGGAAAGAAGAAATGACGCATTAGAGGTGGAGAAAGAAGAAGGACGAGATAGGTGCGGCAATGGAAGGGAAGAAGATGGAGTAAAGAAGATAAGGGCCAAATTGTCTTTTTATTTTGTCTGTGGAAGTGCAAGAAGAAAGTATGGAGAGGCAGAAAGAAATATCCTTAATGAAAGCTAATGCCATTGACTTTGGCCCATCCCGTATTTCAACCTAAACACAGATGTTTTCTTCCTACAGACATAAAATGTGAAATTCCTTGATTATTCTTCTCCAAATTTGTTTTCTCCTTGGACCTTCACCTCCAAATGGTCATAGACGCAAAGGGCGGTGGCATTGGTGTTTATGAAATCAACATTGACATCGTTGCAAGCGACGTAAAGAGAAGCAGGAAAATATGGGAAGTTCTGAGACGAAGAATTCGAGGTTTCCCATAGAGAGTAAGATAGGTTATGCAAACTACAATTGCTCTTGCACGGTCGTGTAAAACATAAAAACGAATGTTAAATTAGAGTTTTTAATATTTTTTAATAGAAGGTAAAATGAGAATATTCTAATTTCTGGGTGCAGGAAGTAGCAGCCCCTAAACGCATTCATTGCATGGAACAACATTCTTATTAATAATATAGTTTTATGAAGCAATAATGCCTAAAAATGTTTTGAAATTATGTTATTTTCATATATCTTTTAAATTTATAATATGTCATTATTGGTATTAGAAATTTAAAAATCAGTAAAATATATAAAAGAAAATGAAGAAATGATAAAATAGGTCGAAAGTAAAATATTGTATACAAATAATCATCTCTATTACCTTTTAGTGTATATTATTTTGTGTAAAATATTCATAAATTAGGTGTTGGAGTATTAACATTCATTTTCATCTTATTTGTGTGGATGTAGTCCATTGTTTGTTTGCTCAATGGCTTGCACTTCAATTCAAATCACAATTTCCGAGAATATTCTCTTGTTGCTTCCATTATAAACAAACCAAGCCTTATGCTTTAAAACACATGAGTGCTGCATCATTTCTTTTAAGCTTTCATTTTTGGACATATAGATATATAATACTTATTTATAACTTTTTCCAATCTGTATGCTTTTCATATAGCACTATTTTCTATGTCATTCATTGTGAAGTTATAATTTATGATAATTTTTATATAAATTAAGCATCATTTTAATATTTATTATTATAGTTAACCTACGAATTGTTAATAAAACTTAAAGAGAGTGAATTATTAATTGAGTTTAAACTCAATGTATTTTTTATTTGTATTTATTTATTTATAGCTTAATATATTAATTTGTTCTATTATTGAGCTTTTCTCAATTTTGTTTCACTCATTTTAAACTTTTTAAGAAGGTTAATTTTTTATAAATGATTTAATTTTCTTTTTTTAAGTTAATCTTTATTGTCCTTGACTAAACTATTTTGCCTAGATTTTACTTTTATTTGTAATGAGGAATAAATGAGTTTTTCTTTTAATCATTATCTTGCATATAAAGTGTTTCATCAAATGTGACGAACTTTGGGAATGATTTTTTTATGACTCTGAATAAGATCATGCATCATTATGAATTTTGACATCTAAGTCATACTGACACCTTAAAGTTCATCAATAATTTGTTATCGCACAAAAATTTATTAGAAAAAAAAAATAAAAGAATACAAAACATGGTGGACCACACCAAACCTATGAGAAAAATTACATAGACAAACTATATGTATTATGAAAAAAAATTAAATAAATACATAGAGGTAAAATATGAAACCACTTATATTGTTCTTTATGAATCAAAGCTAAATTAGCTAACTTTTCATACTAACAATTTTTAAATACTAACAATTTTAAATACTAACAATTTTTAGTCAAAAAATTGTGTTTAATTTAGTCAATATAATAATTATTTTATATCTTTAAATTTGATTATTATTTAATAATTTTTTTGGATGCGTTTGAAATAGTCATGACAAAAAAAAATCAATACTAACTTACGTACTCATATACTAAATGTTCTTTTTTTTAAAATGTGAAAAATTCAATCTTAACCAAAAGATTAATACAAACTTACGTACTCATATACTAAATGTTCTTTTTTTTTTAAGAATGTGAAAATTTCAACCTTAACCAAAAAAAATTAATACTAACTTACGTACTCATATATTAAAACGTGAAAATTTCAATCTTAACCTTATAATAATAATGTATAGTGGATATCTAATGTTGAAGGACTGCTATAATTTGGAAAGGGGTGTTAGAAACAACATTAGATTTGATGTGATATTTCATTTGTATGACAGATACTTATAATAAATCGTGTACAACCAAATTCATTCGGATAGAACTAAACTATTGATAGTTACTTTTGGGGAAATGCTACCAGATAATTATTGGAGGAAATAGACATTACTTTTATATTAAATTGGTAGAAGTGCAACAGAGATGAGGAATTTCTTTACCATAACTTTTATAGCTTTCATTCACTTTCTACAGAAAATGAAACAAAATCATTTAGATAAAGATATAAGTTCAATAGTGTGTGTTTAAAACAAAACTTTTCATCATTAGTATTCGTTTGAAGAACATATTATAGATTAATAATTTTACAATATTGGATAATATATTTTTCTTCCTGATTAACTTTTTTTTTGTATATTAATAAAACTACTATCATGACAAAAATTATATATATATATATATATATATATATATTATATGATGTACAAAAAATTATAATCATAAACATCACATTAAATTACATATAGTCATTTAAAAAATACAATTTTTTAATTAAACAGTTAAAAATACGTTTAACAAAATTTGTATTCTGCAATTGTTAAAAGGCATATATATCTTGAATACCGTGTAAAATGTGATAGTACGACCATAGTCACTTAGTCATCAAGGAAATTTAATACTTTGAACATTTTAAAATCACGTTACTGCCATGGAAAAGTTAATATAGAAGATAAATAATTTAAAATTGTCTAAGAGTGTGTTTGGATATAGTATTTTAATGGGATAATTCATTTTTTTTTGAAGAATTTAGATTTTTTTGTAATGCAATGTTTTGTTTGGATAGAGAAATTAAAAAGCATTTCAAATACAAGCATTTTTTTTAAGGATTTCAATTAGTTAAATTAGTAGAAATTCAAATACCCTCAAAATAGGTGAAATTTGAAATTCTTCTCACTCAACCTCACATTTAGGGATGACAAAAATACTTGTGCTTGCGGATATCTACGGATAAAATCCGCGATGGATAGTTAATATCCGCGGGTATTTATTACCCGCGGGTAGCGGGTATTTTAATACCCGCTTATAAACGGGTCGGGTACGGGTATCATACTATCCGTACCTGCAGGTACCCGTTACCCGCAAAAAAATTAAAATTAAAATTTAATTTATATTTTATTAAGTTAAATTTAATTAAAATTAAAATTAGCAGTATATTTTATTATGTCAAATTTAATTATAATTAAATTATAATTAAATTTTATATTTTGTTTTTATAATTTTATATTAAACAATTTATAAAATATAAAATTTTTACATATTTGCGGGTTTCGGGTATCCACTGGTACCCGTGGGTTTTAAAAATATCCGCAGGTATTTTTTAAGCAGATACCCGACGGGTAAACAGGCGGGTAGCGGGCGGATTTTTTTATGGCAGGTCGAGTTGCGGGTAGGCACTATCCGTGTCCGACTCGACCCATTGCCATCCCTACTCACATTGCCATCCCTACTCACATTCTAGACGATTCGGACGGGCATGACGACCCGGACGTGCTCGACGACCTAGACAGACCCGACGACCTGTACGTGCCTGACGACCCAGAAGGCCCGACGACCGGGACGTGCCCGACGACCCGGATGGGCTCGACGAACAGAACGAGCCTGACGACCAACACAGGCCCAATGACCCAAACAGGTATGATGTCCAAAACGGGCCCGACGATCCAGACGAGCCCGATGATCCAGACGGGCCCGACAACCGGGACGGGCCATTCCAAATCATTGGGCCCATACACCCATATGGGCCCGAAGACCCGGACAGGTCCGACGACTAGGATGGCCCAAGGACCCAGACGGGCCCGATGACCCCGACGAGAACGATGACCCGGACGGGTCCGATGACGCAGACGGTCTCGATGATCCAGACTATTCGGACGAACCTGACGGTTTGAAAGGGCTTGTACGAGTTGTCAGGCTCGTTTGAGTCTCGGGCCCGTCTAGGTCATCGGGTTTGTCCGGGTCGTCGGACGTGTCCAAGTCGTCAAGCCCATCCGAGTTGTCGGGCTCGTCCGGGTCCTCGGGCCCATCGTAGTCGTCGGACCCGTCTGGGTCTTTAGGCCCGTCTGGGTGTACGGGCCCGTCCGGGTATTTGGACCGGTCTGGGTATTCGACCTCGTCCGGGTATTCGGCCCCGTTCGGGTATTCGGCCCCGTCCGGATTGTCGGGCCCGTCCAGGTCGTCAGACCCATCTGGAGCATTGGGCCAATGACCTAGACGGGTTTGACCGGGCCATATTGACGAACTTGACGGCAAAATTGTGCAGTATGGGCCATCAGGCCTCTAGATCATCGGGCCACCCAGCCTGTCTGGGCTTCCCAGTTGGTCCAGCTCGGGTGGGTCGTCGGGTCTGACCAATTCGGTTGCATAGTTGGGTCTGCCCGACCCATCTGGGTTGTCGAGCATGTTTCCAAATTTATCATGAATTCAAAACATAATTAAGCGTAAAATAAATATTGTTAAAATTAAATTTTATCTCACAATAAATTCAAATTTTTTTTCCAAACAAGAAATTGAAATGTAAGGTATTTTAATTTCCTTATCGAAACAAGTTATTTAAAAAATGAATGGAATTTAATTACAAACAATTCAAATACAAAGCATTTCAATTTCTAAGCATTGTTGAAATGCTCTATCCAAACACAAGGTAAGGGTGTGTTTAGATGTGACAATTTAAGGGTGTAATTCATTTATTTTGAGAATTTGAATTTCTTCTAAGTAAAATGACTTGTTTGGATGAAGAAATTAGAAGGGAATTAAAATTGAGTAATTTTAAGAAGGTATCTCAAATCACTAAAATAGTAGAATTTGAAATTCACTCAAAAAGGAAGGAATTTGAAATTCCACAATTTGTAAAATTCCTCATTGTTTAAGATTAGAGGTGTCAATTTGGCTTAAACGACCCAAATGACCGAGACAAATCGGGCCAACCTGATGACATACACGGACCGGGCCGGCCTGACGATCAAAACAGGCCTAACGATAAAGACGAGTCAGGCAGGCTGACGATTAAGGCGGGCTGGGCAAGATTGACTATCAAAACGGGCCGAACGACCCAAGCAGACTAGATAAACTAAACAGGCTCAATGATTAAGATGAGACGGGTGAGCTTGAAGACCCACACTGGCTGGATGGGCTCGACAACTCAAACGGTCGGGCAGGCCCGACGACCCAAACGGGTCGGGCGAGCCAGACAACCAAGACAGATCAGCGGGCTCAACAACTAAGACGGGCTAGGAGGCCCAACAACACATGCAGGTCGAACTAGGTTGATGACCTTAACGGGCCTGATTGGTCCAACAACCCAAATGGGCTTGACCGACCCTACGACCCAAACGGGTCTGACCAGCCCTACGATCCAGACGAGTCTGACCGACCCTACGATTCAAACAGGCCTGATCTGCCCAACGATTCAAACAGGCCTTATATACCCGAAGATCCTAACGGGCTCGACCAGCCCGACGATCCTAACAAGCCTGACTGGCCCGACGACCTTAACGGGTCAGACCAGACCAGCTTGACGAACTAGGTCGGATCAGGTCAAGTCGAAGACCTTAATTTGACCGAATTTAAATATTTTAACTTGAAAATTATATTTGTTAAATTTAATTTCAAAATTTATATATTAAAATAAATATTATTAAAATGAAATTTTATCCCATAAGAGAAATTAAATTATTTTATCCAAACAAGAAATTGAAATGTAAAATATCTCAATTACTCTATCCAAACAAATTATTTAAAAAATGAAGGAAATTTAATTGTACGAATTTCAAATGCAATGCATTTCAATTTCTTAGTATTGTTGAAATGCTTCATCCAAACACAAGGTAAAGGGAATTAGAATATTCTAATATTGAAATTTATACTAATTAAATTGTTGGAGAAAATTAACACACAAGATTTTGTTTATTTACTTAGGTCACTCGGTAATGTTGTCTACAGTTAATAAGACAACGTGTACTATTAAGTAACTACTACTTATGCTAAATAAAAATAGGATTAAAATATTTTTGTCCCAAAACTTTTACGCAAAAATAAATTATTTTATTTGAAATTTTTATATATTTTGATTTTCAAATTTAAAAATCAATGAATATAGTCCATTTAACTAAATTACATTAATTTTTTGACGTGTCAAATGTATTTTTTTGTTGACATTGAAGCGGGAATGTGCAAACGGTATAAACAACCCAAATGCTAGCATGAAACATGTTCGACACATGAAAAAAAGTTAACATAATCGGGTTAAAATGACTGTAGTCATTTATTTTTAAAGTTTGAGGACCAAAAATGTATCAAAGTTTACAGGACGAGTTCCAAATTCACGTTAAAGTTGAGAGACTAAAAACATATTTAACCTATAAAAATATAATAATATTTTTAAATGGTATATTATTCCTACATGTCAAAGTTGAGGACTAAAAATATATTTAACCACAAAACTTATTGTGATGATTAGACTGGATGGTTTTTGACCATATTGTGTGTGTGTGGTGAATTCCAATTATTATAGTGGGTGACAACTGGGATAATTGAGAATCGTGATGATAACATTGGATAAAGTCAAAACTATGAAGAGGAATGTAGTGATGTTGGAATTATTTGCATAAGTTATAAGTTTGTGAATAATTTCAAAACCAAAGTGTTCAGATGTGTTAAACGATTAGACGTTAGAAACCATAGCATTAGATGAATCATGGCATTAGGCGACTGGTGTGTTAGATGACCACTTGGGTGAGATGAGATAGTCGCCTACTGTGCTATGGGAATGACCACTGTTAGACGTATTGATGAAGGTGTTTACTACATTCATTTTATTGATAATGAGGCATTAGACGACCCCAAGTGAGAGTAGTTATGAATTTGGGCTAATAGAGGAGGGATAAGTAGAGCCCTGGCAGGAAGCCAAAATCTACCGCAAATATATAGTTACTTATATATGTATGTTTTGGGAGGCTAGGTGCTTGGCATGGTACAATCTATTGATGGAAATTTCAGGAAAGGAAAATGAGAAATATTTGATGGATACCATCCTAAGATAAGAGATGGAAAAGGCCGGGAGAAAAGCTAGGAGAGAAGGTCTCATTTACCACATAGCTCCTAAAGAAAATGAAGCTGCATATAAGGAGAAGAAATTTTAGGCGCAATACATCACCATTGAAGCAACCTCCAAAGATCCCTACAATTGAGGTGTATATCTAGAGTGGGAAGCAAAGGTTGAACAAATATTCAATGTAAACTCACTAAGAGATATAGAGCAAGTGGACTTGGTGGTAGTTAAGTTTGAAGGTTATGTCGTGATTTAGCGACGTCAAATTTGTAAGAATAATTACCAAAGGGCCACCTACGGCTTGTTAGAGGGACATTAAATTTTAATACGTACTAGATTTGTTCCTTCCTACTATAGAAAGGAACTCCTTTTGAAGATTAAAATGCTTCAACATGACCACATGTGTGTGAATGATTACTTTAAAGAGCTGGAGTCCTTAATGTTTTAGGGTTGGATTAGATGAATCAAATGAAGAAAAAGTACTTAGGTTTGTGAGTGGTCTAAGGAGGGACACACAAGACCTAATAGAATTGTATGAGTACTCCATTCTTGAAAATGTTTTGCACCTTACCCTAAAAATTTGAACCTAAATAAAATGAAAAGATGGGGCAAGGAGGAGTAACTAACACAATGACAACTATAGTCACTAATGGAAATAAAAAGATAAGAGAAACATGATAAGTTCCCTTCCAAGTCTCACTAAGATCCACCACTTAGGAATAGGTCACCAAGTGGTCACCACTTTTCAAAGGTCAAGTTCTCTAAAGTGTTTTAAGTGTTTAGGGTACAAGCACATTACTTTGAATTGCCCAACCAAAAGAACCATGACCTTAAATTCAAGTGATGAGGTAAAGAGTGAACACTCATTTCCCCCTTCTCATTCAAGAGAAGACTCATGCCAAGCCCTACAAGCTTACTCGGATAAGAAAGGAGGGACAAATTGATGTTCATAAATACGTTCTAATTAACTTCCAAGCGAAACCATATGGATGAAATACTTTGTGGTGTTGTCCCATGGAAGCCACACATTTAATATTTGGTAGGCCATGACAATTTGATAAACACACCACCAACAAGTTTTCTTTCCACTTTCATGGGAAGAAGATCACTTTTGCACCTCTATCACCTCAAGAGGTTAATAACTAAAATAACATGAAAAAAAGAGAGAAAAGAAGATAAAAGAGGGGGAGATGGAGTTGGGGGGAGTCTCCATGAGAGTGTTACTTTCCCACAAAAAGAGGGTCCTAGAGAAAGTTAGTCACTCTCCTCTAAATTCTCCTTCCCCTCTCCACTTACACCCCAAGAAATAAAGGCAGTGTCACACTCACAAAGAGAGAAAGGATAACATCTTCAAAGATAAGGGTTGGACGAGATTTCATGGGAGGAAAGAGAAATTACTTCCTCAAATGAGGTCCATCAAGAGGGGCGTTAAGAATTTATGGTCAAATTCTCTCAAAAAGGGGGAGAATGATGAGCGCTTAGCCCCTGCCAAAGATAGAGGAACATGCTTAGGAAAAATAAACATATTTAGAAGGAAAATTTCTTCACCTTCTTTTACTTAGTTTAGTTTTAAATAAAATATAGGACTCGTGTTTGTGTTTTTTATTTTGTAAGTTTGTTAGTGGTATCTCCCTTTTTGAGGTTATCACTATTCTAGAAGAATTAAGGGCCAATAAGGAGTCTAGCCCAAGGGAGTATTTTTACCACACCCATATTTTGCTAAGAAAGCCCCTTGGAAGTGGAAAAGAAGAGCATCTTGAAAGATCTTGGTGTGGGGACCACTAAACATACTTGGAGTAGAGAATATTCTCCATCTCCCTCATCATAGGATTTTCTAAAAGACACTTTTGGTATTTGCTATGTTTTTGGACATGTGCTTGTGTGTTGTTGAGTTAGGGAAAATAATGATAGCTTTGTATGGTTGTTGTGAAAATCTACTAATGGTGAGGTTTCAGCAGGAATAACAAATGGTGAATTCTAATTACTGTAGTGAGTGATGATTGGGGGAATTGAGAATCGTGACGAGAACATTAGAAAAATTGAAAACTATAAAGTGGAATGTGGTGGGTTGGAATTATTTGGCTAAGTTGTGGCTTAGTGAATAATTTCAAAACTAAAGTGTTGAGATGTATTAGACAACTAGATGTTAGACAACCAAAGTGTTAGACGACTCATGGCTTAGACAACTAATGTGTTAGATGGTTAGGTGTGTTAGATGACCACTTGGAGGCAATCTCTTGATGTGCTATGGGAGTGACCACCATTAGGTGTATTGCTAAGGGCGTCTACTAAGTTCATTTTTATGATTAATGAGCATTAGACGACCCCAAGTGAGAGTAGTTATTCGGGCTAATAAAGAAGGGTTGTGTGTAGAGCCTTGGCAAGAAGCCAAAATCTACCACGAATATATAGTTACTTACATGTGTATGTTATGGGATACTATGTAGTGTTTGGCGTGGCCAAAACTATTGATGTGCTGGGGTAGATGACTCAAGGAGGCTAGGTAATGCCTGATGCAACAAAAAGCTATTGATGTGCTTGAGATGATAAGTTAAGGGAACCATGGTGATGGTTTGAGGGAATGTACACATGTATGTAGCACCTATAAATGTGAGAGGCCTAGTAGAGCTTGACTGATGGTCACAACTCTACTTGTGTGTGCATGCATGGTTGTGGTTGCATGAAGTAGTGTCCCATATGGGGATGACTATAAGTGTAGTGGAGTAATTGTAAAAGGATTATCTTGACTCCAATAGTTGCTTAGTACAATACAATGTCGAGAAAGGTAGTTATGTGGTAAGAGTCGATAGAAGTTCCTATGACGTAGTCATTGGTATGAAAAAGAATTATCTTAACTTGTCATAAGGAAATTACCTTGTTAGGAGGAATTGGATTGTGGCTCTCCCAATTCTAGTCTAAGAGAACCATGGGTAAAGTTGCTACTCCCTAAATCTTGTTAAAAGATGCGCTTCTAACAGGTGTAGGATCTAAGTTGTCTAGTCTTATGCTCTTAGTCTTCCAGAAGTGAGTCTCGTATGGTTATTTTGTGGGTGTAGTATGAGTAGATGTTGTGATGCATGATGAATAAATGGATGTAATGTTTAGAGTGGTAGAGTATTCTGCATGATAGATGTATCATGATGATGTTGTTCATTATATGTGTTGTTGTTTTGATACATGTTGTTTCAAAGATTAGCTTACCCTTATGTTTGTGGTTTATGATTTCCACTTGCAATGACCATGTTGTTGCACACAAGTAGAAGGAACAACAGGTGTTGATGATGCTTCGTAGTAGAGGCAATAACAAAAGACTCTTTTAGCGTAATTATAAATTTAGTGTACATGCTTATGTTTATTCCTCTTAATCATTTGGTATGTAAAGTCCAAGTTTGTTTTGTAAAACACTTTTGTATTAGGAGGAATTAATGTAAATTTGTAAGTTAAATTCCATTATGTCACGATACTTTAATTTATAATGGTTAGACAATGCATCTAGCTTAGCTTGACTAGACACGTCTAATAGACTATAAGTCAATCAAATGATTATACTAAACTACTTGTGTTAGATGTTGGACTAGAAGTTGGTTACGAGTAACTAATACTTGGTTATGAGTTTAGTAAAATCAGATGATTCTACTAAACTACACGTCTAATATATATATATATATATATATATATATATATATATATATATATATATATTCACATCATTAAGCAATAACATCTTTCAAAATTTTCATTTACTTAAATATAAATATTCATAATGGTACAAAATAGGAAACTACATAAGATAAGGTTTAATTGTGTTTTAAAAAATTTCTCCACGATATAATAGTAGGTAACTTGTTTAATAAAGATATTTTCGCAAGTTCAATAGTTATTTTATCTTTTTCTCTTTAGTTATTTAAGCAACTATAACATGTAATAGAAAATATTAAAGGAAAGAAAGGATACTCAAAATTTTATACTAGTTTGATTAATCACATAGACACATCTAGTTATTGACCGGCTCGTGAAGATGTACTAAGTAGACAAGACTCACACTCTGAAGTTTTCACAAATATTCATTCTCAAGCCACTTTTGTCTCAAACAAGTATTAATGCCACACCACTTATGGCTCAATACAAATATTCTTTCAACTCCTAGTAACTTTTGGCTAACCTTATTTAAGTATTCTCTCAATAAGATAGATCTAAAAGGGGGGATGAATAGAGTTTATAGATCTTAAAAATTTTGTGCATATATCAATTAATAAATAATAATGTAAAGGATAGATAGTACACACAAAATTTATAATGGTTCACCTTCAACGGAAGGGTTACATCTAGTCTCCTAAGCAACACACTTAAGAAGTTCATTCTCCCAATGTAATTACAACATGATTATAGTCTCTCTAGACACCACGAGTATCAACCTCTCTAGGTATCATGAGTATCAACCTCTCCAGGCTATATGTATAAACCTCTCTAGGTATCCTTCTTAATCTCATAATAAGATCAACAACTTTCAATTGGAATAATAAAAAATCAATCTCAAAGTGAGAAAGTACAAATCAAAGCTGACAAGGGTAAACTTCACAATATGAAGAATATTACAATGGTTATTCTCACACCCAATGTCACTCACAACTAATAGAATTTGACCCTATAGGCTTAATGTTTTTTGTTTGAATCTTCCTGATCACTTGTATATTGTAATTTTGTTTATGTCTGTGTTTTCTTTACCAAATCTATTCCTCTTCAAGGTGAGGCAAGTCAGGTCTGGATCAACTAAGTTGAGTCGAGTCTGATCCAAGTTTGACTAAGTTGTGATAGGCCCATATTGGGTTATGTAGACACGGGGCCACCTTGAGTCGAGTTAATTTAGGCCCACCTCGGGCCGATTTAGACTAGACCCACCTTTGGTTGAGTTAGTTAGGGCCACCTTAGGTTGAGTGGGGTCTGGCCCACCTTATGGAAAATCAGTTTGGACCCACCTTAATTGGTTCCTAATTTGAATTATAAAATTAGAAACATAAATCAATATCATAAAGAACAAAAACAAATTAGAGAAGAGAAAGACAAACTAGAAGTGAAGAACAATTGGTGCAAAACCTCATTTTGTGTTGTTTGATCTTGATTTTGTGAATTGATCCTCAAAGATTTAACACTCCATTATTCAACATAAAAAAAAGAAGAAAGACAAAAAGACAAATACATATAAAATGAAGAAAACCAAAGCCCTAAAAATTGTGTAATTGATTTTTCTTTTTGTTTAGGGAAAAATTCAATCTTTAATAGGCTCTCACCTAAGCCATAATTTGATAAAAGTATGAAGCATTTATGACCTACTTTGGAATCTAATAAGGTTTATAAGATGTAGTAAAAAAAGTCAAACCCATAGGGTTTTGTTTACAAATATAAAACATATCTATCTCAACTTTAGCAACCCTTACGTCTATTTTAAAATCTTATAAATGTAAAATCCAATGCAACTATAATTCGTAAATAATGATATCTACAAAAAAAAAATGATTGAAATAGTGAGCAAAGGTCAAATGAGTTAAAAATACAAAATTAAAGCAATTATTACTAATGAGTTCAATTTATTACTAATGAAATAGAATAAACTAAAAACAAAAAATAAAGCAAATGGAAAGTGCAATAATTGTGTTATGAAGCCCATGTTAAAACAACTTGATTTAACCTTTGTTGAGTTTAGTGGAACCCACCTTTGGCCGAGTAACCTTGGGACCATATTTGGCAAAGTTAAGTCATGTCGACACTAGGTCGAGTTGAGCCAGAGCCATGTCGGGCCAAGTTCAAACTATGCCATGCCAAGATAGGATATCAACCAAGCTCGAATCCACGTCAAACAATGTATAGTCTAGTTGAACTCAAGTTTGGTTGGTTTGGCATAGATAGGCAAGTTGGTTGGTAACTTTCTTGTTAAGTTCCAAATGGTGAAAAATAAGGAAGAACTAGTTTATAACTAATGTAAAATATTTGGAGATCAGTTTAAAATTTAAAATATTTTAAATACTCATGTTATTATGAAACATATTTACGAGTTAATTAAAAGTAGTAGAATCAAACCCACTTTGGCCTTTACCGTAACCTACTTCAAGTAAGGACTTTGGAGATTGGGGTGTTTTTAGCCAACTCATTTGATGGGCCAATAAAAAGGAGGCTTATTTAAGAGTGATTTGGGACTCGCCTATAGGCCATGGGTCAAATGGACATTTCTAGTTATGTGATAAAGAATTCTAGTGTGAAAATGATTCTTGAAAATAATAAGAATGATATGAATTGGGATCATAAATCTAGAATGAGATGTGAATCATTGTTTGATTTGTTTATTAAGTAAAGAAACCTATATTGTAACAAAGTTTCATAGACTAAGAAGTCAACTGGAGATAGGTTGAGGAGGTAGTACTTACACATCGTGGCACATGTAGAGTATGACATGGGTTGTAATGAATTTACCATAATCCATTACTCTTAAATTCATCGATTAATTTAAGTATTGGGTTGAGTTATGTGTTAATCTCTAGTGGAACATACTTAATACGAGTATTCCAAAACGCATTAGTTGATATTGTATTTGTTGAATATACTTTTATTTGTATATTTGTGTGTGTTCTATATCATTTATATATATTGATATTTGATTGCGATTGATTGAATTGTTATAGATTGTTAATTAAAATGTTTCTTTTATGATATTGAAAATGTATTTAAATAGTTTACACTTACATATGTAATTGCTATATTATATATATATATATATATATATATATATATATATATATATATAAATAATATAAGTAGGGGTAGAGAAACATCATCTAAGTTATGTTTGTTATAAAATAAAGCTAATAATAGAGAGAAGGAGTAAAGGAAGAACAAAGAATGAGAGAATGAGGAACAACTTTTTTGTGTTTTATTATTGATAGGAAGAGTCATATTTATAGATACAACATGTAATCCATAAAGGAAACAAATAAACTAGTTAATACAAATATTTACATAAAGAGTAATGAATCATATGAGTATCAATCATATCAATCATATGAGTAACTGTATCAAATCAATGGACGACCATTAATTCATAACACTCCCCCTTGGGTGTCCATCGATAAAAGAAAGTGTCTCGTTAAAACCTTACTAGGAAAAATCCGTTGGGATAAAAACCTAGTGAAGGAAAAAGATTACACCCCTCTATATAATATTGTTCTTTATATCTTCTATTTCTCCCTCTCATGTAAATTTACATCATTAAGATGACGGAGTCAAATCTTGTGAACCAATTGCTCAAAAGTTCTCCTTAGCAAAGAATTTATAAATAAATTTCCTAGATTTTCACATGAACGAATCTTTTTGATCTCTACATCATCCTTTCAATTGAAGAATGCATTATTGTCTCATATATGGTTATTAACTTCATTCTTCTCGAGGATAGACCATAAGTTTGTCGCACATGTTAAATTATAGACCTTAACTAAACATATTCATGACTTACCTCATGTAATGCTAAGATTTATGCATGATTTTGATGATGTTGTTGTTATGGTCTCTTTCACATATCATCATGAAACCATTGTGCTACCACGTGTGAATAAATATCTTGTTTGTAACCAACCATTGTGACATTGTGAGAATATAATAAATAACATGCATCTGCATAACCCATTAGATCCGATTTTGAATCATTTGGATAAAATAATTCCATATTTGTAGTACCCTTAAGGTAAATGAGTATATGTTTTACTCCAATCCATTTTCTTCTTGTAGTTGAAGAACTATATCTTGCTTAAAAAATTTACAGCAAATACAAAATTAGGTCGGGTATAATTTGCAAGATATATTAGTGTTTTTGTGACACTAAGATATGGTACTTTTGGACCAAGAAGATCTTCATCATTTTCTTTAGATCTAATAAGAGCCTTTTATCAACATCTAATGACTTCACAACTATTGGAATGTACAATGGACATGACTTGTCCATTTAGAACATTTTAAGCACCTTAATTATATAAGCCTCTTGATGTATAAAAACACATTTATTTAAATACTCAATTTCTAATTTCAAACAAGACTGTGCCCTTCAAAGATCCTTCATCCAACAACTTCATCATTCTTAATTTGGTTTTGTGAAAAAAATCCATATGTACCAAACGGGTTTCACACCCTTGCATATTTTTATTTTGGCCAATTATTTCTTTGTCGACAATCTCCAATGATCATTAGTTATTGATCCTCATTGCCATTCATAACATTCGTCGTTATATTATATGTAAAAGTTTCGTTAATGTTTACTTCATTTTGGTCTCATATTATATGATTCATGACATAATTTATTGATATCTTATCATTTTCAACAATTTCAGGTACCTGAGGTTCTTCTGGAACCAAATCATTAATTATGTCAAATGAATCTTTTGGGATTTCACCTTTTCAATTATGTTATCTTGCATTTTAGCTCATTTTCTCATTCAAGAGTTTCTATCTTTGGAACCAATAGGCCTACCATGCTTCAAGTGTGTCTTTGAAACTAACAGGCTTACCACGCTTTAGGCGTGTTATGAACTAATATAAATTATCTTTGGAGCATTAGCAGCTAGTATTAGTTACCTTTTTTCTGTCAGAAAATATAAGGTAATTGGTTGACTAATTTTGTAAATGAATTATCCTTTGAACTTCTAGTTCACAATCTTTTGTACAAGGATCAAGACGAGATAATGATAATTTATTTCAACCAATATTTTTTTCCAATTGTTGATGCATCAATCAAAACCATGAAATAATCCACATGGTGGGTGTATTAGACCACAAATATCACCCTACATTCGTTTTAAAAATGAGATTGACTCATTTCTAATTTTTCTTGTGATGGTATTATTATCAACTTTCCTTTATGAACGTACAATACATGAGAACTCATTGGTTCTGAAGAAGTCTTTTGACTATTAAGTGTGTATCCACATGAGTTTTTCAACCTTCGTTTTTCACATCATAATAACTGATCATGCCAACCAAGGAATTCATTTTGGTTTGTAAACTTCTGGTTTACCATGAGATGCATTTTAATTGTATTTATATATTGAGTACAAACTATCCAACTGATCATGCCAAACAAGACATTCATTTTGATCTGTAAACTTCTGGTTTACCATGACATGCATCTCAATTGTACTAATATATGTGTAAACCATAAGAGAAGTTTGATAATTTCTCCAATACACATTTTTTTCAACTTAATCGTAGAGATATAAAGATATTTCATATCTTTTTCATTGTTTGTCTCAATATAATATCTATTTAGACAAATATCCTTGAAACTTAATAAGTTTTTATTCAACTTCTTGGTAGAAGTATAATAGCTCTTTCGGAGCCTTCACATATATTTTTAGTACTATAAATAATACTAATATTGATGTCTCGCATTACCAAACAAGAGGAAAATTTATTACTTTTGATAATTGTATAAGTTATTGCAATATCAATAAGACACATATCATCATCATTGGTGCACTTCCAACGTTCATTCTTCATATAAACATAAATGTCAATATGAGAAAATCTCTTTTTTTAACACTCTCATAACCGATGAGGTGATCAATGCTTCCATTTGGTTTAACAAAGAAAATAATAATATCAAGATGAGTAGTATCCATATGGCCATAATTAGAATCACCATCTTCATAAGAAAAGTGTGTTTTTATGTTCTTGTCATTATTTGTAAGATGCTTTGGTGTACGACAAGTACAATTCAAATGACCTTTACCATTGCCAATATTTTCACATTTTTATTTTCCCTTTTTCACATTATTGTGCCACTTCTAGTGACAAATGTGTCTTTGAAAATTCCTTTATAACCATGTCCATAATCAATATCACGATCATGAAAATATAAATCAAATATTGTTGCATTCACTTATGGGAATGGAGTAGAACCAATTGGACAAGTTTCATGATTTTCTGTCAAAAGCTCATTGCTTTGTTCAACCATACAAAGGCATGAAATAAATTCATAATATTTATTGTTTCATTTACGTCTAGGAATGGAGCAGAGGAAATTGGGCAAATCTCATGATTTTTCATTAAAAGCTTCATTGTTTTGTTCAGCCATACAAAGACATGAAGTAAATTCATAATATTTATGAAATCTCTTTTCACAATATTGTTATAGTAGGAGCAAATTAGTTGTTCAAATGCTTTATTTCTTTCTTTAATGGTATCCCAAGACCCATTGCATCTAAATGTATTTCAACATTTTAATCCAATATGAGTAATTCTCCCTTGTAATATCAAGGGTGACAAATTCAAAATTTGCAAGATTTGACATGTTTAGAATTAGTACATAAAATAATAGTAATAATAATCATCATAATAAAAATAATAATAATAATAATTTGAGATGAAGATTGATAAAGTCAAACTATTCTTATGACAAAAGTACTAATATAAGATACAATTGTAAATGAAGAAAGGACTAGAAAGAGCTTGGATTAAGACACACATAACATTGTCTTTAGAGAGAAAATGCTTCCACTAGCGCTCAATTGGTTGGAGCATCATGCTGATAACGTGTTATAAAAAAATCTGATAATAGAGAGAAGAAATAAAGGAAGAATAGAGAATGAGAGAATGAAGAGCAACTTTTTGTGTTTGATTACTGATAGGAAGAGTCATATTTATATATACAACATGTAATCCATAAAGAAAACAAATCAACTAGTTAGTACAAATATTTACATAAAGAGTAATGAATCATATGAGTATCAATAATATCAATCATATGAGTAACTGTATTAAATCAATGGACGACCATTAATTCATAACAATGTTATAGTTTTTATTGTCTTAATAGTCCTTTTTTTGGCATTTAATTTGGAAATAAATTGTTGATTAGACTAAGAAAATTATTATGAATTCAAAATTTATTTTCAATCTTATTCTGATTTACTAGAAGTAGAGTTGTTAAAATGGGTTGGAACCCGCGAGCCAATCCAGCCCAGCACGGGTTCATACCAGGTTAGGTTGAAATTTTTTTACAAATTTTAATACGGGTTAATTTTTTACCTGACCCACCTAGAACCCGGCTCACCCGGGTTGAATTCGTGGTGAGCTGGGTTGACTCACCAACTCGCAAATAAAAAGTCACACAAGTATTTTTTATTATGTTGAACTTTGCATTTGGGTCAGGTTAGTTTGTTTTTTTAGCCAACATATTGGTACTTTTATGATTTTGGTTTGTAGTCGGAGTTTAACCTCCTTTTGGATTACATTTAGATTCTATTGAGGTTTATTTAGATTTTAATCATAATTATAATTTAGTTTGTTTTAGATTGAAGAAAAAATTGTATTCTTTTTTGATGAAGTGAGCTACTGAGCCAACCTGCTTAACTCACCAACCTGTGATGGGTCGGGCCGTGTTCGAATTTTTATGAGTATTTTTTTTAATTAAGTGAGCTAGTGAACCAACCTGTTTAACTCACAAACCTGTGATAGGTCGAACCGTGTTCGAATTTTTATGACTTGCTAATAAGTGAATCTAATTCGATTGATCACTAATTGACCAACCCGTGGTAGGTCGAGCCGGGTCAGACTACCCATTTCGACAGCTCTAATAGTAAGTCTCCATGTTTTTATGTTTAGAAACTAATTTATAAATTAAATAAATCTGATTTTCTAAAAAAATTTAAAAAAATTTACAAATTTAATTTTTATTTATTATAAAATTTCATCGTTCTAAAATTTTATATCTCTATATTTACTTTAAATTGCTGGACTGACAATCTATTATTTTCATAATTAGATCCAGCTTTTAAAAAAATAAAATAAAATAAAGATAGTCTTGTTAAAATCTTAATATAATTAAGGCCATTGTTCCATTAAAGTGGGTTCATTTATTTTTCTTTTGAATGAATTTTATACTATCTCTATTTAAATAAATTACGGAAAAATTTCTAATTATCTAAACTTTTTTAACTTAGCAATAATAAACTAAACAACTTTCTTTCCTGTTAGACTACACCAAAAATTTAATTTATTAATGTGAAAGAATTATTACAATTTAAATTAATAATTAAAATTTATTCCTTTAATATTTCATACAGACCATTAAAATTGTTATTAATATTTAATAATAGTCAAACAAATATTTTAATTAATTTTTTACTAACATACATTTAAATCATTAATATCAATTATTAATCTTAGAAATCTTTTGAAACAACATTTTCAACTTTGTAATTCAAAAAGTATGATTTAAATTAAAAATAATCTATACTTTATATGTCACTATGTTATAGTTTAAATAAAAAATTTGACACTTTTATTAACCTTTTATCTTTTAAAAATTCATCATGCTACAATAATTATTAATTATCATTATTATTAATAAATATAATTTATAAAAATTTTAATAATACTAAAATTTTTAAATTAAATATTAATAATTATTAATTATAACATTAATACTTTATATGTTTTTATGAATTTTGTGTAAACATAATTTTAAAATAATTAATTATTATTGTTTTACATAATTACAATTAATATATTTTTTATAGTACTCATAAATTCAAATTTAATATTAACAATCATTTATCAAAGCCACTTCATTCTTATTAAAAGTAATTTTTAATATTTTTAAAAGTTTATATATGATTTTTTAAATTATGAAAACAAATTAAATATCATTTTTAATAAAATAAAAATTTATTATTTCAAATTTATTAAATATAAAACAGGGAAACGAAAAAAAATATGACATTGGTCATAAATCAACTCTCTAAAGTCTGGTTTATGTGAATGACCACTAATTAATTATAGTTGAGTAGAAAATAAAATTGGAGATGATTTATTTATTTGTGCATTTTTACTTTTTTGTTTACTAAAATAAAATTTTCAATATGATTTCCTTTATTATTTTTTTAATGAAAAATGGATGAATGTTTTTTATATTTCTATTGTGAAATATTTCCTTTCACGTCTTTTCTTTTTCACTTTCTCAATAAGTTTTCTCTTTCTTTTATCTTTAATTTTCTTTCTACACACCTCATTTTTTAGTATTAATCACACATCCTCGTAAATGAGGATCCAAAAATTTATTGTAACTGATCGAATTTTCAATCAAGTTATTATATACTTTAAAGATATTTTTTTCTTCTTTAGATTGTATAATCAATTTTGATGTAGTTAGCTGAGAAAAAAAAATTAATTCAACTTAATTAAGTTCATATTAAATTTTAACTCAGATACTTAATTCTTTCCACAAATTTTGAATAAATTCAGCAGCAACTTTCTTTGGAAAAAGGGAATACAAGTAAGGAAAATAATTTGGGTTTCCTTTATAGAACTTTAGGATAGATGAAAGTGAATTGATAACAAGATTTTGATTGTGAGGATGATGTTTTGTTTGAATGTTTAAAATTAGATCTTATTTGAGTTTTAGTTAATATATTATTGATCGTAGAATACGAATAAATTTATGTTTTTAATAATTTTTCATATATTAATTTATAAGTTTAATGTGTAAATACATATATTAGATATAAATGACTAAGGTTGAATCCAAATAAGTTAATGATAATATTTGACTAAGGTCAAATTGTTTGAAATTTTTTTATTACAAAGTGACTCTGAATAAAACATTTGAAAACAAATTTATTATGTTGTAATTAATTGATTTAGTGATATTATTTTTTCAAATAAAGAATTTTTGTTTTTTAGTCGACCACATTTTTCACTCACTCTAAAAAATTATTTCTTTTTCTCTTGTTGTCTCTTTAATGTAATGTATGTAAATGTTTATTACTAACAAACTCCTTAGAACACGTGATTAGTTAAGTAGCATACCCAATTTTAGATCTCCCTATATATATGATTAGTTAAGCCACAAAGTAGATACTATACTCTTATATCACAAAAATATTTTTTATTAAACGATAATGATAAGAAAATGAAACTATATATATTAATTAGAAAACCTAGTTAAAGAATTTTAGCAGTGAAGTGTGAGAGTGACCTTTTTACCCCTGACTCCGATGGCAAGGTGAAGAAGAAAGAAGAAGTGAAGGGAAGAGAATGATGTTATTTAATAGTAGTATTTATGGTGATGCGTAACAAGACAATCATAGATTCGAGATGGAAACTTTGGAATTTCCTATCTCCACACACTAACACCTTCCGACACTTCCCAACTCGCCACTCCCATCACAATGCACTTCCCACCCATGTGGGACCCATCCAACACACGAGCGTGAGCCTCGCGTGTACACTTCGGAGCGTCTCACATAACCTCATTGGCGCCTCGGTTTCAAACGTAGTTTTCTGTTCCCTGCTACTCCCTCCACTTCTTAACACCAAAAAAGAGGATAACAAAACAAAGAAGAAGGAGAATCAGTTGAAAGAACCGAGTTTTTTCTAGTTACACGCACCATTTGGTAACGCCACTTTCATTACTATCTTTCTCTCTCTGCGCTCTGTGGAGTGTGTTCTTCTTCAACCCTTCTCTCCCATCACAAATTTGTATTTTTTTTTTCTGGGGGTGTTGTTTGTGATGGTAGTAACAGTGTTGTGACTCTAGTTTCTGTGTGGGGGAGGGTTTTAGTACATTTTGGCTATCTGAGTTTTGGATTCTTTAGCTTTTGTTTTCTTTCTCATCTCGTAATGTTTCTTCCCATTTTTCTCAAAAAGGACGAGCTATCGTTTTCTGCCTAGTGTTAGTGTGTGTTTTGAAGAAGGAAAATGGGTACTGGTGCACATGCTTCTCTTGGAAAACCATGATACTGCTCTCTGCTTTTCCTGTATTTGTTCAAACCAAGAGTTTTGTGTTTTTCTATATTGTCTTCTGGTGATTTGTTCTCTGTTCAACAACGTCGGTAAGCTGTTAGCTGTTAGAGATTTCTCTCTGCAATAACACATTTTGATTTTAAAACGATTTGTGTTTCTGTTTTATTTCACGTGGGATAATTTGTTTTTCTGTTCTTTCGGATCAGCGATTCGGTCTCAAGCTTCATGTAGATCTGGGTCTTACCCCTCTTTTCTGCAGGGAGTGCCGAAAGTTTGTATCTTTCCTCCATTTTTCATTCTGGGATTTATCTTGCTAAACAGTTTGAAAAATGGGGGAATAAAATCTGCTTCTATTTTCATGAGACCTGTGTTTAATTTTCGAAGTCAAGCCCAGTTTTACAAAACAAAAAATATTTTTTACCATGACACATGAAAGAGGTTCGAGGTTATAGTTGTCTGCTAGCCCACCCAATCATTGCTAGCTATTATTGTTCTGTTTTCGACATGATGGGTTTGGAAAAATCGGTTGCATTTTAGTTTTAGTGCGGCATTTTAAAGGATGCTTAAAGGGGTTAACATGGTAGTTTGTTGGCGGTCAATGGTGGCTCAAGTGTAACGTGGCACTGTGGAGTAAAAGGGAGGAAAGGTCTAAAACAAATTTGAAAAAGTTGGGAGATGGGCTTCTTAGTTATATTTTTCTAATTGTTTTGGTGTAATGTTCTATTTGTTTCAGATTTGTTTTGTTTTGAACTTGGTAGGTGGTAGTGGAGTTAGTTTACTTGGAGTTTCTTTGAAGGGATTATGTGCGGTTTGTTTGTTGGGTTTTTTGTTGAATGCTGATCCCAGGTGGTCATCTAATGTAAAGTGCAAAGTGCAAACCATAAACCATTGTCTCTTCTCTCTGTTATAAATCAAATTCCTTATTGTCTTTGTTTCTTTATCAGATTCCTATTGCAGGAAGTGTGGGTCAGGGCTTTCAAGGAGAGGTTCTTTAACTCACACCTGATCTTAGAGTATGCAGACACCAAAAGCAAGGTAAGATTCTCCTATTCTGACCCTTTTGCAGGATTTCATCTTTTTTTATCTCTGTTTCCGACTTCTGGGTCTTAGTGAGGGGGTGAAGTTTTGCTTTTATTTTGTTCATTAGGGTTGGATATATGATTTAAGTCTCCTTTTTTTAAACGGGTATCTGAAGATCTAATTGTAACCATTTATTCAAACAAATTACAGGCATAGAGGGATCTAAATGAGAGAAAAATACCACCTGTTAATTTTCAAATCTGAATATACTCTTTAGAGCTTGTTGCTTTCCAAAGAACAGTGATAGCTAGTAAGTAATAGGAATTTTTGCATTATTTTGTGTCCTCTACAAATTATGGAAACAATATGCCCTATGTAAACATAACACACTTCATGTTTAGATTCCATTGTATTCCAAAAGTTTGAAAGGGCACTGTTGGAAATGAATTTCTTGATCAACTTTCACTGTGTTTTGTCAAGATGCTTTTTCATCTGCATTCTGCATGCATGCTTATTGGCCTGTGACTGTTTGTCAGCAGAGCTGGTTCTTCAGAAGTGCCAAGAAAATGTCCAGCATCTCCTCAGACTGCAAGAAAAATGAAGACGCCAGGCTCTGACACTGACTCAGTCTCATCATCTCCAAAACCAGCTAGTAAGACACCTAAAAACAAAAGTCCAAAGGTCACAGAGCGCAAGTCACCACGAAGTCCAGTATCCGAGGTATTATAAATTAGTTCATGGCTACAAGCCTAGAAAACTGAAAAACAAAAGCTCATCCTCCCCTATAGTTACCATTCTAGGTATTTTTCAAAGGACAAAATTTTGATAAAGTTCCACATGTACTTTTGATACCAATCTGCAATCAGAATTGAAGTTTTTCCTTAATGATTTATATTTGTTTTTAATGCAATCCTTTATTACTGAGATTATCAAAAGTGAAATTCTAGTTTTGATTGGAAAATGGTGTAAAAACAAATGCTCAAGGACTTTACAAAAGTCCTTCCATAATCTCTTATTCATATATCTATCTGTGTAAAATCCAAAAGACTGAGATTATTGGTAATGTTTTAAATTTTATTATTTGTTGACCACCTTGTCATTTATCATCTGGCTTTAGAAGAAGAAACCAAGTAGGGTTCAAGAATTGGAGTCTCAGCTTGCTCAACTTGAAGAAGATCTGAAGAGAACCAAGGACCAACTTAACTCCTCTGAGTCATGGAAGAAGAGAGCTCAGCAGGAGGCTGAAGAAGCAAAGAAGCAGCTTCTGGTCATGTCAAAAGAGCTTGAAGAATCCCAGCAACAGCTTCTGGAACTATCTGCTTCTGAAGAGGAACGGCTTCAAGAACTCCGCAAGATTTCTCAAGATCGAGATCGGGAATGGCAATCTGAGCTGGAGGCTGTCCAGAAGCAGCACTCAATGGATTCAACTGCGCTGGTGTCTGCCATGAGTGAAATCCAGAAACTGAAAATTCAACTTGAAAGAGTGCGTGAATCTGAAGCTGTTCATATTAGCAATGCTGAGTCAGATAATGCTGAGATTGAGGATTTGAAGATGGAGCTTGATGAAGCCCTCACTCTAGTGGAAAAGCTGAAAAGTGAGTTGAGTGATTGCAAGGAATCTGAATCCCGGGCTTTGGAAGTAGTTGGAAAAACTCAAATGCAATTAGAATCAGCAAACAAAACCGTGGAAACAGTCCAGTTAGAAGGTGTTAAAACATTAGAAGCTTATAAAGCCTTAGCTTTAGAGTTGGAACAATCAAGAGAGCAAGTGAAATCATTGGAGGAACTTGTCAGCAAACTTCAGACTGATTTGGTTGCTCCTGCAAACAAAAATACGTCTGATCCAGTCAATGAAGTAGAACACGAACTAGCACAAAAAAATGCAGAAAGTGAGGATATAAGCCAGCTCAAAGCTGAGCTTGTTTCTGCCAAATCTGAAGCAGCACAGTTAAAGTCTGCACTTGATGTTTCTGAGATACGGTACCAAGAAGAGTATATTCGAAGCACGTTGCAGATTAGAAGTGCTTTTGAACAACTGGAGCATGTAAAATCAGAATCTTCTCAGAGACAGATTGTGCTAAATGAGGAATTGAAGAAGGCTAAAGCTGATATTGAAGAGTTAAGGGAAAGGCTGATGGACAAGGAATCTCAGTTGCAGGGTTTATCTGTGGATAATGAGATGCTCCTGTCAAGGATTAAGCAAAGCCAGCCTAGTGAAACGGAATCTGAAGCTGTGGTGGAGCTCAAAAAATTGGATGCTGATGTAATTGAGTTGAAGGAAAGATTATTGGAGAGAGAGACAGAACTACAAAATGTAACTGAGGAAAACAATGCATTGAAGATGGAAATAAAGAGGGTGGAATTAGAGAAGAGTAAAATCCCTGGAGAGGCTGTTGCTTCTGCTGAAGCAGCAAGGGCTGAGGCATTGATGAAACTTGACCACATAACCGAAGAAGCTGATAAGAGTAACAAAAGAGTAACACAGGTAACTGAGCAGTTAGATGCAGCACAGGCTGCAAATTCTGAGTTAGAGGCTGAACTGAGAAGGTTGAAAGTGCAGTCAGATCAGTGGAGAAAAGCTGCTGAAGCAGCTGCTGCTATGATTTCTGCTGGGAACAATGGAAAGTTTGTGGAGAGAACTGGCTCACTTGACAGTAGCTACAATACTATTAGTGCTAAGATGAGTTCTCCTTATTCAGAAGACACAGATGATGATTCACCCAAGAAGAAAAATACCAACATGCTGAAGAAGATTGGAGTATTGTGGAAGAAGAATCATTAATGTATATGCTGGTATGTTGCAATTTCTTTTTTTTTATCTTGAAGTCATTCCATTCCAAACTTGTTAGATTGTTGATGAAATGGTTTAACTTTTGTTGTTTGTTGTGTTTGTTTACTTTTGGTTATTGTCAGGTATTCTGTGGTATGTTCACCATTAAGCAATCCTTGGGGGACATTTTCCGTAAGAAGATATCGTAACACTATTTTGAGGTTAAGGATTTGGAGTAATATTTTGAAGTTGCTGAGATTTAGAAGTTCCAATTACTTGCTGCTTGCTATGGCTTTGTAATTGTGCAGTGAGTGTTCATAATATAGACCAGTCTTACGTGTACTTGTTCTTTCTACAAATTTTCATGTTATCACATTCCTAGACCTAGTAAGTATTAGTGTAACAAACCCAACTCTAGGGTGAAAGTTGTTTCAATCTTGTTACCTGAGACTTGTTATTTCAATATTGTTGGTGGCATCTAGCAACAACGTATTCATTCATCATATATATATATATATATATATATATATATATGTTTTTTTATGGGGAGAATCATTTCAATCAATTATCTTGTAGAAATGTAAGTTTTATAGGTAAAAAATAATACTTAAACAGGAATAAATAAGAAAAAGAAAAAGACTTTAAACATAAAATTTGTTATTTTGTGGTTTCAATTCAAACATAAACATTGGTACGTACAACTCACAATATCTCACTTTATCATATCGTTTCAGCAACAAACTGGAAGTGTGACCAAAAGTTGGTATCCGCATCATAACTGCAATATTAAATATTGAATATTTTAAGCGGTATACATTTTATAGAAAAAAAAATAGTATAAGTAGATTGCACAGCATTGATCTATTTGAAAATGAATATAGTATTAAAATTAAATGATAAAGAAAGAGAATTTATTTTACAGAAGTTATAGTCCAAATTCACACGTTTTTTAAAGAATTACAAAATATTTATATCAAATTTATATAATAGGAAACGAAAAGATTATAGAAGAAAAATCCAAATCAAAACTTTGTTATTTTGCATAAATAAAATATATTTAAATTAAATGAAATAATCTGACAAGAAAGAAAATACTTAAAAAAAAAAAACACCAACAGAAAACATAATCTCAAAGGGGAATTTATAGAATAAGAATATCTTAATCACTACAAATAAATATTTAATATTAATTTTGAAATTATAAATTCAATATTATTGCACAATTAACGGAAGATGTAAAAAATAGTTAGGAGTAACCATGAATTTATTCTTGATTATTTCATTATTAAATTGTAAATATAAATTTTTATTAATCGAGTTTTATTTTATAAGAATTATTAGTTTTTTTAGAATTTTTTCTAAATTTTTTCTGTCTTTTCTTTAGATTTCTAACTCCACCATGTGCCGTTTAAGGGTTCAAGATAAATTTTTGTTTGGTTAGGATTGTTAGAGTATGTCATGATCGTTCATCAAAATTTTTTATGTTCAGGTAGAACAACCTATATGAGATAGAAATTTTGGACCATGCGAGAATTGAGCCTGTGTAGAGCATGTTTTTGGAGTTTAGGAGTGCCTATATAGGTAAGGGAAGCTATGTAATTATAATAAAATCAACTGAGTCTAACTAATTATGATGAAACATGATGAGATGATTGTAAATTGATGATTGAACTATTATATTGAGATGGTTTAAAACTATTAATAAAGATTGATTATTTTAAAGTTGTTCTATGTTGCTTGTTCTGGTTTAAAATATGTGATTATTGTTTGGATGAGAATAGAATAATTGCACTGTTTGACTTAGGAGGTTCACCTTTTTGAATTGTTGGATTAAAGTGTTTGATTTTAAACTGATGTGTTGATGAATTCGCATATTTAACTCAAACATCAAACTTTTACACACAAGACTTGTTCCAATCAATATTTCTAACAGGTATGCAACATCAGATTACACAACAACACATTAAAGCACAACAGAGAATGAATTACTTGGCACAATTGTTTTTATGATGGTTCACTCAATCACAAAGCTACATCCAGTTTACTAGGACAACTTGAGCATGGTTTCCACTATATTCAAAAGTTTTACAAATCACACACCAAGATTACACTTTTGAACAAAGAACCACATAAGATTTTTGACTCACAAAAATATAGACTAACACCCTGCAAGAATCACACTCATAGACCCGAAATCACATCAGGTAAATAATGAGAGGCACAAGAACTACAAAACCTAATGGTGGCTCTCCTTAGCCAATCATACAAGAGTTCTTCAAGCTATCACAAGCCAAAATGTCTCCAAGATCAACCAAGATCTTCAATCCTCACCTTGCAGCTGTGTAATGCAGAGAGATTTTTTCAGTGATGAATGACAAGTTTTTGCGCTCAAAAACTCAGAATTGTACTTCTGCTCTCGAAAACAATTTATATAGTCTGGTCAAAGTGAAATCAATCAGTTAAATTTTCCGTACAATCTATTGATGTCACTTGACTTAAGTGAAATCAGTCGATTGAAAAATAATTCAGCTAATTGAATACATTCATACCATAAACTATATACAACAGACATTTTAACTTGTTGAAAACCATTTTAACATATTAAAACAGACAGACTAAGACTAACAAGACGTCTAACTTATGTCATACAGCCTATCAACATGATATAACATGTAATCATTACATCTAACATATCAATTAAAGATTTAATACAATTGAAACATGATCTTCAAGCGGATCTTCATCAATCTTCATCAACCACATATGATCTTCATGCACTTGGCTTTATCAAATCTTTCCTTTAAGCTTGCTTCTGTCAACAGACACCACTCTGTCATATTTTCCCTCAAGCGAAAGATTTTCCGGACAAATGAAAATAACACTGCAACTTAACCAAATTTCTGCCACATTTTCACTCAAGCTAAAACATTCTTGCTCAAGATAAAAAAAACGACTTAGTTGTTAGGAACAAGGCAATAAAGGAAAGAATAAAGGAGAGAAAAATAGACACAGAGAATTTAACGTGGTTCGGCTACAATGTGTATGCCTACGTCCACGACTACACTAGGAAGTATTTGTATTTTT
>Ga0214545_1000901_pt1 | contig 52264 bp, 38 predicted proteins | sample CNSS4metaG_FD_160064 | JGI IMG/M metagenome (GOLD analysis project Ga0214545, IMG submission 160064) | Root nodule microbial communities from cowpea collected in UCLA plant growth center, Los Angeles, California, USA - CNSS4 | ecosystem: Host-associated > Plants > Roots > Nodule | place: USA... | reverse complement strand
TATATATATATATATACTGCTTACACTCTGTTATAGATTAAATCAAACCCTCACCCTCCTCACTGTAGATTAAATATAAAATAAAATATCAAATCAGAAATTTACTTGTTTATAAATTAAAGTTAACTTATCCATAAATTAATCTATAGATGTCTAATTTTTTTAATTTTAATTTATGTATAAGTTTATATAGAAAGAAATTTTATTTTGTTATATTTTTTCTTTCAAAGATTCAACTAATATCAAGTAAACATTAAAATTTGTATTATGGTTGTAGAACTTTGACTTTTGTACAATTATATTATAGTTTCATTACGAAATTATTTGAGTTTTGTACAATTATGTTTATGAAATTACAATAATGATGTAAGTTTTATAAAAAAAGTTTGAGTTTAGATAATCGTAACATCATGAAGTTGATGTAAAAAAGTTGAAGTAAGATCATTTTGTAACGATTCAAATGAACCGAAAGTAATGAATTCTATTAAATAATATAATAATTTTCCATTATCAAAGGTTAAATTAAATATTATTTTATTATAAAAAACTGCTGTATTAGTTATTAAATGAAAATAATCAGATATTACTAATTAACTTCACCAGTTCTGACTTTTCATGCATTACAAATAATCTGACTGAGAACAACTTTTTTTTCATTAGTATAATATTTAAACGGCCTCATAGAAGAAACACATCGGTAATTGCACAATGAATCCCACCTACCCATACTAATGCAGTCCTGTGCATGAAGAGTATGAGCCAGAGAGATGATTAAAAATATATTTAAACGGACTTGGTATCATTACTTCTAAAAGAAATAGAACAAAATAAATTTAATTTATACAAAAATTAATTTACAAAAAGATTATATGTAACTTTTTTAATTTTTTTACCTTTCTAATATATATATCATTATATTTATTTTATTATTTACTAAAAAACTTGTTTGAACATGCTAGAAAACGAAACATTGAGTTACCATCATACAAACAAAAGTTAAGACCGAAACTGGCCTTCTCTCTCTCAGAATAATGCATTTATGTTCTTCGTCACTCCCATTTAATGCAGTTACACCAGTTCTATACTCATCAATAACTTCCAACCCTCTTTTTTCTCTTTTCCTTAGTCATCACCACTCCCATCCAAAACTTTTTTTTCTGTTTTTTTTTTAACTTAATCATTTCATTAATTTTATTTTCTGTTTGCCCCACCTCTGGGTTCCTCCGCTCAAATCCTACTCTTAAAAACGTGTTTCTGGGATAAGTCACTCTAAAATAACTCCTTCTCTTCTTTAATCCCCACCCACAGATTTCTTAGCTAACCAGTTTCTTCTGTATGCATTTTTTTACTTTTTTTTTTGTTGTAACTTATATTACTATCTCAGCTTTCTTACATTAAAGCCTTATCTTGGTAACTTCATACTTAGAAAAGAGTGTGAGAGGAGAATGCACACACGTTATCTCAGTTAACTCATATTGTGTTAACCTTTCATTTTGTTTTTTTCCTTTTCGTGTAGCCATTGTCAACCATTCACACCATGTCAACTCTTTTTCTACTTTGTCGCTTCTGAATCCTCGTTTACATCTGTCAAGAAAGTAATGCATTTTTTCTGCATGTAAGAGAGAGCATTATAGTTTAGCAAAACCAAAGTTCATCAATGTTTACCTTGTAATCTTAGAGAACTTTATTAACTCTGTTCATGGTTTTGGGTCAGATAGAGACATTTTGAAATCAATTTTTCTCTCTCTCCCTCTTCTTGGCAGCCACAGTTTTAGCAGAACCTCAGGGTCAAACTAAAACATCATCTATATACCAAGAGTTATAAAAAAAGGAGGAAGAGAGCACATTACAGAGAGAGTCAGAGAAACTTTGGATCAGTGTAGGTCTGAAAAGTGCTGTGGTTTGAAAGGAAAATCTCTATCCTTCCCTCTTAAGGTCGATCAAAATCAGGTGAGTTCTCCTCTCACTAATTTTTTGCTTTCTTTCTCTTCATAAAACACATCCAGCAAGTACATCACTGTACCATCATTAAACTAACATTCTCATACTATTTATACAAAATTATTTGTGGTAGAGCCCTTTAATTTCTGATTTCTGTTGTACATTTATTCCCATATCCAAATTCTCACCAAGAGAATGACCATCCACTGTAGTTGTTGTTACCAAAGCAGTTTTTGAACCTCAATTCTGCAAAACAAAACCTTCTAAAACAACAGCCTTTTTGATTTTTTTTGTGAGAAAGGATTTTTTTTTTTAATTTATTTAACTATTTTTGGCCACCCCCAATTTGAGTGTGAGAATAACGCTGCATGTTGTGCTTGTTTTCTATTGCTAAAACAGAAAAAAAAAATTCTTGGTACTACCACCCTTTTTTATTAATTGTGTAACACATGTTGACTTGAAGAGGGTTTTCACTCTCACTTTCTGTCTTGGCATGCAGATTCAAGAATAAGAGGTGACTTTCAAAACAGAAGGAAGCAATGTATCACAACAACAACATCAACCCTTGGAATTCTCAACAACAACAACAACGGTCTATATTGGAAAAGCCTCCACAAAGGACATCCTTGGAAAATGATTTGGAAAGGAACAAAGATTGTGAATCTTCCAGTAATCAAATGAAAGTTCCTCGTTCCATTGATCAAGATCCCGACAAACAATCCGGAAAGAAGCGTTACCATCGACACACGAATGAACAGATAATGGAGATGGAATGGTAAGATCCATGCTACAATTCACTTTTTTTTTTATCTAATTAATAAAATGAAAAATGAAAAATTGTAATGCTTGGTTTGCTTATAACTAAATATTATTTAGTAATGTTTTTGAAATGTGGTCTTGTCAGTTTCTTTAAGGAGTGTCCTCATCCAGATGACAAACAAAGGAGAGAGCTCAGCAGAGAGCTGCGGTTGAATCCCTTGCAGGTCAAGTTCTGGTTCCAAAACAAGCGTACCCAAATTAAGGTAAAGGAGAAAGCCTCTTCACCTTTACATAATTTTTTTTTTCTAATTATAAATTATTATTATTATTATTATTATTATAATAATTATTATTTTCTCATAGACTAGTTCTTTCTTCCAAGTTTATTTTCTTATCCATGTTTTCTTTTTCATCATATTAAATTACCCATCTCTTCTAAAAAGTATTACTTCAATTTTTTTTTTTATCTATACTGTCACTATTCAAAATGGGATAGAGGTTACTAGTTATTAAATTAAAAAAGAAAAACTTACCAGAAAACATTTTCTAATAAAATATTGCTATTTTTTATATCTGTTTTATCTATCCAAAGTTTCTAATTTTCCAATTAAAAACAAATATCTAAACAGAAAAAACTATTATTTGTAATGAAGTGTTGATACTAATTTTCTATTAGAAAAACATAAACTACAAGATCTGGTATTTTCTATACAGTTAAAAAATGTAACCATCCAGTCAAGAAATCAGATCGGTTACTTCAAATATTTAGACAACTCAGATTTTATCTTTGAAACAGGCATTAGACTCCAAATCATTCAATCTTTGTTCAAGGGCCACGTTACAGTTTAATTTTTTTTTTCAATTTAACAATGGACTGAATTTGAGGGCTCGAACATATTCCTTTCAGATAGGAAGGAAATAAAAAAAAAAATGGTTAACATAGACGCTCATTATATTCATCTTATTCCCCTTCTTTTATCACATTATAATATGCAAGTTACTTCTTCTCTTTACCTCTTTTATTCTCTATATTTCTATTATGTGTCACCATCACTCTCACCAGTATAATAATGGTTCTCAGTACCATTTCTACACTGAAAACAAAATCATCTAAGTAGACATGCTTGTCTTAAATATATGCATGTTATGCCATTATATGATGATATTCTCTTATCATGTACACAGTCTCAACATGAACGCCACGAGAACAATCTTTTAAAGGCTGAGAATGACAAGCTTCGTGAAGAGAACACCAGGTACAAGGAGGCACTGAATAATGCTTCTTGCCCTAGTTGTGGAGGCCTCGGTGGAGAAATGTCCTTTGACGAGCAACCGCTGCGGGTTGAGAATATGCGGTTGAGAGAAGAGGTAAATCACCTTTGATCATTGAATCATGCAACTTTCACTGTTCAAACTTAGTGTACTCACTTTTTCATATATTTTTTTCTTACTTTTGTATTTCAGATTGAAAAGATGTCAGCAATGGTACCCAGATTTGCGGTAAAACCTGGGAGTTTCTACCATAACATGTCATCTCAAAACCAGATGATGCCTCCTCGGTCCCTTGATCAGGGTGTTGGAAACTATGGAGCACAGACAATTTTGATTGGGGAAATGTTTGGTGGCAATGATGAACCCCATGGGACACTCCCAATTGCTAATGATTTTGAGAAAGACATTGTTATGGAGATTGGTAATGTAGCAATGAAGGAATTCACAAACCTTGCTGAGGCTGGAAACACTTTGTGGCTCCCTGGAACCTGTGGTTGTGAGATTCTGAACCAGGATGAATATCTGAGGTCTTTCCCTAAGGGAATAGGTCCAACACCCTTAGACATAAAAATCGAAGCTTCAAGGCATTCTGCAGTGGTCATCATGGACTACAACAAACTCGTTGAGATCTTTATGGATGTGGTGAGTATTAATACTCTTCCAACTATGTGTTCCAATTTTCAGAATCATATTAACCTGGTTGATTGACATTGAAACTGTTGATAATGATTTTCAGAATCAATGGGCAAACATGTTTTGCGGTATCATTTCAAGGGCAGCGATACATCAAGTTCTGGAAGTTGGCCAAACAGAAATCTTCGACGGAGCCTGTCAAGTGGTAAGCAAAGTTTCATTTATTAATTTGCCTTAATTCCCTTCCATTCTATCCACATTGATGAACGGGTTAAAATTAATTACATGCCTAAACCTAACAATTAGAATTTCATTTGTTGTTGTTGTTTCAGATGTCAGCTGAGTTCCAAGTCCCTTCACCGTTTGTTCCTGTTCGTGACGACTACTTTGTGAGGTTCTGTAAGAGAAAAAATTTAGAATCATGGACTATTGTTGATTTTTCCGTGGATCAGCTGCGACCTGATTCATTCACAAAAAGCCGAAGACGACCCTCTGGTTGCCTAATCACAGAATTGCCAAATGGTTACTCAAAGGTCATATTTCAACTATTAACTTCTACATTGTATAATTACATTACTTTCCCGTGGAGAAAATTTTGTCGTAAACAACAACTAATTATCAATTATTTTCTTTAGATTGTTTGGATTGAACATGTAGAACTGGAAGATAATGAAGTAGTGCATGATCTTTACAAAAGCTATGTTAATTCTGGCCTCGCCTTTGGAGCTAAACGCTGGGTGGCATCCTTGGATAGACAATGCGAGCGTCTTGCAAGTTCAATGGCCACGAACATACCCCATAAGAGCATTGGTGGTATATATATATATATATAGATATATGTCTCATGATCTTTCTTCATTTTTTGATTCATTAATTTTTAAGATTGTTTGAAAAGGTTAGCAACACTCAATTGCAGAAATATGTGACTTAGAACATTTACTATATTTATGTATACAGTGCTAATGAATTTTGGGGGACGAAGAAGTATGATGAGGCTGGCCGAAAGAATGATGTTGAGCTTTTGTACTGCTGTTGGTGCATCTACTGCAAATGTTTGGACATTGTTAACAGTGGCCAGTGAAGATGTAAGGGTCATGAGTAGAAAAAGTGTGGATGATCCAGGCAGACCTTCCGGTATTGTGCTCAGTGCTTCAACTTCTTCGTGGCTCCCCATTCCTTCAAGGACTGTTTTTGATTTTCTGCGATCTGAAAACTCAAGAAATCAGGTAATGTATAAGATCTCATTGCTTACAGTTACATTACATATATCTCTAATCATAATACAGTATATTTAGCTATTTTTACTCAAATTTCTGAGAACAAGTGCAAACATGTTGAATTTGCAGTGGGACATTCTCTCTAAAGGAGGACAAGTGGAAGAATTGGCACACATTGCCAATGGCCATGACACTGGAAACTATGTCTCCTTGCTTCGAGTCAACGTAAGTTGTTAGGTGCAGTTCATAGTTTACACATCTCATTATAGTTATAAAGAAATAACCTAGCATGATGTTTGGTGAATGCAAATTGTAGATTCCGAATTGCGGCCAAAGCAATATGACTATGCTTCAAGAGACTTGCACTGATGCCACAGGGTCGTATGTTGTGTATGCTCCTATTGATTTAATTTCCATGAATGCTGTGTTGAGAGGTGGAAATCCTGATTGTGTTGCCCTGCTACCCTCGGGCTTTGCTGTTCTTCCTGATGGGCCTGAACCTATGAACAACGGAGGACCCATTCGTGAGGTTGGATCTGGAGGTTGCCTTCTAACGGTGGCATTTCAGATATTGGTTGATTCTGTCCCAACTGCAAAAATCTCGGCTACTTCAGTCACCACTGTTAGCAGTTTAATCAAGTGCATAGTTGAGCGGATCCAAGCCGCACTGTGCAGTGGCGGCACTTAAGCGCCGAACCTTCAAATAGTAAGCAAATTAATGACTGAAAATTTACATTTTGATGTTCATTTGCTCCAGGTTTAATCAACGTATGTTTCAGTTTTAGTAACGAATCTAAAGAAGTTATATATATATATATATATAGAATCTATTTCAGTAACTAAATTTGAGTTTTGTTGTACTACATGCAGATGTAACTGATAGAGGAATAAGGAAGGTGGTCCCAACTTGATGGTGTTGAGAAGAAGGGAAAGTATCTTAGAGAACCCTATCTTCTTTTGCGCAGCTAGTGACTGATGGGCATTGACTTCCCCAAAATGAAAGTAGTTCCGTATGATTTATAGATGTAATAAATAAACCTGGATTTCTCTTTATCTGTCTTAATTTTTGGGCAGAACTTTTATTGTTGTGCTGTAAACTTGGATGGTTTTGTTCAAGTTCTTTTCGTTGTTTGACTTCTAAACTTTATTCATGTTACTTATGTGGTTGAGAAAATCGCTTCAATGTTGCTATTGATGTGTTTGGAAGGAACTTACCTCAATCTTTACTGTTTCAAACTCATTGAAGATATTTGTATAATTTTTCCCTGTTAAAAAACTAATTGCACTATTGTCTTTTTACTGTGTTTTAAGTTCAACCCCAAAACTATTCTGGTATAATTGTTCCTTGGGGTTATGGTTTTCTTGCATAAACTCTTTTGGACGCTTTTAACTAAATTTGCTTATATAGGCTATATATGGGATTAGTCATAATGCTCAAGTGATTTTATCCACTCTCTAGGGGGTTTGAAACGCCTGAAATAACCATTTTTTTTTCTAGGAGCAAATGGTTGTCATAATTCAATTCATTAGGATTGAAGCTAGGAATCACTGATAGTGATAGTTCATATATACGATATGTGTACTAAATATTATACGTATTGATACGTTAATAGACTTATTCTAAAAATAATGAGACACACATGTGATATATGCATATTGAAAAATATATATTTTTAAAGAAAAAAAACATGAGAAATATATAATTGTTTTTGTGTGAATCCAAATTAAAATCAAATATATTAAATATTTTGAACATAAAAATTTATAAAATTATTGTTATCATATAAAGTATCTTAAAGTATCGATCAAGTATCTTAAAGAATCAGATACGCATACATGTCGGATACGGATATGTAATATAAATTGAAATATTGGTACATCATAGCTAATAATTATAGTAATTATCTTGTTTAGAAAAACTTCTTCTGTTTTGTCAAAACTTACTATAATACTCATCATATTTGTAAATAATTTTTATTTTTTTAAGTTTTAAACAATATTTATTTAAAAATTAATTTTTAAAATATTAAATTTAATAATTTATTTATTCTTAAAGTAACCAAAACAAAATTTTACCATAAGATATTAGCACTAGTCTTTCAAAAAAAAAATTAAATATGTTATACCATAAGATAATTTAAATAAATTAATCTCTTTAAAAATAATTTTAATTCTATAATTTGAAATAAAAATAGAAATTTTTAAAATCAAATTTAATATAATTATTTAGCTGTTAGTATTTTCATACCAATCACTCTACTTTATTCATTTGACTTTTGAAAAAATTAACTTGTAAGAATGGATAAGAGAGATCTACTCAAACGAACATTGCAATACTTTTAACTACTTTATTAATATAAATAGTGAATAATTAAAATATCTATATTTACCAAAAAAAAAATCATTGGAGATATCTACTTGTATGTGTTGTGAATTTTACTCACAATCTTCTTTTCATAGATTCCACAATTTAACAAATTGCGTTCTTGGTGATGTTTTCTTATATTACAAAATTTCAACGGTACCCTCTTTCATTCTCATATAACAAAATATATATAAATCCTCCAAGTAAGACAACAATGATAATACAATTGAATGAACTTATTTTCTTTTTTTTTTCAAATTAAGACTGTTTAGTGTTTTTTTTTTAGTTATCATGAAGTACTACAATGGCTTATAACTCCGACAGAGTATTTGTACAATATTTTTATATAAATTCTTACACAGCAAAAAAACAAAGAAGATTAAGGATGAGATGGTTGATAACATTGAGAAACAGAGGAAAATAGTTTAAAAAGTGATATATAAGTAAATAATGTGTGTGAATAATATAGTTTATTTTTAAAAAAAGTCAAAGTATATTATTTAAACAAAAGATACACTTTTCAGGAAACGGATCTATTCTTACAAATGAGAAGATCTTAAAAGTACTTGTCTTGGAAACCAATTATCTTGCAAACAGCATGTAGATATAGTAAATTAAACTTTTTATTTTTTGTTTCACATTTCTCAAAAATATCTTTTATATATAGAAAGCAAATTTACCTAATATTTCAAAATATATTCAATTTTAATAAGGAACAACTGCGTCCTAAATAATACTCTATTTTAGTCATTGTTGTTTAGTGAAAAGTGATCACAATCCAAATGATATTCAATCTTAGCAAGAAGTAGTTAGGATTCAAATAATATCTGGTTTTAATCAAGAGTAATTAGAGTGTATAAATTACTAGGATTGTTTTTACAATAATAGTTTACATAATAAAACATGACTTGTTAATAAAGAATTAGGTATAATGTTCATTAATTAAATGTACCTGTCGCTCCCTATTAGGATTAATGGTGGAAATAATTAGTAGCAAACAAAGCTATTTCTTCTTCCGATTTGGACTCTTCACCTTTTCTTCTGCGACTTAATGAAATGCCTGCACAATTATTACATATTATTGTTTGCTTGCTCAAAATACATAAATGGTCTTTTTATTGTTTATAAGAATCAGGTTTATCACTAAAATTATAATTATGCTAATCATCTTTCATATTATTCATTTACTACTTCTCCATAAAGATTTTATATAACAATTTATTTTTATTTATTAAATAAGAAATTATTACTGCATTTTTTTCGCAAGCAACAAATTAATATTTCTTCTTTAATTTTCTTCCGTAAAATTATTAAGTGCAAATTCAATAAAGTTAAGAAATTTTTTCGTTTAAAAGTTTGTATGTAATAATTTGCTTTGCCAGAGAAAAATATTATATTATCGATTTGGAGAAGTACAAATTAAATGTGTGAAAACTTATAATCAAAATATTTAAAATTATATAACAAGTATAATCACAAGTACTCTATTTCATTCAAAACTTGTCTCTAATTTTAAATATATTTCTAATGTTTTACTTAATATTAAGATTGTTATTAATGTTGAAGACATAAAGAAAAGGAAGGAGTTATATGACAAGTTCAAATAATAATAAAATGAACGAAAAAAGAATTCCAAGTTTTTATAAATTTAAAAGAATGTAAAAAAAGAATTATATCCTAGCTGCAAAATCTTCTCTAAATTATCATCTATGTCCTCTTGATCTGAGGACAAAATGAATCCCTGCCATACTTAATTAACATAAACATTGCTACAAGGCAATACAGCTTTTACGTCTTATAATTATATGAATATGATTACTTCTTTTTCTGTCATAGAGATGATTATTTGAAACCCAACATTCTTTTCTCAATATATTAGGCAGTCAAATCCGCATTCGTTTACTTGAGTAACCCTCTTCATAATCATCCTGCATATAAATAAACAAAAGAATGAACATGCATATTCATTTAGTGTACTCAAAAGAAAATTTTTTTATTATTAAATTTTGATAACCCTTTTTTTCAACCTTAAATAACATTTTTTTTAAGTGATTTTTTATTCTTTCTGTCTTAATATTTCAAAATCATTTAAAAGATAACACTTCAAAGATAACTATTCATGTCATAAAAAAATTATTTAAAAATTTAGTAATCAGAATATTTTATCTAAAAAATATACCTTTCCAAGATGTTGGGAGTGAGGCATTCTAGGTTGTGATCTGCATTTAGCATGAATTATGGGACCTAACTCAGACCTGTCCAAGGTTGTTGCTAATTTTCCTGTGGGTTGATACAGGTATGCAGCTCCTCTGTACACCCAGTCATCCATTTCATCACTGTAAAACTTATCAAAAGGCTCTTTGCACAATGCACATGCTATCTGTTCATCTTCAGCTGGAACTGCCCACTCTTCTTCATCTTTCGTTTCTTCTTTTGTTTCTGTCGGAAAAAAAGCTGGAACTGACTTTGTTCCCACTGCCTCTGCACCACTAAGCCACATCCTCGAACTCACAAACCATTGACGACACAATCTCTGCCTCCGATTCTTGGTAACGTGCCAATCCATGTGACTTCTGTGTTCCTCTTGGCTTCTGAATCTGAGCCCACAACTTCTGCATTGTCTCGGGAGATCAGCATACAAGCAATTCACTACAGACTCAAGCGGAACCTTCAGATTGCCTGCTTTAAACTCGGTTCCGATAGAATTCTGAAAAACAAATAATCAGTATTGAAATATTGGGTTGCAGAATCAAATAACCAAAGGCAAAAACAAATGATGATATATTAGTGTTTGGAAAAGTGACTGCAACGCACTCTTTTTAACATACCTGTGGCGGCAGCGGTTTATCCGATGAGATGACAGCATGAGAAATTTGAGAAGTATGTAAATCGGTATCTTCAACATCTGGACGAGGTATCATCATTTGAGATAAAACACGAGGATGAAAAGGGTAGTTTGTAATACTTGGGAGTGGTGAAGGTAACGTATTCAAAAAACTCATCCCATGACTATACTGTGAGGTTGATGGATCCTGAGATGGAAAAAACATGGGGTGTGGTGTTTCCCAGTGATGTTTCTGGTCGGAAGAAACTTGGGCTGGAAGCTTGTTAGGAAACTGATTCATATGTGTAGCATTTGCATCCTTGTTCTCGAAGGCGCCAATTGACTGTGCTGGTACAATCAGAGAGCTATTTACAGCATGCTTCATAATAGCAGATCGAGTGACATTCTGATTTAGAGAATGTGTTGTTTCAGAAGAAGCAGGCACAACTGGTGAATGCGGTTTCACATTAGAGGGAATGCCAGAAACCATTATTGGCCCTGCATGTCTAACCCCATTTGGGTTTTCATAACTTTTACTAAAGATATGTTGAGACGAGTTATAGCGATGTTGAGAAACCTTCATAGCATCATGAAATTGAGAGGAGACCAGACTATGCTTAATCTGAATAAATGAAATTGCAGTTATTTTCAGAGGTATATATTTTAGCTTTCACATAAGCTATTTTGCAACATCATAAATCCTATATACTATAAAAATGCATTGCAGAAAGAACAAAAAGTGAAGAAACATACCGCCATAGCAGAGGAATCATGTAGTGGAGGAAGCTGAGATCCAGAAGAAGGCCAACCCTTGCTGCCATTTTGCTCTGACAAAGTTGCACTAGCTGCAACAACAGGAATTTCATTGGAGAAACCAACAGTTGAAGGTAATGAACTTTTATTTCCACTATGGTGTACTATGTTTGACTTCAAAGCTTCCCAGTCAAACTCCTCCTCTTCTGTATTCTGCCATGGTTTTGACCACACATTATTGTCTACACAGTTTCTATCCATCTGTTCAACTAACAGTGGTTTACTGCTTGGACATTCTTGGCTTTCTTCTTTGCCATATGCATAAATTAAAGCTCTTAATATTTCAGGCTGATATCTATTACTAGGGCTGTATGTGATTGAAGTAGAAAATTGATTACACTCAGAATACTGCATTTGTTGCCTTTCACTCATTTCCACACTTCTACCTAGTGTTTTATCCACTCTATAATCAACTACAAGATGAAGAGATTTCCCTCAATAAACCTGCCACCACAATGTGAACTGTTATATTCTTTCATTGATGTAGACAGAGATCTATCTGAAGGGAAAGAGGAGGAAATTCCAAACCTGCTACTGTCTGATAAAAGTTCATGTGTGGCCAAAGCTTGTATATTTGATGAATTTCACTTTTTACCACCAACCTGCGAGAGGATAAAACAAATATTGTGTCATTATCCCACGTTGTTATCTTTTTAGCAAGAAAGGGTTCCCGAATAAGTGTCGAATATTTTCTCCTGAGTGCTAAATATTCACAACAATCACTTCCCAGATTTAGCGGACAGCATTTACTTGCTTCACCCCAGACATAAAATATGAGAAGAAAAAATTTACCGGAAACTGCTTTTCTTTAACCATATATTTTCCGTTACAAAGTGTGTTCTAAATAAGAGTTGTCTTTCATTTATGTCTCCTAAAAATTTGACATCATCAAATTATAACATTCAATTAGAAAATATCTTTATCTTCCAAAATTGCTTTCTCGAATGCTCTTTGTTCAAACCCAATTCTAAAAAGAATGAAAGAAGGACAAGGCGATAAGCGATAACAGAGAATCAGAGAAGGTTAAAAAAAGAAAAAGTTTCTCTCATAGTCTCATTGGCAAATAAAAAACTCGTTGATGCCTCAATCCACCATTGGTAAACGTAAAAAGAAATGTTTAATAGTGACTGATAAAAACAAACATGCAAGAAAAAAGTGACTGATAAAAACAAACGTGCAGGAAAAGAGTGACTGATAAAAAAGAACATGCAGAGAGAAAGTGACCATAAAGAGATCACCATGGAGAAAAAAAAGAAGACATTCATCTTCATAACAAAAATTACTTCTGGTTTTTCATGCAAACAATGAACAATTCCAATAGTGAAATAACTTGTATTGAAAAGAGAGATATCATTACAGAAGCTTACACAATCCACCGTTGAGCGCTCCAACCTCCACAGCAAAAGTGTTTCTGAATTTTGTTTACTGTTTCTATTTAACTAATTGTATTTGGGGATACAGCAAAAGTAAATTTATCTATTCTACTTTATCTTTTTCTATCGTATATTTCTTTAACCACCAAATCTTTTAAATTTGAAATTTTATGACCTTTTATCTTTTATGAAATGAAATATGTGAACAAAGTTAAAGATAATGATTAATCTTTTAACAAATAAATTGGATTTGTTGAGATTTCGGAATTAATTATATTTAAAAAAAAATAGATTATTTTTTTATCTTTTTATTCGTTTGAAATATTTAAATTTTCATCTATTAATGTTTTAAAAAAATCAATTAGATTCTTCCTCAAAATTAAAAGTATAAGCTTAGAAAATAGAAAATAATGTTGATACACTTATATTTGTTGCACTTCGAAACTCTCATTAAAAAAGATGGTGATATTTTATGTCTACTAAATAAAATATATTCAGTTGACAACTTAAAATAGTAATATTTTAATTATATTTATTTTATCTTTTGAATTAAAATTGTAAGATATATTATTATGTAATAATGAGATATAAGGTAGGTATATTTTTAGGGGTGTCAAAAAGTATATATTATTTTCTTAAATAAAACTTTAACACACTTTCCGTAATGTAGTTCCGGTAATGTCAACTGTTATTGGCTTGGCTGAGAATATTAGTTTTTAAATTATAGATTATGTTGCTTTAGATTCGAGAGTAAGGATGCCAATAGGATCGGACACCAATAGTGCGTGCTCATCCGCAATCTAATCTGTATAAAAAAAAAAAAAAAAAAAATATCTCTCTATCCATCCGTTTATTTATTGGCTATCCATTTAAAAAATACCTGTGAATATTTTTAAAATTCGCAGGTACCCGTATATATCCGATACCCGCAAATATTTAAAAAATATATATATTTTATAAATTTCTTAATATAAAATTATAAAAATAAAATATAAATTAAATTAAATTAAATTATAATTATAATTAAATTTGACATAATAAAATATACTATTAATTTTAATTTTAATTAAATTTAACTTAATAAAATATATATTAAATTTTAATTTTAATTTTTTGCGGATAACGGGTACCTGCGGATACGGATAGTATGATACACGTACCCGACCCGTTTATAAGTGGATATTAAAATACCCGCTACCCACGGATAATAACTATCCGCCGCGAATTTTATCCGCGGATGCAGGTATTTTTGTCATCCCTGAGAGAGATTTAGCTTATGAATTTGAGAAAAAAATAAAGTTATTTATTTAAAGGGATAAAAAAAGGTGAAAATAAAGTGATTTGAAACTAAAGTTTGTGTAAATCAATTGATGATGATATGATGGATAAAAAAAATATTAATAAATGAGATTGTTAGATTATAATTTTGTTTTTGTAAGGACATTTCTTAGATTATAATTTTGTTTTTATAAGTTAGAATTTGAAGAAAAATGGACATTTCTTATGAGGACGAGAATATTTTAGGTTTCAAGTAGTAACCTTTTATTTGTGAATGTTGTGCATGTGTGTGATTGACTGATTTTATTTTTTATTGTTTGTATGTTATTCTGTCCTAAATTCACATTAGCATTACACCCTGTAATACATTTTTGTGAATGTTTTTCTTTTTTTTTCTTTTTTCTAAAACATCCTACCAAAATATTTTAGTAGATTTCGAAGTTCAAAAATTCTTTTTATCGGTCAATACTAATAACATTAATTCTATTTCTTCTTTTTAATTGATTCAAGCTTTATCAATATCACCCTAATATCAGAAACCATAAAAATAAGTGTAATAGAAGATGAATAAATCAAATACAAGTATAAATGCCTAACACGGTCTAACAAAACATAAAACAATAGAGAACAAGTTTTGTCCACTAATAAAATAAATTGTAAACGTTAATATTAAGATCACTTAAATTTCGTTAACTAGGTAATCCGGGTCAACTAGAGTCGTTGATGTCTCCATTTTCAGTTCAACCTTACAAGGAGACTCATATTAATGTCATTTTATTTTTATAACATAACATTATGAAAATTCTAATTAATGTTTTATTGCATATAAAAAAACTAAGATGGTTTATATTTTGCCAACTACTGTAATAATTGATAAATAGAATATTTGATGTCTCCATTCTTTATGATCTCATGGATTTAGGTCATGTCATCTAAGACATGACATTAAAATATGATATCGTTGATGAAACTACATTAAGAATTTGACAGAATCATATCAAGTTTCGTTCCCTGACAGCAAGAAACCAAAAGGTAAGGAAGGATTTAACTTGTTGGAAGCACAACAAATTAATTTGTGAAAATGTTGGGGAGAATACCTCGAAGTGTTCTCTGAATTACTAGACAAATTGTATGAAATCGTTATAACGAAACTAATACCATGTCGCCGCATACGCTGTCATCCCAAAAATAACAATGTACTACTATCATTAGTTTTTGTTTCGGGGATGAAATACTCCAAGTTAATAATATGTAAACCTTTGGCTGCAACGAAATATGCACCTTACTAGTCCAACTATACATGTACATGACTTTGGCAGAATGGCCACGGTATTGCAAGATTCAACTCTATTCTAACATACACTAACGAAAAATCTTAAATTACAAAAAGCAAAAAATTAAGGTCAAGTTTAGTCAACTACGCCTTCGCTTCCTTTGGGTACCCTCTTCATCACCACCCTGCGTAAACAGAAAATAATACAAAGAAAGATATTACTGAAGATTTCTTCAAGCATATGCAAACATGCAAATTACATCCAAACAAGCAGCGAGGAATATTAAATTCAAACAAAGAAACAGGTTCACAATAACACAAGAAAAAATCATTTACAAAAGACAAATCCCGTAGATAACTTTGACTTAAAGTGTATATCAAATAAGTTTATTTTACACTACTCATTGTAGAACTCCTGACAAAATAATAGCAGAGGCAGATGCAGAACATAACAATTGATATGGAAAAAAAAATACCTTTTCATCCGGCCCAAGATCTTCAGATGGTGCCATATTAGATTCTGATCTGCACTTAGCATGAATTATGGGGCCTAACTGTGACCTGTCCATGCCTGCTGTTGTCCCCGTGGGAGCATAGAGGTATACAGCTCCTCTATACATCCATTCCTCCATTTCATCACTGTAAAACTCATCGAAAGGCTCTCCACATAATGCACAAGTATTCTGATCCTCTTCTGCTGGAACAGCTAACTCTTCATCATCTATCTTTTCTTCTATGGTTTCCGTAGGCAAAAAACCTGGGACTGACTCAGTTCCCAATGCCTCTGCACCACTAAGCCACATCCTGTCACTCACAAACCACTTCCGAGAGGGTTTCTGCTTCCGGCTTTTAGACATCCGATTCTTTGTCACATGCCAATCCATATGACTACTGTGTTCCTCTTGGCATTTGAATCGGAGTCCACAAGTTGTGCATTGTCTTGGGAGATCACCATACAAGGCATTGACCGCAGACTCATAACGAAGCTTCAGAATATCTGGATTGAACTCAATTCCAACAGAATCCTAAAACAAATAATAAATAAATCATCTCATACAATCAAGCAAAAAAATGAAAAAACTTGAAAGATATGAAAATATTAACACTAAATACCTGTGCAGGCAGCTGGTTGGCCAATGAGATTACACCTTGAGACATTAGGGAACTAATTAAATTCGTATATCCAACACTTGGCTGTTGGCTTGACATAAATGGACTAGCATTTGGATGAGGTATCATTTGAGAGGGAGCAGGAGGGCGACCTGGAGGTAAAGGTGGACGGACTCCACCCTGTAAATGTAAAGGGTTATTTGCAACATTTTGGAGTGGCAAATGGAATGGCATAACAGGTAACGGATTCGACATGGCAGTACTTATAGAAGAACCATGTCCCTGCAAAGAACTCCCATGACTAAATTGTGAGTTTGACGAATCCTGAGATGGTGGGAAAAACTGCAGTTGTGGTGCTTGCCTGAGATTTTGCTGGTTGGACGAAAGTAGTCCAGGAAGCTGATTAGGCAACTGATGTATCTTCAAAATACTTGCATCCTTGTTCTCAACACTGTCAAATGATTGCTCTGGCATAAATGAAGATTTATTTACATGGTTCACAATAGGGTTACTAGTATGTAAAGATTCAAACTGACTCCTAACATGTTTTTGTAATGGATTTATTGGATTTAATGCAGGTGGTCGAGTGACATTCAAATTTACAGAAGGCCTTATTTCAAGAGTTGCAGGCAAAACTGATGGTCTAGGTTCTACATTAGAGACACGGCCAGAAACCATCCTTGATAATGCAGGTCGAACCCGATATGGATTTGTATCGGCATTGTGAATGTTATCAATAGGAGGATATGTAAGAGTTCTTGCCCGACCCCTATTACCAAAGATATGTTGTGACGAGTTGGACAGATGATGAGAAGAACCGAGACTATGATTGACATGATTTTGGAATCCAGGTACCTGTCCCAGTGGTGCTCGTCGAAACTGCAAATAGAGAGAATAGATATATTTTAAATTCTATCAGAGCAAGTATTGGCAAGTCCTACTTCCGTTCAAATTATACTAATTTTTTTCTTAATGAAGTATCCCTACTAATGTTTAAACTGTTGGGCGAAAACACATGGTTTTATATTACAGACAACTCTCATATGTATAGAGCTTCAAACTGAGTCTTAACATGTCTTTGAAAAATAGCTATTGCATTTAAGGTAGGAGGTTGAGTAAGATTCCGATATACATAATAATTGAAGAGATGCAAGCAAAACTAATGGTCTAGGTTTCACACTAGATACATAGCCAGAAACCATCCTTGTCATTGCAAGTCAAACCCAATAAGGGTTTGCATATGCATTGTAAATGCTATCAAATGGAGGAATCGTAAGACTCCTTTCCATTAGTAAAAGATATGCTGTGATGAGTTAAATTATGAGAAATCTTCCTGGCATCATGAAATTGAGATTATAAATAAATTTTCAACTCCATCAGCAAGCTCTTGGCAAGTCTTATTTATTTCCTCTCAAATTATATATACAATAGGTTTCATGAGCAAACAGGGAAAATACATAAAAGGTTTTATATTACACACACACCCTCATGCAAAATCTGTTTTGGCTTGAAGCAAGGAAAATACAGCAACAACCTACATTGAACTACTTCCTAGCTTTTATTATAAAGTTATAAATATGGGTGGAGCCAGTAGTCAATGCCAATAGTGATACTGAATGGCCATTTAATAGTAGCAAGATAACCACCATTTTAAGGTTTCAAGATACGCCAAACAATAGATTATACCTAACATGTTAGTTTAAGAACTACATACACACGTCAAACAATAAATAAAAGAATCAAACAAGTTTAAGCCTCTAAGGGTTATAATAACTATTTCGAATTAAAATACAAGCTTTTGAATAGAATCATCATCTTCATTAACAAGATCTAGAATCCCTTCCTATTTTTGTTTCCACCGTGCTACTTGTGTATTTCTTCCTATTTAGTTTCTTCATCACCACATTCTTTAGTATAACTCCCTTTTATTTTCCCTTAGAGCTTGAAGGCCGAGAACTAGAGGCTGTTGCAACTAACTTCTCCTATCTTGTCCCTCGTCTATCTTAAAAGATCACTGACCCTAGTTGCATATTGGCAAATGGAAACAGTTCCCAATGCCGAGGAATTATCATCAAGCATGAATTTATGTTCAGCACCTCTTTTATCATCTCCAACCCATTCCACTATCAATCACTCATTACTATCATTAAGGAAAATAGTATACATTAGGTGGGCAGAAGATTAGTAGGTTGATAAAATGCTCTTTGACAACACGCACACCATAAAAGCAAAAACTCTTCGCTACCAGGTAATAGAGGCTCTAAAACTAAATCATGGACTACTTTAAAACTTTAGCTATTAGGTAATGACACAAGTGGTTTTATATTAAATCTATAACAGAATAAAATTCATGTAAATAATGGAAAGATGAGAACCAAACTTAAATCACTATAGGAAAAACATCAAGACTGCAACTAAAAATGGCTAAATTATAAAAGGCAGTGGTTCACTCTTAAAAAATGTGGCATTAGTGAATACCCATAAACAAAATTAGAAGTTGCCAGACAAAGGTGAGTAACTTTAGGCATTTCATAGAGCCTACCCAAACAAACGTACACAGATCCTCATCACCAGCAAAATATCATTGATAACAAAGCATTTGCTTAGAGGTTTATATTTTAATGGGGAAACGTAATATCATAAAACCATACTCAAACAACATATAGCAGAATTGATAAAATATAGAAGTGAGGAAACTTACACCCAAAGAAGCAAATGCATCTTCTGCTACAGCAGAAGAATCATCCACTGGAGGAAGCTGAGATCCACTAGACCAAACCCCCTTCCTGGAATCATGCTCTGACAAAGCGGCATTAGCTGCAACAACAGGCCTTTCCCTGGTGAATCCAATAGTTGAAGCCAATATACTGTTATTCCTACTATGATCAGTCAAGGTTGGACTCATATCTTCCCAATCAAACTCCTCCTCTTCGGTATTCTGCCATGATGTAGGCAATACCTTGTTGTCTATACCATTTCTATCAAGCCGTTCAACTAGCAAAGGCTTAGTACTTGAAGTTTCTTGACTTTTGTCACTGCCATATGCATCGATTAAAGCTCTTGGACTTTGACGCTGATGTCCATTACTAAGGCTGTATGTGATAGAAGTTGGAAACCTATTACGACCATCACCACCATACTGCTTTCGTTGCCATTCACTCAACTCCATATCTCTACCTATTGCCTTGCCTACTCCATAATCAACAGCAGGATGAGGAGAGTCTCTCTCAATTAATCTGTTAGCAGAACTGTCAGCTGCATACTCATCCATGGGTGCAGACAAATGCCTATCATGTCCACTTCTTGAAGGGGAAGAGGATATTCCCAGCCTGCTACTGCCTGACAAAATTTGGTGTGTCTTACTACCTAGAATGCCAAAGTTTGTATTATTGGCATTTCCTGATGAATCCAACTTTTCAGCACCAACCTGTGAGGATAAGATAAATACTGTGTCACATCCCACTCATTATATCTGTTTGCAAGAAAAAGTTGTCGAATAATTTGTCTATTCAATGGTAAATATTCAGAAGCAATCCCTACTTCTACAATAAATGAATACAATGCTTAATTCCTTCTCCACCAGACTTGTGAGAAGAGAAAATTATATGACTAGAGAAGGATAGTAAAAAGTAATAACACTGACCACGGTGACAAAATTCCCAAATGTAAAAGAAAGAAATCACAGAAAAATAGATAAAATATGTCTGTCTGACATGCTGCGAGCAAAACTATTGAGTAAACAAAAATTTGTTTAGTAAATTTGATTTAGATAGTTTGGTTTTGAAAGATTCAATATTAATCAGAGGAGTACACAACATAGATTTTCAATTAGAGCATGTCTGACTGTAAAATTGATTTTAGATGGTCAACATACAAGCACTAATCATAATTCATAAAAGTTCCAATGAAAAAAGGAGGCAAAGGGTAGAAATGTAAGCAAAAAAAAACTATTTCCCAAAATGATTCCGGTCATATCAACATCAACGCCTCTATCAATTATTGCTAAATATAACAACAGAATTCCAGTCATCCACAAGTTTGGAAAGCACAATTTATCCCAAAAGAACAGACCAACATGCAGGAAAAGGATGATAGATACGGAGATATCCTACAACAAAGGGAGACATAAGATATTTGCAACAAAAATTACATCTGGATACAGTGATGTTTAAAGAATTAACAATTCCAAATCCTAATAGTGAAATATACACTCTTAGGGTATCCACAAATAAAGTGTCGGCCTTGACCTGTACAGTTTGTATGGAAGACAGAGTTGTACAAAAATAGCTTACACTATCCACGGTTGAGTGATCCAACTGGCGCAGGTATTTGGGATTAACATGTATGCCATGACTAGGCCGAGGAGATTCAGAAGCCCTTACAGCATTCAGGGTGGATGATTGGGTATTAACTGCTACGGAAAATTGCAATTCAGCTTCAATCTTGCGTAGGACAGAAGGGGGAAAAACTTTTGACCAGGTCCCAAAAAGATGCCGCATAGCAGGATGCAAACTAGGCTGAACCTGCCTGTATGCCTCACAAAAAACCTGGAGGCAAAAGAAACATAAGCTTCAATAGCACAGAATAAAGTGCTATAAATTAAAACAATAATTCAATTCAAATTGACGTACTTCTGGCAGACGTAAAGAGAAGTATTTAATGTATTCTTGCCCAAAATTCTTCACAATACTGTCCAACAAATAGAGTGAGGGGAGCTTTTGATCTGCTGGCACCTGAAAAGAATATCTCCAAAAAATTGAATTCTCATGTGAACAGTTGCATAGTCAGATATACAATTCAACGAGAATCTAATTCTAGTAAGTAGAAAAACTAATATTCTATGAACTTGGTCATTAACAAAGTTCTTATTCTCTTTAGGCATTGTATTATTTGAATAAAAATATCTCAATTTGATCTATACTATTAAAAAAATTACAGAAACGTTTTCCTGCGTGCTCAAATACCCCGTTCATTCATCAACTTTCTCTCTTTTAAGCAGAAATCACTTCGTTCTAACAAAACTGAAATAGCAACTTCCCTTTAATACCAATCCTGATTCTTTACAGAGTAAGTAGTTTTCATATTTAAAATTTCAATTCGTAAGCCCTTAGAATTTACTGAAATCGAAGAAGACCTCAAAGACGTTGCACTCAATCTTCACAATGCGTGAGGAACTCCCCATGTTTGTTCAGATTGTTCTATTTCCTATCCTTTAAAATACCAGTACCAACTAATTATTTTTTCAGTAAGTTTGAGGTAAGGTCGAAAACAACGATGAACTCTGAATTCAATTTGAGTATAACCCAATCGTTATCTTCGTCTGAGTGATCATCATTTTTTAAAAAAATGCAAAAAACAGAACGTAAAAAAAATGCATAACTGAAATATAAGAAAAAAAAACAAGAATTGGAACCCCAATAGTGACATTAAAAAAATGAAACAACAAGAGAGGGATAATTTTGACCCAAACAATTAAAACGATTCCATGACATTTTACAAATTTGGAGGGGCAGAAGAAGTTTCGGCGGCAACGGAGACGGACCTCGAGAATCCGAGTGCAAATTGTATCAGCGATGCCTTTGGCGTGCTCCCTCTGCTGTTCGGCGATGATTGTGAGATCGGTGATGATAGGCTTCAAATTACAGGTGAGTTCCGACAAAAGGAGGTCGTAAATCTGGACGATTTCATCTGTTGTGGGGGGCGGAACGGGGACGCCTGCGACGAGTCTGAGTTCGTCATCACGCTGCTTGAGGAGTGCCTTGAAGCGGCCAACGAGAATCGACGGTGGAGGTTTCTGCGCAGCGATTGCGATCTCATTGCTCATGGGTTTTGAAGCGAACGAAGCCGCCGCTGGTCTAGGGTTTTCGGGAGGGAGAATCAGATTTTGGGAGAACATAAAGAAACACGATTTGGCTTGGGAATCTTGGTAGAGGAGGAGGGAGGGACTAGGGTTAGGGTTTGAGAGGATGTGTCGCCGTTTTCAACCGTTTGAAGATAACGGGGTGGTAAGCGGCGCCACAGAAAGGGGAATTGAAATTGGAGACAGAAAATGAAATGGAAAGGGAGTTCTAATCGGACGGTGCGGAATCTGCTATTGGAAAGTTATGATTTGAAACCCTTTTTCTGGTTATGTAGGTGTGGGATGGGATTGGAGTATGGAAACTGAACTCAGAAGCCCAAAAATTGCACTCCTATCATTCCTGCCACCCAATAGAATATCGCTTTCATTTTATTATTATTTTCTTGTCTGGAATAAAGTGAGATTTTTCTTTCCATTTCCAGGAATACTACTGATCAACAATTTTGACCAAAATAATAACAAATATGTAATGCAACAGTTGGACCTCCAGTTTCACTTTGTGGTTTGAAGATATATATCATACTTATAATTTTAATTTCAATTATTTACTCAAATAAATTATTTGACCATGTAAAAAAGTTTACGAGATCATTATTAGTATTATTTAAAGTGAATTCTTAGAGGGGATATCTATGTGCATAGATGCTATAACACTCCAAATATTAATAACATTATTTTGTAGCAGAGTAAGAGTTTGTTAGAAACTGAGTAACTCAAAATACTTATATCATAGGGGTGTCAATGGGCTATTCTTCGTGCCAGCCCGCTAACACGGGATGGATTCAATTCTAATTTTCAATCCATCACTCTATTTTGTTTTGGTATGCTTAACTTGTTAAATTGATGAGAAAAAAAAAATAGGGCAGTCAATTCTTGATTCATTGTCCAGTTTATTAAAAAATTAAATTGTCTATATTATATTTTTATAAAGATATAAATATAAATTATTAGTTTAAATTATTGAAACTTACCATAAGTTTCATTTACTTGTTATAATAGAATAAGTTGAATGTTGTAATTGATCCTAATAATAATATCAATCGACACAATAGTGATGAAAACACTTCTTAAATCGGTACGTCATACAACAATATTCTAAACTATCTTATTTTTTTTATTAAACTACCAAAATGAACTTAGTAGTAGACATGTGTGTATTGATATGTTTTTGTAAATTGAGGTTAGAAAAAGATAGTCAAATGAAGTTTTAACATGATAAATGTACTACTAAAATATTAAAAAAAATGCTTTAAAAATATGTTTTATTAATTTCAATTTAATAATATTTAATTTAAAGTGTTACGGAAGAAGTTTTTATATGGGGTTCATTTGTAAACTTAATTAAATATATGTTAATTGACTTTTCTCTTGTGATGGAAATATGGTTAGGATCATCATACAAATTTTGGAACAGTTGATCAAAGCATGTCTAGGACCTTAATATGAATTAGTTTCAGATTATAAAATAAGAACTTTTGTAAATTTTGTATTTGAATTTTATCACCTTAATATGAATTAGTTTCAGATTATAAAATAAGAACTTTTGTAAATTTTGTATTTGAATTTTATCAGACCTTTAGTCATGTTAGAATTATTGTTTTTAAATTCATAATATAAAAGTATTTGTGAAATAAATAAAATTAAGTAAATGAAAATTTTGAGTTTTTTTTTTTAATTTTCGAGATTGTTATTTAAATCACTAAAATCCTTATATTTGAATAAATTCAAAACGGCAAATCTTCCTTATTTATCATCCGACCAGCGTGAATTCCTTCCATTATATAAATTCTCCAGATTAACGTGCCTCACTTTTTTCCTTTAATTATAGGTTCATATCCATTCTATTTTGAGACGCGAATGACCCAATTTAAAACGAGGCACTCATAATCTTATTTAGATAAAATTCACTTAGTTTTCAATTTATATAAAAATGAAAAGTTACTGTTCTTTTATCATGGGCTAAAATTTCTATGAAATTTTCGAGGGATGTCTAAAAGTGTCGTGTTATAAGTAGTGGCTTAGAAAAATTAAGATCTATAACATATATGAGGTTTACAACGTTAAGGTCAAAATCAATATTCTTTTTTTAAATGATGAAGAAATATGTTTTGTGTAACTTAAACCAATTATTCCAATATTTAGAGGAACAGATAAAAGTACAGGATCATAATCAAAAACTTCATTATCTTATATGGAGTAAAAATAAATTTTAGTTTTTAAATTTTTTTAAAACATGTATATATTCAATATTAAGATTTATGGAGTTTTATAAAATATTTATTGTGAAATAAATTATTTACTTGAAAATTTTTATTTTATAAAAATAAAAATAATTATTTTCTTATATTTGGACAAATGTATTTTATAATTATTTTATCATTTCATTTATAGCACTATATACACTCGTTCATATAAAAACTGATATTTTGAATTTCGGAAAAGATTAATCATATTAAAAACAATTTTTTAAAATTTATTTTAACAACAATAACCAAATTATAATTCAGTCTTGCAATAATAATGAATTACCACAATAAAGTGAAAACACATGTGTTACATGAATATTTACTTTTTTTATAATAAAATATAATTAGATTTTACAATTTTATTATAAATATTTTTTTTTATTTTGTATATGAGGTTTTTATTATAGATAATTATTCTAATTTTTTAAAATGATTAAATTTGAAAAAAATGGTTAAATTAAAAAAAAATGTCACTTAAAAGATGAAATGAGTAAAATTGATTTAAAAAAATATAATTTAAAAGATAAAATAGGAAACATTTTGTGAACACCAAAAGAAAGACTCCACTTATAATAGTATAGATAATATATAGGTATATAATATTATAGATAGTATAGATTTATATAATTAAAAAATTTAATTGTTCTTTTAAGTTTAATAGCACGATAACATTAATTTTCACTTATTACTTAATTTAATTACCTTAACAAATATGATAATGAGTAAAGACCGTGTTCCATTACCTTAGTTAACAAATATGGAGTTAAAATAAAACTAATGAAATTAAACCTTTTACTATTATTTTTGTTTCTTATTTGTTGTTAAACTTATTTTTAAAAATGCAACTTAATTATATTGTTGGAGATTTTCATCTTATTCTAATTAGAGATGTTTGTATATATCTTTTTCTTCTTCATCACATCTCCGAGCTGCAAGAAGAAAATGATTGTAGATATTTTACACGGCCCAATTATAATGGGTTCCATGGAGATGAAGAAGTCTTAGTAAGTTAAAAGTTGTTCTGTTAGTTGGACAAAAGTAATGTTCATCTTTTGTCATACACAAGATACTCAAATTGCTTATGATGTTCCACACACTTTGGGGGTGGACGTGGCATCTGTGGACCACCAAAAATATAGAGAAATGTTAACACTTCTTATCAATTTTGAAGAAACATACCATCAACAATAAACTTGTTTCTAGGAGGAGGAGTAGTTTGAGTCTTTGGAAGAAAACCATATTAATTTATCAATAGTAATGAAATGAAATTAAAAATAAATTAATAATACAATGAAATAAGTCATTAAACTTATTTTTTTAAATGCAGATTGTCCGGATCATTTTATTCTAACCACTAGATTTGTTATTATAACATTTAATAATTAAGATGAGTTATCGATAATCTTGATAGTGGGTTTTATTAATTTTAATTCGTTTTTAAAATTATTCAGGTTAAGAAGCTCCTATGGCAGTAGCTTATTAGAACTAGGATGAGTACGCAGTTGGTGATGAAGATTTGGAGTAGATCGATGTTGAAACAATGTGTCACAGGTTATGAAGGACTAATATTTCAACTTGATTCACATACAAGTATGAATAATTTAAGAAGATATAAACATTTTTTTATAAACTAAAGATGCAGATTGATTTATTGTGCTCAGAATTGATTTTGAGTTAAAACAACTTTTTGCAATGAATAAAAAAAAAGTCAACCTGCTTTCAGAATTAACATTCTAACATAAATCTCATTAAATCAAAATCAATTTTGTGATACCAGTTTTGCAAACTCACTCAAACATGAAGTTAGATAGCTGTTTAGAGGAAGAATCATGGGTGTTTCAAGAAATAGTGAAGAGATTTTGGTTTCAATTTGATCACCTGATTTAGTAATGTTCTATTTTTGGTGAAACAGAAAAAGAAAGAAAATAAAAGCACATTGAAATTTGAGACATTTTGTATTCTTATGATGGTGCATTTGTCCATTTGGAAAACATTAAATGATGGAAGATGGTTTGTGCTAAATTTCAGAAGTTGAATAACGAAGTAAACGTGGATCAGAAGGATTTGATAGACAATTTACCTTGCGAAATCGTTCAAGACTGTTTAAGTTTATTTCTAACAAAAGATACTGTTAGAACAAGTGTCTGTGTAGAAGTTGCAATTCCCACTGGATATTTGTAACCAATCTGAACTGTTAGAATTTGCACCAGATATGAAACAGAAGAGGTAAACTATTCATGGATTTTGTGGATAGAGTTGAGCTCAGTTAAACCAATGTGTCTTGCTTAAGCTTCCATTTCAATTCACTTAATGAATTTGAAGTTTGTTGACTTTATTTTTTCTGGTTGAGTCCACCCAGCAACTATTTTCTGGATTGCTGCTTATGGTTGAGTGTTATTTCTGTTACCAAAGCTCTTCTCATGCTGAAGAAAGAAATTTTAGCAGACTCTCATAACTGTGGTTCTTTTATTGCATATCTTTAATAATAATAATTAGAAATCAAGTTATTCATATGGTGTGAAGCTATTATTGATAACTATTGTTCTCAGTAATTTATAAGAAAAATAGAAGATGATAATGATTGATTACATGTAGGAAGTTATAGTCTTCAAGGTGTCATAAAAAAATATTGTAGGAAGACATCTAATATTCCAATTTATTCGGTGCACCAAATTGGTGTAAGGTAGACACTTTTAGGTACAAACTACTTCCTTAATGGGAGATGTAACCGCCATGTTATGTGGTATGAGTCCTACTAATCCCACAGTGACAATACATCCAACGAAATTGTAAAATTACTGCGATTACGTTGTATAAGACAACGTCTTCCCAGTAAAGGAAATACCATCATCTGTGCATGCATGGGAAAAAAGGACAGACCCATTTGAATCTGATACTGAAATACCAGCAACCATTTTCCTTACCGTTGTGATGTCTTCGTCGGTGTCAGTGTGATGTCTATAGCTTCTAACGTATGCTTGAAGAAACAGTAAAGCACCCTGCACAAGGAAACTTGTGTTTGAATTGAACCCCTCATATATGATCCCAAAGTGGCAACTTCTTTTGCTATGTTAGAGTCTTCTACTTCTAACACTAAAAAGAGAAGGATGGTGCTGCCCAAGTTCTATCTGTGTTTCTGGCTTCTCCTTTCTTCCCTTGTGATTCTCTTGATGAACTATCCAGTTAAATGTGACGATGGTGAGTACTATTTGCTCTCTCTTCAATATGCTAATGTTCATTATTGAAAGAAAAGTTTTCTTAGTGAGGATAGATGATTGTCAAATCTCGCATGTCAACATTTTCTGGCTTACTTGCACATTCACGGATATGTGCATACATACTATTGAAGTTATTATGTTGAACCTGCACTTACCTCATCTTAACATTCTTCTGCAGATGAAGAAGACAATCTTTATCAGGGTATCAACAAGTATCGAGCATCAATAAACTTGAAAGCTCTAACAAGGAATGATAATGCAGATTGCCTTGCTGATAAAATAGCTGATCAATTCAAGAAACAACCCTGCACAAATACCACTGGTGCTAACACCGTACCTGGCACTGAGCCTCAGTTTTCCAACTATCCAGACCTCTTATCAAAGTGTCACTTGGCCATTTCCAACACCAGGGATGGAAATATAATGCCTGTTTGTGTTCCTGGTCTGGTTCCAGGTCTTGTCCTAACTAATTTCACAAAATCTCTCTACTCAGATAGTCTCAATGACACAAAATATACAGGAATTGGTATTGGTTCAGAAGATAACTGGATTGTTGTTGTCTTGACAACAAACACTCCTGCAGGAACCTTTTCTCCCTATACTTCTAATGGTGCCAATTTGATTTCCGGATCTGGATTGTTTTATTGCTCAATCATCTTCTTAATTGGTTACATCTTCCTGTCATGAAACAAAGAGGATGGTCGTTCACAATGCTTTAAGGTTGCAATTTTGTTACCAAAAAAATGTTTGTCAGGTTGAGCTCATTGAAGACAACTGCTTTTTCTAGATGGAATGGACATGCCCTTGTGTAAGTGTTGTTTTGGTATTGTAATTCTATAGAATGCTAGAGGCAAATATAATGCCTGTCATTATTATCAATAATATAATTTTTTAGAGCTTGGCATCTGCCAAATTATACAAAGCCAATTTTAGCATATTCTTCGATGAAAAGCTGTTTTAAGAATTACTCATGACATTCAAATTGCCTTCAGTTTGGGGGAATTCACAGACAGGTATCTTCCAATCATGAGCATTAGAATCCATGTGGACTTTGCGATCTTCTCCTTTACCATCAGAAGTAATGCAGAGCTAAGAACAGTTTTCAATATCTGCGCCTGCAATCCTTTGAAAAACCCCAATACACCTTCTCTTTTCCAAATAGTATAGAGTGCTCCAGAGATTGTCCTCTGTGCCTTCCTCTCAGCTTCTGTACTCTTATCATCATCTGATTCAGCAGCCTGAATCATGACCTTACACCTATCCAAAATTCAAAAATCTTTAATCAGAGAGTCCACAGCTTAGCATAAACATAGAAAACACTATTGTATCACATTAGCTTTTTTGGTTTAGATTGCGCTCCTGAGAAAGTAATGGCATTGATCAGGAAAAATAATGCACAAACTTCTTCGATATAGTGCATGTTTGGTTTCACTTTGGAAACATCCAAAATCAATTCCTAAAATCAATTCATGCTAAAAAATTGTTTGGAGGTACCCAAAATCAATTTCTAAAATCAATTGTAGATGGAAAATTCACACCAAAGAGAAGCAACTCTTTCTAGTTTCTCCATCAACCAAAATTGATTTTCCCATATCAAATAGAATCAATCCTCTCAAAGTGTTTCCAAACACAACCATACAAGAGATCCAAGCCCCAATACCAACTCGTAGTGGTGTAACCCTTTCTAACCCCTCTTCCTATTTATTCGTAACATACCATTTTTCTTTAACCTACTAAGTTAACTGAACAATGTAACTAACTAGCTAACTCATAGTATCTGTCAGATACATCTCAATCAAGAAAAGACAGTAGATCTGCATAAAATAAAATTGATTTTTTTTTTCTTCATTTGCATAATATTACCAGAATCAATAACAGACGTAACGTAACAAACTTTGGGGGAGGGAAAATAATTTAAATTGATCATCCACCTGATAGCTGGGTATGTCAAGCACGTTGCTGCACATTTTGAAACTGCACCAAGCATGAAAGCAGAAAATGCAGAGAGTGCTTCTGGGGATGACTTTGTACCTGTTCTATTGCTTATTTTGCTCTTTAATATTCTCTCTTTCAGCTGATCGTATGCAGTATACTGTCGAGGAAAAAAATCCTTGTCTGAGTTAGGTAATCCTGAACTGAAACCTAATCTGGAAAAACAGTTCCTCTGTGTCTCATTTGTATAAATGCATACTAAAAAAGATACCTGAATGGATGGATTTGTTGTTAAAAGAATGGAAATGGCAAGTCCGTCATATGCCTCACTCCATGTACCCTCTGAAAGAGTCTTCCAGAATCCCTTGGATTTTCCAAATTCACTTGTCTGCATCCGCGAGGATGCTGTATCCAAAGGCTATAATGTACAAGCACAAACTAGTGAAGATTGAGTGCCTAACAATAAGGAAAGGTTAAGTTCGGACAACAATAAATTAATTAGGAATCAGTTTGTTTCTTTTGCAAATATTACATAACAATTTTCTAGAGAGAACACTACATAGTTGGTGATATTCCATTCTTTTTTTTTTCGCTGGATAATGTTCTTGCTATGACATCAACAAAAAAACCTACCCGAATCCCCAACTCAACTGCTAAGCTTAGGTGACTCTTTGTTGATCACATACCACAATTGCCAAATATTGACCTTAGTTATAGTTGTCATGTCAACAGAATAATTACCCTAAAAAAAATTCAATTTCATTCTAAGTTAAGAAAAGCTCCCTCAGTTGGCATATTACAGAAAAGCTCAACACATCGAAGTAACTACCAGCAATTTTTCTCAAAAACATAAGTACAATTATGCTTGCCTGTGTTATTACTATTGTAAAGACCCCAGCAGCGGTGGCAACAACCAAATTTGCTGCTGTTCCAATGGACCTGTTTCCACTTCTTTTCAAATACAGCTTCCTAAAGTAACTGTATCCATAGAAATAAATGAACGACGAAATGAAGGACTGAACGTTTTTTGTCCCAAGGCCTTGGTACAGTGATAGCACCTGACGGGTAGCAATTGCTTCCCATAAAACATCAGAAATTCTCCTACACAAGACAGAGCAACAAAATCAAATAAGCACAACTCACTATAAAATTCCTGCTTCCTGGTGTTGCCAGGATAGAAAACATCAAGATAAAAGCAAACCAGCACCTGCAACTTTTGCAATTGGAAAGTTATCATTATCATTGGCTTTCAATATTAAACCAGATTTTCTAGTGCAAGCAGTGACCAACTTTACATGGCTTACCCAATTTCCAGTTTTTATTGCTTCATTTTTACCAGATAAAAGGGTTCTATAATCCAAACACACACTTAAACCTAATTTGTTTAATTTTGGCTCATGATCCAGAAAAAAACGCACTTACAAATAATGTCAACTACCACAATAATAAATACTAATAAGCTGCTTATATGGAAATTGGCCAAAAATATCAAAATTACGCTACTAAACTATCACTAGCACACGACAGCCCAACCCATGAACTACAACAAGCACATATATGTCAGAACATAATTAAGTCGAACCCCCAAAATGTTAAAAGGGTGAAGAATGGAACTTGTATTTTCGCTGATGCTGAGCTTGAACTTCAGCTTGATATTTTGTCTTGCAAGTATCAAGAGGGTACAGGACGGTGGTACTAACAAGTGACCCAATGGCACCAGAAGTAGCTTCTGACAGTGATTCCAGATCAAGCTGCATCTTCTTTTCTCAACAATCCCAAAAAAACAAAGAAATGATCAAACACAAGTCAATTGAGTAATAAGACACAAAATTTAGACTTGTTGGACAAAAGGGTATTGGGATTTGAAGGATACAAAACAAAAGGTGCTGTCTTTAGGAACTCCCAAGACACCCATGAAGTGAATAAGGAAGGGTATAAGTTGAAGGACAGTAACTTGGTAAGGATTGGGCTGAATATAATGCGAATGTTGAGCTTTCAACCTTCAAACTTGTGTTAGGATACCGTTAATGAGGAAAAGAAACGATATAGACAGGCAATTACTTATCGGATAAAAATAGGTTCCTCCTACCCATTCACAGGATATTTCATGATGTCATATGATAATCACTTGGATAAAATGAATTAAGTTATCATATGCACATAAATAAGTTATAAACTTAAACTATTTTTTTAAGGAATTAAATAGAGGAGTTTCTGGAAAACATGAAGTGTGTGATTCTGTTTAAACATTAGCTCAAGTTATGCTTGCTTTTTTCAAAATAAATTAGGTAAAAATATTTATAAACATTTTTTTACTAAAAAAAAAAAATCAAACTTAATAATAGTAAAAGAGAGAAAAAGTTAATACTTAATTGAAATTTATATTTCGCAATTGTTAAAACATTTATCCTTTGAAAATATACATTATTTCTGCGTTTTTTAAGATTTAAATATATTTTTAGTTTTTAAAATTTGATGTATTTTTTGTAATTCGTATTAAATTCGATGAATTTTAATTTTAAAAAAATAGAAAGATAAGTTAATTGATTATTATTTAATATGTGATTTTTTATTTATATCCACAATCATACATCGATATATCTTGTCGTGTATATTTTTAATTTTATTTTCACGTATCAAAAGTTTCATTTCAATCAATTTTAATATCCAACATATACATGTATAAAATTAGAGTTGTCAAAACGGATAGTCCGGCTCGATCTATCATAGATTGATCATTTAGTGAGTCAACTCAACTCAATTCACTTATTAGCGAGTCAAAAAATAATCTAACATGATTCAAATGCAAAGTCTAACTTAAAAAAACATTTGTGTAACCCTTTATTTGCGAATTGGTGAACCAACCTGGCTCACCACGGTTCAACCCGGGTCAAAAATCAAACCGTGTTGAAATTTGTAAAAAAATTTCAACCCAACCCGATCCGAACACGTGGTGAGCCGGATTGACTCGCAGGTTCCAACCCATTTTGACATCTCTACATAAAGTACGTCAAAACGGTGAAAACCATTTATCTAACTACAAACTTCAAAACAAAAATCTCATTGATCAAAGTGAACAATCACATGTTTAAGATCAGCTGTCAAAATTTTAGCACGATCCGACAGTTAACGAAGTGGGAAATTTGAAAATTTTATTTTACCAAAAGGGTGTAGTACAGAAAAATTAGGTAGTGTCCAGGGCCAGAAAGTGGCTCCTGATAGTGATAGGGTGGTACCCGGCACCACATGTGCAGTGGTTTCTATTTTGGAACTCCAAAACTAGTGCCCAACACTCCATCAATGTTGCCTAGTGCCATGACAAATCATATAAACTCTTGATTGAGCTTGATTTGTGAAATATGACATTCCTTGAGCTAATCCTTAGTTTAAAACATCTTTATGATAATATATTTCTTGATTTTAGGCTCAACAAATGTCGGATTACTCAAATTGAAGTCTTATAAAGAGAATTTTTTTAGTTCATTCAGAGTCACATACACAATTCAACATATAATTATCAATCTAACCAAACAAAATACATCTAATCATACTCACACCACATTAGATCTATCAATACAAGCAAAGTTATAAAAACACAAATACTAATAAAACACAATATTTAAGCCAACTTCCCGTACTTGACCAAGACGCTCACACAACCCCAAACAATTCTAAAAATAACAAAATACCTTTAGTTTCACATGATGTTCTATATATACTTTAGAATAATACAAGAACAATCAATATATATCTTTATAATAACCGATAAACAGAAAATCATAAAGAGGGTTAAACCTCACATGCATCTAAAAAAGAGTCACATGAGTTTGTGAAAATTATCACCCTAACAATTTTCGATCTTAAAACAAACAAAAACAAAATACCAATCGTTAAAGAGAAATATTATAGTATGAGTATCGAATCAAATTATATGCATAGTTATTTTTTTCACAAATATTTTTATTGACCGACAAGTTCAATACTGTATATTACCCTAAACATCCTACTAAAACCTTAACAAGTGACAGATTCACTTATAATATGCCATCTAATAGCATTTTTTTAAACAAATGAAAACACCCAACATAGAAAAGGAACTTTAAAATAGTGGGTCATAAAGTATTGAAATTACGGACATACCATTCATGTGATGGAATGGGGCCATTCAAAAGTCAAAAGAAGATGACCGTTGGGATACACTGTCTAGCAGCGAGCAACCATCATTTTGAAAAACTCAGCATCTGCTTCATTCCTTCCTTTCAAATATTGCATCCGTTCCACTCACGCCAACAACGCCACCCTCACCAAACCCTAGCCACAACCACAGTATGCAAGACTTTTTGGGTTCTATTCGCCGCTCCCTGGTTTTCCGACCCGGGGGCGACGATGCTCCCTTTGCCGGAATCGCCGACAAGCTTGGCTCCGTTATTCGAAAATCGCGAATCGCATTCAAACCTCCTCCTCCTCCCATCCGGTGGCGCAAGGGCGAGTTGATTGGTTCCGGCGCCTTCGGTCACGTCTACATGGGAATGAACCTCGATTCCGGGGAGCTTATTGCCATCAAACAGGTCTATTTCTGTTTCGTCGCTTTTTTTGCTATAATTTTGCTTGATTACGTTCTAATTGTTTAATTTATGGCTTTTTATTAGGTTTTAATAGCGCCTGGTAGCGCTTATAAGGAGAACACACAGGTAAAAATCCGGTTTCACTTTTACGAGATTTTAGTACTGCTACTGTGCTATAGGTTTGCATTGTTGAGCTTCGTAGAAGTGTTTTCAGAGGTCTTGGTGTGGAATGAAATGCTCTTGTTTTGTGTAATCTGGTTGATGTTCTACGTGATGATTGATAGAAATTCTCTTTATGCCCTGTGGAGTTAGGCTAATATTCGGGAGCTCGAAGAAGAAGTTAAGCTTCTCAAGAATCTTAAGCATCCAAATATTGTTGTGAGTGTGGTCTTATTACTCGAATAAGAGTACTTTGATTCCTTGGTGTTCAATAATGTAGTAAGTGCTTTTCCCCCTCCATTTTGTTATTTATTTATTTATTATGATAGAGATACTTGGGAACTGCGAGAGAGGAGAACTCCGTAAATATTCTGCTGGAGTTCGTACCTGGTGGTTCTATCTCATCACTTTTGGGGAAATTTGGATCCTTCCCCGAATCCGTAAGTGATATTCAATTATTACTTTATGAAGCGTAATAAGATTTTATCGCGTTGTAATTCTATGGTTGCTTAATGTTCAATTTTTTTTTTTTTTTAAGGTTATAAGAATGTATACGAAACAGCTTTTACTGGGCCTTGAATACCTTCACAATAATGGGATTATTCACAGAGATATTAAGGTACCGTGCTCTTGCTTTTACTTTTACTTCTAAAAGATTCTCTGCTTTGGTGCCTCTCTTTATCCTTTTGGTCGTTGTTGGATACAGGGAGCCAACATTCTAGTTGATAACAAAGGGTGCATTAAACTTGCAGACTTTGGTGCATCCAAGAAAGTTGTTGAACTGGTATGGTACTGTTGACGTTATTAGTTCTTTATGATATTTTTAGTTTCTTGGGTTACGTCGCCATCATTTCTGAATTTGTGTATATATAGGCTACTATTAATGGTGCAAAATCAATGAAGGGCACGCCACATTGGATGTCCCCTGAAGTTATTCTACAAACAGGACATACAATGTAAGTGTATAATACTAAAAAGATTATCATCCTAGCACGGTCAAGTATTTTCTAAGATTCATTTGTCCCAATAAATGTTTCCAAAAGGAAATAGTTTTGTGTGATATGGACAGGAAGGAAAGACTTATCTGTTTTGAGAGGGGGTTATAGAGGAACTCTCAGATTGTATTCATATTCATAGTGAGGCTGACTGTTATGCCATTGTTTTTGAATCGTCAGTTGCTGAACTAATTTTTGAATTGTGAATCATAGTTTATCCAATTGTAAGATTTACAAACAGTGGAAAGTTACTTCAAATATTATACAGACTGTATATAGTGTTCAACGTAAAAATATTAAACTAGAAATAGATGAAAAGAAAACCTAGGAAAAAATCTTTAAAACAAATTTATCAGTTATATCTGAGATTCTGAAACTTCTATTTTGGAAGAAAGGAAACAAAACAATTAAATAGCTAATTCGACTTACATGCATTAAATGATTGAGTGACAAAAAAAAAAAGCTAGGAATAATCAAATAGGTTTAAGTAACAATATAAGCTTATATAGCTTTCAATTTTTTTTTTATGAGAATTGCAAAATGAAAAGTAAAAGAAAGAAGAAAAAATATGAATGGTTGAATCATGTTATTCATATCCATGATACAAAATTGTACACATTCAGTCATGTATTGTGATATACAAAGTTGAATGATTTGATTTATGAATAATAGTAGGATTCAAATAATTTGGAATGGGTTAATAAAAGGGTATATTACACATACTTCTTTTTGTTTGCCCCTCAAGTTTTTCCTTTTATTATAAGGAATAACAACTTTGTATTTTGTTCAATTGATAATTAAATTTGAGCCTTCAAAATAGTGAATTCTAGAAATTAGGCTCACTTGTAAAGCCAATATCTCTGAAAACTGTTAAGTCTTGATATTTTCTTGTAAAGCCTAACTCGATTTGACGACTTAACTATCTATCATTATAAGATTATCCTACATAATGTGGTACTCCTAATATTGTCACCCCATCTAAGAGATGCTGTTCACGATAACTTTCACCCTATTGACATGAACCTGATTTGATGACTTTATTATCTATTAGTATTTGGTTTGCACCAATCTAACTTCACTCCCAACCTCTAATCAACATATAACCTGTTTAAGGATCTACATTATGGACTAAGCTTCTATATGTAATGGTTTTGAGTTTTCTTAAATTGTTTGTGGCTCATGAAGTATGCTGTTAAATCTTTTCTTTTTCCTTTCATTTTGATGGAAATGAATTCAGAAAAAGAAACATGAGTTTAAAATTATAGAATGAATTATGTGACGCCTTTCTTTTTTTGAGAAACATGTGGGTTTTAGCCATTGTGAAGGCATTCTACTGGTCCGGTGAAAGCTTGGTTTGATTTTCTTAAAATTGCTACTGGCTTGTGACTTATGTGTTTAAACATTTTTTCTTTCTTTTCATTTTGTTGGAAATGACTTTGAGAAAAAAAATAATGAGTTTTAAATTATAGAAAAAATTGAATCTTTCTTTAAGAAGCATGCGAATTTCAACCATTGTGAAGGCACTCTAAAGGTCTAGTGAAATCCTAGTAAACAGACAAGTGTCGGCCTTCTAATGCAAATTATGGAATTGTGTTTCATTATGCATGTTTAAATTGTGGAAAGTCTTAACTGGGCGACAAAAATGACGTTTTATGATTTCTCATAGACGTATATGGTGCTATTTTTTTTTTTGTCATTTTGGTCATTAAATTTGATTTGAGATATTAGCTATTCTTTGTGACAAAATCTAACTTGTGATTTTTAAGCTCCACTGATATATGGAGTGTTGCATGCACCGTGATAGAGATGGCCACAGGGAAGCCTCCATGGAGTCAACAGTATCCCCAAGAGGTAATGAAAGCCTCACCTAACTTATTAATCTAGTTTTATTATCAACTTTCACTTGTTAATATCCGTGTGAGTGCATATGCATGCAATGGGTTCAATAACATGCTTTCACTTAAACTTCTCTTTTTCTTAGGTTTCAGCTATTTTCTATATCGGGACAACTAAATCTCATCCACCCATACCTGAACATCTGTCTGCTGAGGCCGAAGACTTTTTGCTGAAATGTTTCCACAAGTACATACATACAATGCTTTTACCATTATGATGATTCTATTTTATTCTAATTAGTGATTCAATTTGAATTTTAGATTAAGAGTGCTAATTTATTTTGATGATTTGACTTTTAATCACTATGCATTAATTTGTGGTGACAGGGAGCCAGATTTAAGGCCTTCTGCATCAGAGTTGTTACAGGTATTTTAAACATTTTCCCTAACTTACACAATATCAACCATCATGACAAAATATCAAGCTTGTAATTGAGAGATGACTCATTGACTCAGAGAAATTAATGCTCTTGTTTACTTGATTTTATAAAAATTGAACTAAATGGGTGAGATTACATATGGTTTTGGTTCAACTATGCATCAAGATGCCAATTATGGAAATTAACTTGAAGGGAGAACAATGAAACCTATAACTAATGGTTAAGCTAACAAACAATCAACTATGAACCCCCCCCCCCAAGTGAGAGGTGAAGGTTCAGAGTTCTCAACTTGGATATGGGTTCATGATATTATACTTCTAACAATCTTCAGTGATTTTTGATAGTATGGGGACTGTCAAGCTTTTGGTCCATTGCTTCTATTGCACATATTAGTAATGATTTTGTCGGCATCTCTCAATCTTTAAGCCCCTGGATCCTTGATTTTAGAGTCATCGACCATATAACTAGTAATAAATGTTCTTGCACAATATGCTCTTGTAGAATCTGCTTCTGCTAACATTAAATCATTAACAATCTTCAACAGTTTCCTTTAATGGTATGGGGACCTCGAAGCCTCTTTCTAATTGGTAATGATTTTGTCAGCGTCTCTCACTCTTTGAACTCCTGGGTCCTTGATTCTGGGTTCAATAATCATATAATCAGTAGTAAATCTTATTTTTCTTCTCTTTGTACTTTTGGTTATTTACCTTCCCCCTCATCCTATTCATAATATTTTATATGGCTCCCTTTAATCTATTGTCTCAGTTGCAAAATCCAAGTCTTGATAAGTTTTGCAATAATTAACATCTAGTTTTTCCAAGTTAAAATCCTTGTTTTTGTGTGTTATTTCAGTTAGGTAAGCACAATCATAGTTCTTTTTTTAGTCACACTATTAGTAGTGAGGTTTCGTCCTCTTTTTGCTTTAGTCCATTTTTATGTATGAGGACCAAGTCGTATTCCTGAAACCTAGTCTTTTCCAAAGACAACCAATTTTCTCCTTAGTGCGCTAATAGCATATCAAGGTTTTGTAAACAAGAGAAAACTCATGAACTCAGAAAGTGAACTCTTGTTAATTGATTTCAATAAAAATAAACTGAATGAATTATTACACATGATTTTGGTTAAAAAATACATCAATCCACCAATAGCTGAAGTTAGCTAAAAGCTATAACAAAAATAAATAACAGTTAAATTTACAACTAGCCCAAGTGTGGAACATTCATTTGAATTTGTTTACTTATCTTTTCCTTCAAAGTTACTGTAGTGATTCTGCCTTATTTATCATCTGCAGCATCCGTTCATCACCTCTGAATATCATGGATCTCATTCAATCTTACGCAGTTCAATCAGGGTTAGTGTCCAAGCTGTGAGTATATATGATGCACACCATAACTTGCTTTTCATCAACTGTTTATTTTTCCTATCACAGGATTCTTGCAATAAGATGGCAACATATGGAATGAACTCTAGAACCTTGTAAGTACATCTGTTTTTGGTGAAACTTCTTTCGGGCATGGATGATCAACTAATATCATATTGGTTTTGCAGCTTGGATTCTGTCCAGGGATCAACTTGCACTGGCTTGAAGGATGTTTGTCAGATAGATAGCATAAAGTTCTCAACTGTGTATCATAAAGCAGATTCCTACCAGAGAGCAGACAACAATGATGATGACATGTGTCTGATAGATGAAGATGATTTTTTGATTGGTTCACCAGTAAAATCTGAATCTCTATTAGCTTCTGATGATACGAAGGTGTCATGTTTGCTTTATCTTCCCCTGTTTTAGATGTTTCCATTTATGATTAGTAATTTTTTAACTCTGAGCTGATCAATTTGCTTGAATAGAGTTGCAATCCTTCGAGCAAACCTGCGGATGATCATCTTTGCAATTTTAATGAAACCCAATATTTAGAGAAAAACAGACCATACTTGTCATTTTCAAGTGAGCCTCTAGGAACTGAAGATGATGAAGAAGTTACTGAATGTAAAATTAGAGACTTCCTTGATACTAAGGTTCTATTTTAATTCAAGACCATATATTTGTTGACTCTCAGTATAGCATTACTCAATGGTTGTTACCTTTGTATTTTGTTTTCTTTTTTCTTTAAATCTAGCATTGTTAAGATTAGAAACATTTTTTTTAATTTTATTTTAATGTCTTACAATAGGCCCTTGAACTGAAGAAGCTTCAAACACCTCTTTATGAAGAATTCTTTAGCATATCAAATGCAGCCGTTGCTCCTACTTCCTTTGCAAAGAGTAAAGTTATATCGGGTGTCCCAAATGTAACATCAAAACTCAGATCGCCTAGTCAGGCTTGGAGACGGTTCTCAATGGTTGGCAGTGCTACCGTAGCAAGCCCTGGAAGTCATACCAAATACCGATCGAAGCATAATGGTGCTCACTGTCAACCTTTGCAGGAAATTCAGCCATCTGAGCTTAATGAATTAAAGGAGACTCTTCATGACGCTGTGCTGGAATCATCTAGTGCAAGGTACGTATCTGGTGCTTGATAGTAAATGCAATTTTATGGAGAAAACTTACATTCAGCACTATAGGTACTGTTTGTATTGGTCTCTATATAGATTTGGAGTTTTACCTCAGTAATCTGCCTAATATATAATTTTATTAAATGCATCGCATGTTACGGAAATAAAACACCGAATCTGCATAATAAATTACCACCTATGATACTGTATATATGTTCTGTCCTTGTATTTGTTCTGCCCGTATGTGGAAATGGGACTCAAATTATTTTGATCTGCAGCTCAAACTTCTCGGAGAGACAAAGGAAATGGAAAGAAGAATTGGCTGAAGAGCTAGAGTGGAAACGAGGCAAGTTTTCTCTTTTTACCAATTTTAAAATGGCCTTTACTTCTTTTTTTCTTTCTTCTTTTTGCACGTATGAGGGCTGGTGTATTTTTCCATTTGGAACATATAAAATCATCTTTAAAAAGAGTATATATTCCTTTCCTGGCATTTGGTCAGCTGCAAGATGAGCAACAAGCCCTGCTCCCTTCCTAACCAATCCAATTATACTTTTGTGGGTTAGATTGGGTTGAGTTATTTAATGTCTCCAATTAGAGTTGGTTTGAGGAATAGATTTATGAATTTCAAACCTGATTGAACCCAACTACATAATAAATAAATATAAGATTTTTCTAATAATTTTACTATAAAAAATCAATTCTATGTTTTTATCATGTTAATATTATTTTTGTATGTTATAATTATTCTTGTTATCTTATAATCAGAAACATTGAAAATATTTATTTTGAGGTGTTTTTTTTCTTCAGAGGTAATATTTTTTTAAAAATATTTCAACTTGATAATACAATCCAGTTATAATTAAGTTGGATTGGATCCAGCTGCTAAAAAGAGGTAAACTTGATTCAATTGAATTTAATTGGATTGATAAAAAATTAGATTAAATCTGGTTTAATGGACCACTTAACCCCTTATGCAAATGCTGAATAGCACTTGGAAATGTCCATTACAAATGGACTTGGGCTTGTCCTATGGAACTCTCATTGAGAGTTTAAGGACATTGATATCTTTTAACCCAAAGTATGGTCCAAACACATTTTCAATTAAAATTAGCTAGAGTAAAGGTGAGGCCATTTCCATTTCTTCCTGCACTTCCATTGTCTCAACCTGCACCCTCATAATTTTTTTTTTATTCTGAATTGTATATTTCGGAATTTAAAATAAAAAAATTCTATCTGGATGGGACACTGGAATACAATTTCTGTATGCGAGACTGTGATTTCCAAAATAAATTATATTTTAGATTGTATATTCGGAAATATAAAAAAAATGTATTTTAGCTTGTAAATTTTGGAATATAAGATTTTAATTTCAGATTACACAATCCAAAATATAATAATTTATTTGAAGAAATTTATGGAAGTGCAGGAAGAAACTGCCTAAAGTTATATTAGGGAAATCCTCCTAGAGGTTGGTTATATTGGAGGTGCTCACCTGCTCGAGCCTTCCAACTTTTAATATGTACCATTGTAATTTCCCGCACAACATTTCTTCAGCATTTATCTTTTCTATGTCTAGTTACAAATACCTGTTGAAGTTTTACATTTGTGAATTACCCATCATAACTTTATTTTATTTTATTTTTTAAATCCATCCCAACTTTAAACCTTTACTTCGTTCTATTTTTTCCATTTTCCTCATGGATCCCTACTTGCTAATAAAATAGCATCTATTTGGAATTTGTCCTTATTATTTCATGTTACAAAACATTTTACTCTTATAAATACCATCCGAACTTCAAGCATCTTAGCTTTACACTATTTTCATCAATCATTTTACATTGTTAACAGCAAACATTTCATTATGTTTATTTTTTCCTCTAACCAAATGCTAATTTTGCACCTTGGAGATAGTTAGTAATAGTAATAAAATTTTGGGAAATGTGTGAACGAATAACTAAATTGCCAAAAGTCTAAAGGTTAAAGCAGGTGCCCTCATTATTGCTAGAAAACGATTCGTCGGGGCTTATTTTCTTTCTTTTGATTGCTAGGAAATCAAATCCAGATATTCCTATTTGAAAAGCAACCCCTATGGCACATGTTTGTACATTAAAGTTTGCTTAATCTTAAACTATTCCTGACATTAAGTATATTTCAGAGATGATGCGTCGGGCCGGAACTGGAGGAAAGATTACATCTCCAAAGGATCGCTGATTTTATGAAGACTGATGGTTTGCTCATTGTTTTTTCACTAGGCTACTGACTTCCTATTCATCTTGACATTTTACTACAGGGAGAGAGAAGAAAGCGTTTTCCCTTGGAGAAGTCATATGTAATCTTGCAATGTCATCAAGTAAGATGTTGCAATAGGAAATATTTTGTCAATTCAATGTAATATAGCGGGATATGCATTATAGAGTGTACTGAGTTATGTATAAAACATATATATAATGGAAATATGCAAAGAGAATTAAGTCCGAGTACCCAGTTGGGTATAAAATATATATAATGCTTGCCATTTATATATTTTATTAGGGTTAAAATATATATAATGCTTGCCATTTATATATTTTATTAGGGTTAAAATATATATAATGCTTGCCATTTATTTTCTAATTGATTGTTTGACAGGTGAAAAATTAGATACGTTTGACTAACAAAATAACATAAGCTGGGAGCATTCTTTTTCTTCCCCTTTAAAATAAATAAGATTATCACTCTATCCTGCTTTTTCATAAATCATTATTGTAAGATGAGATGTTATTAGTCATGTGCATGATTGAATGATAGTGTGAGGTTGGATCGAAACTTCCTTTTTCTTCACCCTTGAAACACGAATGGGTAGGGATGTCACTCCATTTAAGTTCAACTTTAGACTTTGAATGCAGTTGATTTAAGTCACTAATAGTGCAGATTTGAATGGCCAAAAGCCACATTCCTGCGAATAGTATGTGGTTAACAGACAAAAATCAGAGGAAAAAAAATCTTGATTCTGCTAGTTAAGCAGGGAAGGTGAGTGGAATGTAGAAACCTGTCACATAGTCCCTTTTAGTCCATTTGTACAAAGCAAAGGGAAAATCAAATTTGAACTTTGAATTAAACTGAATGAAGGTTAAAATCACGTTGAAACAGAGAAAAATAGCTTTCAGACATCATAGTTGTTTCCATTCTTAACATAAGGAGGCAAAAAAACTGTGAGAATGTGCTACACACACCTTTGACTTCTAATCGCCATGTTACTTGCCGCTCATCCTTTTCATTGCCAACGTGCCTCCCAAATTAAGCACAGTTTTTTCTCACTGGACCCTGCCTGCCTTGGTTTTCCATGGATTTTTTTTTTTTAATCACAATAAGTTCTTTTTGTTCCCCTGAAATAATGTTGGGGATCTTTGGAATCTACAAACTCCGTTTCACATTGGTTGTTGAGGTCAAAAAATAGCAAAAGATGCACCTTTTTCCTGATATTTTTTAATTACACTGTTTTGATCAAAGATTTCAGCAGGTCTCCCACAAACAACGGAAAAATATGATTGAAAAGAAAAAAATTGTGATCGAGGGGCTGAATTCTGTGTTGTAAGAAAAGGCCAAAAACAAATGAAAAGATGTTTGTGCGGGCTGATTCCAGGTGGGGCGTGTCGTTTTCTCTTAGGTTGGACAAAGAAAACCTCCAAACGTGAAAGACCTGGATTCTTGGTGGATCAACATGATGATCAAAAAGATGCATCAAAATATCATTTCTAGATTGTGAGAGAAATTCACATTATAGTAAATATGATAAAGATGTTCCTTTTCACGGGTGACAAAAAAGAACGAAAAAGTTTGGGCTGTTAATTTTATGAAGCTCCCCTTTTCGGTTGTCTATTCACCCTTATTTAAATTTCAAGCAGTTGTTACATATTTATTGAAATGGAATTTATTACAGTACAAAAAGGTCCAAAAAGAATCTCTCTCTCTTTCAGAAAGTTCATTCCTCAGAGCGTTGCTTATTTTAAAAAAAAAAACTCTATATAATAAACGTCATCCAAAAAATAGAATTTAAAATTATTTATTATATTCTGAAAAGTAAATTTTACAAGAAAAGAAATAAAAGAAAAACAGACCATATAACCATAAACTAAATCTGAGAAATCTCTTCGATACGGTCTAAAATATGGTAATAGGGTAACTCGAGGTCTAAAATTTTGATCCGCATAATCTGCAATATAGGAACACCGACAGCCGTTATTTACAATCTCATGTCTGCCATTTTCAACATGTTTCTAAGGAATGGACAAATAGTACTGATTGTCAAAATCTTCCTTCCAAATTGTAAAATTATGCTGTCATGATTCTCATGGACACACTCATAGGAAATGACTTAGCATTTTTATAGCAAAAAATATCTTTATTTTTGCTTTATATAATATACTGGATCATCATCTCTATATGTTGAGTGCATTATTGTTCTTTCGAGACAAGACAGACCATAAAATCCCAAAAGAAGTGCATACAGGTACGTGTGAGATTCTTGTATATTGAGCAATGATGGTTGCGATTGAAAGTTATGTCCATGCTTATTTTGGTCTTTAATTTTATCACATTGCAGGTCTTTTAGGTTTCTTTTTTTCATGTGCACTACATATATTTGGGTATATTCTATAATCTCTGAAAGGCATCGCTGAAATCTGAAAGAAAGGAAAAAGACGAAATAGACATGTTGTGGTCCAATTGCTTAAACGTGGAGGGATCAAAATGAGTGAGATATATACAAGATTTTGTGGCTACTGTATCCACCATATCCAAACAAAGGATTTGCATTAATGAGTAGTAGCAAGGTTTATGCTACAGTTAAAACGATTGCGATGCATGTATAGGTTTTCATTGTGCACCCACTCCTATATATCATATGCTTCTAACCTTATCTACTTTGTTAACCAAAGACACAACCCTTGTGAATTTATGCCAGACAAACTTAAAAAAGATCCAACCTTTTTCTTTTCAACCTAAACTTTTCTTTGGTGTTTGAAAATAATATGATCAATACTAATGAATTTATTTCGATAGTGATCTTATTCTTGTCATACGTGACATTCACAAGTATTTTGAGATAAAAAAATTAATCATAAATAGAATTGAATAATTTTGTAACTGTTTATGGTGTAATTAACTTCAAGTTCATCATAAATTTAAGTATTTTTAATTAAATTTTATTAATTCTTTTAATATATTAAGTATTTAAAGTTATATATGATTTCAACTGAGTTTTTTTTAACTTTTTGTTAACCGGATGACGTATCATCTTACTTAATACAATTATCAAATAATTATCTTCGTCATCGTCCTAAATAATATAAAAATAATACAATTATTAAATAACTGGGTGATATGTATGTTTAAGTTTTTACAACAATATATCTTTTTCAATAAACCCTAAATCCAATGTTATTAAGCTTTGAAACACTCGTTCAATTAAGCCTTTCAGATCCATTATGAAACTTATGGACATGTTACATGTCGATTTTAACTTTTCTATACAAAGTGGTAAAATAATTTGTGTAATCAGACCCTCTCTACAGGTCTCTAATTATTAATGTGAGTTCAAAACTTTTAAAACTCATAATTTCTACCAATATTTTTGTTTATTTTTATTTTTAAATATACATTCTGTTCCAAAAAATAATTTGTTAAAACAAACTTTTTTTAAATAATAACTCTGATACTATATTAAGAAAATGAGTTTAAATCCAACTAAATCCTACAAAACTGTAGCTTATAAGATGGGATTTGCGAGTGGTAACATAATTTGTGTAATCAAACCCTCTATACAAGTCTCTAATTATTAAAAAATTTTAAAACTCACAATTTGTACTAATATTTTGTTTATTTTCATTTTTTAAATATGCATTCTGTTTCAAAAAATCTTGTTAAGATGAACTTTTTTAAATAATGGTTCTAAAAACATGTTAAAAAAGTAAGTTTAAGTCTAACTCAATTCCACCAAACCGCAACTTGTAAGGTAAGGTTGTACCTCACTTATATATTATGAAATTGTCTTATCTCTAGTCGATGCTACATTTTCAACAATTTAATCTATTATTTCATCCGTTATTAGATCACCTATTAACTTTTAGTTTCATAATCGAGATATATTGACGTGAAATAAATATATTGAACTAAACTTAAACTACATTTCTTAATAAATCTCTTTATAAAACTTAAGCACGCCTCATTTTATGTGGATATATAGAGTGATGAAGGACATTTGTACTTAAGCATTAACTAGAAATGATTAGTTGAGTTTTCCCTTTGAATGGTTACGTTGATGGGTTGGTGTGGTGGGGTCTTAAGTTGTAAACTAAGAAGGGTGATGGAAAGCTTTGTGTGACAAACGTTGTTCCTTCTGTTGGGTGACGCCATGGCAACTTAGACCCACCAACAATGCCACAAATAATAAACAATCTCATTCATTGCAAACTTCAATCTCTCTTCTCATTGCCACACTTTTAATCCCTATGTTCATTCATCCATTCTAATCAATCATATAACACATTTTTCTTCATTTAAAAATTCTGAATGCAAGTGCATTTTCCATTATTCAAAAGTAGCACAACATCATATACGCACTGAATTCTCCATTTGTGGAAAAGCTCATCCATGCAATCCAAACAAACTCAAAAATGAAAAGCAAACAAAAACAAAAACAGACAAAAAAAATGTGAAATATATTTATATGTTATAAATTAGTTTTATTTTTATTCAATTAAGGCTTCCGACAAATATAATATTAATTAAAACAAACTAAATTGTTTTTTTCTAATATATTATTTTTTTTCTAGTGCGAAAGTAGGTGTTATTTCAGAAATGGCTTTCTGGAAACTTTGTGATAAGAAGAGAAAAGTGTTTATTTCTTTTAAAAATGAAAGCTAAAGGGTTTCAAATGCTTAACAAACAAGAAAACGAAAACTTCTTTTAGAACTAGGCCATGAAATCCATTGAGAGATTTTGATTCAGAATTTACATTGTGGATTAGATCAAATCCAGTGACTCTCGTGGATTGCATACATCTAAACATTCTGAAGCCAACAAATTATCTTTATTTTTTTTGGTGTTTAGTTTAATCAATGACATCACCTTTGTTTTAGACCTTTAACTCATGTCACACACTTAGTTTAGGACTTTCTTTAAAATTGAAAGCTAATGTGACAAGTGGTAGTTTTTGTAATGCAGATTTTCGTTCATTTTTTTTTAATTCATATTTATTATTATAGTACGGAGTATTTATTAATTTTATTGTTGACTAATATTCCTTTAGAGATATCAAAATGGATTGGAACCTAAGAATCAACTTGGCTTACCATGGATTTGAGTCAGGTTAGATTGAAATTTTTTTACAAATTTTAATACGGGTTGATTTTTGACTCGGTTCATTCGGGTTGAACCTGTGTGAAAGAGTCACACAATTATTTTTTGCTAAGTTGGGTTTTGTACTTGGGTCATGTTAAGGTTGTTTTTTTTACCCAACACATAAATAATTTATATTTTTGTGATTTTGGTTTGTATTAAAATTTATTTAGATTTTAAATAGACTTATAATTTAGTTTTGACTGAAAAAATATAAAAAAATATTTTTTTTAATTAATTGAATCCATGAGTCAACCCGTTTAACTCACCAATCCGTTGTGGGTCGGATCAGGTTCAAACTTTTTAGGTTCGCTAACAAGAGAGTCGAGTTGAGTCAACCCATGATAAATCATATCAGATTATCCTTTTTAATTATATCTTCATTAAAAGATATCTTAATGGTCCTTTAAAAAAGAAGAAGAGCGTTTTCATTTATATTATTCAAATTTAAAAAATTAATTTATTGGTAACATCATAACAGTTGATGATTTTATTCATATAAAATCTCATGTAAGCATGGAACATTATCCATCCTTCAAAACTCATCAATCAAACTAATTTTATATTTTCCAAATATTAATAAGAGAAGTTGAACCATAATCTGTTTCATCTTTTCTCAACTTACTAAACACGCTCTTTATCGGAGTATATTTATTACATATGTTTCCATTCATCGATATGACAAATTTTATTTGTAATATCATCTATGTAAAAGAGTTAAATCATAAGAAGTATAACATGCATTTTCCTTCTTTTTCTGCCATATTTGACTTTTCAAGTCTAATCCCAGTCCTCTTTTGCTTCCGTTTTCTTTTACTGGTTATTTATTAACTTATATCTATTATCCTGGATATTAATTTTTTACAATATAATTGTATTGATAATCTAAAAATTTCTATTATTTTGCTTCGACCAGATGCAGTGTTGGTTCAAGGGTGAGAAGATAAAACACTCTCTTTATGTCGAAAAAAAAAAGTCTACAGAAGTTTTTTTAGTTCTAATAATTTTTATAAAATTAATTATAAAATCATGTTTAAGAAAAGTCTCAAAAAAAATTAGTACTAATATATTTTTATTAAACTAATTATAAAATTATATTTTAAAAAAATTATTAAAAAAAATTCTGAATTTTTGTTAGTATAACATTTTATTTATAGTTAACTCAGTAAAAATTTACAATAAAAAATATATGTTCAAGTAATTGAACAATTCAAAAGTTTTTTTTCAAATTTTGAAAATGAATTAAGGAATCTTTTTTAAATGAATATAGATTTAAGTTTTGTGAAAATATTCAGTCACAAAAAGAAACAATTTATTAAAAATGTTAAGAATAAAATTATAATTTATTTTAGATTTTACAATTATAATAATTTAAATTATAATAATATTATATATTTACATTTTTACAAAAATATAATATTAAAAATTTATTTTTTTAATTATTTTTAATTTAAAAAGACTAAAAAAACAAAAGAAAAGGTCAACAGGTCAAGGTCAGCTTGACTCGTCTTTTTGTCCTATTGTTTTAGTGGGTTAGCATGCTAATTCGTCATACCAACTCACTTTGTCACACATATGAACAATCCAAATTCTTCTTTCCTATACTAATAAATTCACCCAAATTATATTATTTTTAACTTTGTGCATCACCTCAATATTTTTCTTACAAATTTGTTATACATGGATGAATGTTTCTCACTTAAATCATCATTGCAAATTGTTTCACAATCATTGAAATAAACGGCTTAATATTTAAGATTATATGGTATCAATTAAGTGTTTTATGGTTTGAAATGACAAATATTAAAATTTGAAGGAAGAATTTATTTTTTTTTTTTACAATTATTAAGATTTAAATAGGATCATCAAGAAACTTTAATCTTGATTGTTTGGTCAAATACAATTTTAATTATCATTTACTACCACAATTTTTACAATATTCTCTATTATTTTTATCACAAAAACTAATACCAAGATTAAATTAATTAATATGCTTTTGTCTAAATTATAATAATCGTATTAAACAATCAAATCATAAAGAGAAATAAGTTTAATAAGTTTAAGTTCAATCTTCACACGATCAAACTATTTACTTTAGGAATTACTACTGAACAATGTTTATCACAAACTCATCCAATACAAAATACAATATGTCCAAAACACAACTACCATACCAAGATGAAGTTTTAATTTAATTGATTAGATTGCTTAAAAGTCATTAGCAGTTGACTCACGTTTTCTTCAAAAAAGTATCATGTTGACTCACACATCTTTATAAAGAGTATCTCCTAACAAACCAACTTCTCTATTATTTTATTTTACATATATTTTGGTATTATTAATACCCTAAAGGAATATTTAGGTACTTTAAACATAATAAAATAAGTGTAACGAAAATTAATGTTGAATTAGAATTGACATGTATTACAATTATAACATACAAGACACAAAGTCTAAACAAATTTTACCTATTTTTTTTCTAAATAGAAGTTTCATCATGTAAAATCAACTAATAACCTTGTGAACAAAAGACAGGTAACAGCTTTTTGAAAAAAAATTATCTCTATATTCTGTTATTCAAATATAAACAATAATACAAATTTATAATGACATAGAAACAGAAAAAATAACCCACCCACTGATTTCACGCAGTGGGTTGAAGTAACTGCAAAACTAATGAGAGCTAAAAATTAGCTCTATTCCTAAATATCCGATCAGTAACTGACCTCTTATTTAACAAATCAGCAATTTAAATTAAACAGAATAAATATCTAACATTCCCTCCCTTCAACTAAATGTCAAAGAGAGCATTTAGTTTACTTCATATGCTTCAACCACGCCTAACATTCTCCTGAGTTTTATGAATTGCTCTAGTTTTAAAGACTTGGTCATTATGTCGGCGATTTGATTCTGGGTGTTGCAGTGACTTAGTTCAATGCTTCCATCTTTGACCATATCTCTTAAGAAATGAAATCTTATATCTATATGCTTACTCCTTCCATGGAAGACTGGATTTTTGGACAATTGAATAGCTGAATTACTATCACATAACACTAGAACTTTACTCTGAATTTTGAGGCCAAGAGTCTCCATAATTCTCTTAATCCATATACTTTGACAAGCACATGATGCAGCTGCTATATATTCTGCTTCAGTCGTGGATAAAGTTACCACTGGTTGTTTTTTGGATGACCAAGAAACAGGTCCAGATCCTAAAAAAAATACAAATCCAGATGTACTTTTTCTATCATCAATATCTCCAGCAAAGTCACTATCTGTATAGTCTACTATGCCAGTACTCTCCCCTTTCTTGTAGTATATTCCAAATTCTGCAGTGCCTTTTAAATATCTCAGTATTCTTTTAGCAGCAAGCCAGTGATTCTCTGTAGGATTGGTCATAAATCTGCTAATTAAACTCACCCCATACATTAGATCTGGTCGTGTAGTAGTCAAGTACATAAGGCTTCCAACCACTTGTTTGAATAGAGTAGCATCCACTTTGGGTCCTGCATCATTCCTTGACAGTTTTGTACCTGGTACAATGGGATTTTTCACTGCATTGCAGTCCTTCATACCAAAACGTGACAATACATCATGAACATACTTCCTTTGACACACAAAAATTCCATGTGTATTTTGCAATATTTCTAATCCAAGGAAATACCTCATTCTTCCTAAATCTGACATATCAAATTCTGTCATCATAGAACTTCTAAAATCATCACACATGCTCTCATCATTTCCGGTATATATTAAATCATCTACATATAGGCTCACAATTAAATTGTTACCTCCCTTTGATTTTGTGAACAATGTGTGTTCACAAAAACACCTTTCAAAGCCATTGTTCATGAAGTATGTTTCTATCTTGTTGTACCAAGCTCTTGGTGCTTGTTTGAGTCCGTATAGGGCCTTTTTCAGCTTGTATACCTTTTCTTCTTTGACAGTCTTCACAAACCCAGTAGGCTACTGTACGAATATTTCCTCATTGAGATCCCCATGCAAAAATGCGCTCTTCACATCTAGCTGAAAAATGTTCCAGCCATATTGAGCTGCTGTCGAAAGAATAATACGTATGGTATCCATCTTGGCCACTGGTGCAAAAACTTCTGTATAGTCCACCCCATATTGTTGTGCATACCCTTTGGCCACCAACCTAGCTTTGAACTTGTCAATTTCTCCATTTTCTTTGAGTTTGGTTTTGAATATCCATTTGACTCCAATTGGCTTAACTCCTATTGGCAAATCTGTTAACTCCCATGTTTTGTTCTTTTCTATGGCCTCCAT
>Ga0214545_1000899_pt1 | contig 52273 bp, 26 predicted proteins | sample CNSS4metaG_FD_160064 | JGI IMG/M metagenome (GOLD analysis project Ga0214545, IMG submission 160064) | Root nodule microbial communities from cowpea collected in UCLA plant growth center, Los Angeles, California, USA - CNSS4 | ecosystem: Host-associated > Plants > Roots > Nodule | place: USA... | reverse complement strand
ATTGGGCCTCTTGATGGGCTTGGGCTTGAAGGTGAATGTGGGCCATGTATTGGGCCTTGAGCGTGATTTAGGCCTAGGCGTTGACCCAAGCTATAAGCCTTGTTGGGATCACATCAAGGCCCATAAATGGCTCACTTAGGCATATGGAGGAAACGTGTTGGATGCTTGTTGGATGTAATCCACTCATGTGCGCTGATGTACGTGGACTTGCTTCATAACAGCTATGTTAACTTGGGCTGGTGGACTTCAAAGGCCTACAAAATGGGATCCCAATTGGGTGCACATGGATCAGACGTGGATCATGATTGGTAATGGGCTGCGCAATAAAAAGGCCCAATTAGATGCACTCATTTATTTAATTAAAAATAAAGAAAATAAAAGAAATTAAAAGGAATGGGCCTAGGCGTTGGCCCAATGCTATAAGCATTATTTGGATCACATTAGAAGGGCTCTCTGCTCAAGAAAGTTATCACCTAAGTTCCTTGGACCATATCAGATCTCGAGGACGATTGGGCCTGTGGCTTATGAGATTGTCTTGCCTCCTCAATTGGTTAATCTCCATCCGGTGTTCCACGTGTCACAGTTGAGGAAGTATGTTTTTGATCCCTCTCATGTGTTGGAAGCCGAGGATGTATAGATCAGAGAAGATCTCACAATGGAAGTACCACCCATATCTTTATAGGGTAGTTGAGTGGAGGAACAACGGGGTAAACCAGTCAGTCTAGTCAAAGTCATTTGGGATCGGAGGACTGATGATTCTACTTGGGAAATAGAGGAGGATACAAGGAAGTCACACCCGCACCTGTTTTCCTTATAAGTTTTCATTTTCGAGATCGAAAATTTTTGTTGTTGGGGAGAATGTAAAGCCTATTAATTTTTGTAGAAATAGTTAAGGGGCTGCCCCAATCTGTTGGGCCTAAGGTCGACCCATGAGGTTCCAAAACCACCTAAACCAACCCTAACACCCTCATTCTGCCAACTTTCAGGAAAAATTGTTCCTCTACTCACTTGTAGCTGAAAACGTAGAGCTTTGCTAGGGCATCATCGGAGCAACCACTGTTTCACTCTAAAGTCTCCTCCGGTTTTACTGCACTGGTTTGAGTCGTCGTACTCCCCTCTTCTCAATGGACTTTTGTACTAGCATTTTTAGCCTCACCCGAGGTAAGGGAAGCTAAGGTTTTTCACGTTATTGGCATATTATTTATTATTCTTCTGTTGTTTCATGATTCTTATACTTGTATGATGTTTGGATTCATATGAAAATGGTTTAGGCATTTTATTGGTTTGGTGTGCTGCCATGTATACGTGAACAGGGGCGAGAACTGATATTTTTGCCCAAGCGAGCTCGTCTCGCCTAGGCGAGAATAGCATAAACTCGCCCAGATTCTGCTCGAGCACTCGCCCAAGCTACGGGTTGTGTCTTTGAGCGACAAATTGTCTCACTCAAGCGAGACAGCCTCGTCTAAGCGAAAGCTCTCGAAATCCCCAGGGTCACTGTCGTAGTTTCGCCTAAGCGAGAGTCTGCAGCTTGAGCGAGAGCACTCCTCTCGCCTGAGCAAGGGCTCCCAGCTTGAGCGAGACCTAGCTCGGGCTCTTGTGTTTTCCTTACATGAATGTTATTGGTTGTTTGATTGGTTGGTTTGCTTGGTTTTAAACATAAAGGGAGTGGATATGCATGTACTACGTATGTTATGGGTTGGAACTAATGAGTTGGTATTGAGCTTGGCATGAGATATGTTTGATAATTGGTTATTTATACGAAATGACATGTTATCGGTATGCATGGGAACTTCATGATTGGTTGGTAAGGCATGAATAAGGTTTGGGTAGGACGTAATCCATGACCCTTGTAGTGGAAGCTCATGGTGGTGCCTCATCATATGGACGTAATCCCATGGACCCTCTTAGGGGGAGTCCATGGTTGTGCCTCATCTATTGGACTTAATTCCATGAACCTCGGGGTGAGAGTTCATGGTGATGCCTCAATGTAAGGACGTAATTCCACGAGGGTATCATGGTGGTGGCTCAAGGCCAGGACGTAATTCCACGAAGGCCTCGTGGTGGTGTCCCATGTAAGGACGTAATTCCACGAAGGCCTCGTGGTGGTGCCTCACTGTTAGGACATAATTCCACTGGTCCCGTGGTGGTGCCTCATTATACGTATCCGGATAGTCAAGTCTTGGAGTCTTAAATGGTTTGGTATGGATATGTTTGGTATAATGTATACCTTCATATCCCAAACTTTGTACTATCTGAATATTTATGTACGCAACATTTTATTAATTTGAGGTTATCCAAGGGACGTTACAATTTGGCATCTCATAAAATTAGAATATTATTTTATGGTATCTATATAACAACTTTTCATACAATTATGTCATTAATCATATAATATTAAATTGATAATAACTTTAACAAATTTAAATTATATGTATGTGACCCAAAAATACTAACAAGGTTAACTTGAGAAAAGACTTTTAAAAAGGTCCACAACCGAAGTACCAAAATAAAAATATTAATATTATTTTTGTAATTAAAATTTGTATCCAAAACCATTTAAAATGTATAAACTTAACCACTAAAAAAAATTACCTTTTTGAAACATATAAACATTGTAATTTTCTTTTATTTTCTTACAAATAAGACAAAATCTACCAAAATAACTCTAAGGTTATCTCTATTAGCGTTTTTACTTTTATCTCATGATTTTATCAAAAATTTCCAATTCTTGTGACGATCGTTCTTAGATTTATCAAAACTTTGATTTGTGACATTTTTCTTTATCCAAATTTTCTTTATTATGTTTTCAAATCCTAATTTCCTAATTTAATTAATTATAATTCCTAAACGTTTACATCAATTCTATTTGGAATTGTATTAATTACTCTAATCAGTTTCCATTAAAACTACCTTAGGTAAAATTGAATTAAATTTTCCTTTACTCAAAATCAAGTTAAAATTACATTTTTTTAACTAAAAAAGAAAAGATTGAAGCATTAGAAAAACATTTTTAAGCCAATCATAAGTTGATCTTTCTTAAACCTTATAGTAGGTGAAGTTGCGCAGATGGAAAACTTTTACCCCCTAAAAAGTTCCTAAATCATTACAATAGACCAATTGAACAAACTCCCTTTTAGAACCAAATTTAACACTCCAATCTTATCGCCTAAAGTTGTGGTCGAAGGTTACTTACGCAGATTGCGTTGGTTTATAATCTTTGAAGCACGTGTTTCAAATTTTGCTATGTGATTCAAACGCTCTTGCAGGGTGATATTTTGGCCTCAGTGACTACACAATATATAGTGATGGTCTTATTCACCTTTTGTTTCTTTCTCTCCACACTGCATATAATTTCCATTGTACTATCAGAGTACTATCGGTACACCTCACAATAAAGTTTTTCACTGAAAACAAAAATATTATGATTTGTTAAAATCGTTAATTTGGTTCACAAACCTCAAAATCATATGTTTAAGTAGGGTTATAGTTTCTGGAAACCTAAACTACAGACATAGAGTTGTATTTATCTGAGACAGTGTGTGTAAACAGAGTGTTGAAACAGTGATTCATTAATGCATGGAAGTTTTACCGGTCAAAAGAATTTAATAAGATTCTATAAATGGGAAAAGATTATAAAAAATTAAAAAGAAAAAAATGAATGGGAAGCATTGAAAGTTAGATAGAAGTTATCTCCTAAAGTAGCAGCAACAACCTTGTCCTGATCCAAAGTAGGCGACATGGTGAAAGCAAAGAGCGAAAGCAGAGAGAGCCCCACCGTTTGTCTGATGAAGGTGGAAAGCAAGGACATCACTTTCTGTTACCTTGAAAAATTGCATAGCCCTTTAAAAATGGGGCCATGAAATGAAAGGTGGATAAATGATTGAAAGGGTTGCATGGCCCATGAAAGTTCCTACAGAAGGGTACCTTTCCATTCTGGCCTCATCCCCTCCTACACAACTTTCCTTCACACTGTGCCCACAACCCCAGCAGCAGCCTACCAAATCTCCCTCCACCTTATAAAGGGTATTGGATGCCGTACAACTTCCACCATTTCAAATTCTTCCTGGGACCCTTCTTTCTACACTTTTTTCTTTTTCATAAATCTTAATATTAACAAAAATTCATACTTGTTTCTACATATTATAATATTCCTTAAAAAACTATTATTCTTTTAGGTTATAATATGAATGTATTTTTTTATCTTTATTCTAATATTAATTTTGGCATGTTCAAATAACCCAGGTTGAATCATCTGGTAGACTAATGGGTTCTTCCACTTTTAAAATGAAAAGTATAACATAAAAGAAATAAAAAGTGATATTATTTTATTAAAATATATATAAAAATATATATATAAAATATATTTATATAAAAAATATATATATATATATATATATATATATATATATATATATATATATATATATAAATTAAATTTGTTACTAAATCTTAAATATTTACAATTACTTTTTATTTACTTTGAATTGAAAAAATGCACCACAATAATTCTTCTAATTACTGACATATTATTATCATGACAATTAATTTATCGGTAAACTTAAACTATTAATGAATTATAATAGTTATTATTGATGAAATATTACTGATAGTCTAAATTCATCGTTAATACCAACGAGTATTTACCAACGAGATTTTTTAACAAATTCATAACCATATGTAATAACCAGCGAATTTTTCTATCCGTTCGTATTCTATAACAGATTTCTCTATTCATGTAAAATATGGGATGAATCTTCTATTTTATAAACTTTCATCATAAATATAACCACAAATTTTGACCTTCACAACATTTTAAGGTATCAATTGTAAGGGAAGCTTAAAATGGATGATGGAGAGAAGGGGATGATGACTATGTGGGAAAGATCAATATGAGCCATAACTTTAATGAGTGGTGTGTAATAGAAGGAAAGAAGAAGAAAATATGGGAGAGGGAGAGAACTTTTTTGCATAGATATGAGAAGAATTGTACAAAAATGCAATACATTAATACACATAATATTACATGGTAAAAAGTAAAGGAAGAAAATAAGTATTTTTGTTAGAGAAATGTTAGTTAGGACATTATTTAAGTTATAATTAATTATCCTTGATTCTATTATATTTATATTGAAACATGAAATAATTAATTTCACTAATTAAAATAATATAAATGAGGAAAGTTAACCAGTCCCTGTGAATACTGTTTAAGGTATGGTTAATAATTTTTTATTCCACTATATTTATGTTGAAATCGAGAATAATTAATTTCACAAATTAAAATAATATAAATTCATATAACATTGTAAACACAAAAATACCCTTTTACTTTTTATGCCTGTAATTGTTTTATAAACACAAAACAAACATTTTAGAATATGTAATATTTCTAAAAAAACAATAAAAATATTTTTTTATGCTTAAATATCTTTCTTAGTGAAAACTTGAAAAGTGAATGTTTGAATTGTTTTTTTTTTTCTAAAATATTTAGATATTTAACACTTAATTACTTAATAGTGAGTATACAAAGTTGTTTACTTTTTTTCATTTTCGTTTGTTGCTTATTTTTTTTAATTTAACTTTTTTATGTTTAATTTTTTATGACTTTAAAATGAAAGAGAAATAATACAAAAGTGTTACAATTAACTTTTTTTTTTTGTGTTTCAAATAAATTATCAATTATAATTATATAATACTTATAGGTATTTTTATCTTCTAAATAAAATAAAATAGCATTGATGATTTTTGAAGTCAAAATTCATTTAATGTCATATTTAACTATAATTTTTTGTAAAATTCAATGTTTATTAATTATTTTTAATTAATTTTCTTAAAATACTGGTTAGTGGAATATTTGTAAGACTCACTTTTTCTGTTCCTTATTTTAAAGGGCTGCCCCAAATCAGTTGGACCTAGGGCTTACCCATAAGGAGCCAAAGATCCTAAACCAGCCTAACACCCTCACTCTCATCTCACTTTCAGAAAACATCAGTTCTCAAACCCCCTTGTTCTCAACAGAAGCTCTACTAGGGTTTGATCTTTAGCCTCCGTCAAGTTTCCTCAAGCTCTTTCGACTCCACGTAAGTTGTTCCTTAGCTCATACTAGATCCACTCTGGTCTTATTTTCGTGTTTACTCTGAGACTCATCTCAATGACCTCGTTCTGTTCCATTCTGCTATGTTTCCAACTCACTAAGTCATTCCCGGAGTTGTGGTGCTCACTATTTGCGTATGCGAGTCATTTGTCTAGTTATTTCCAAGTAAGGGAAGCTAGGGTTCCTCATATTTTCTAGTCTGTTGCCTGTTTTTGATTTGCCTCAAGCATGTATGAAGTGTATGATGTTGTGGTTAAATAAAATGCTTTGTTCTGTGTTTTAGGTATGCAAGTATGGCTAATGTAGGTACGAACAATGGCGAGGACTGATAATCTCGCCCAAACGAGCATGTCTCGCCTATGCGAGACTAACATAGGTTCACCCAGGTTTCCTGCTCGAGAGGTCACTTAAGCGACAAGTCCCTGTTTTGAGCGAGATGCAGTCTCGCTCGGCGAGGAGGGCTCGCACAAGTGAGATCTCGCAGGAAGCCACTGTTCCCACTCCTCGAGCTCTCGCCTAAGCGAAGTGAGCTCGCCTGAGTGAGAGAAACCTCTCGCCTAAACGAGCACCTTCAGTCTGAGTGAGAGTTGGACGAGAATGCGTTCTTGTTTTGATTTCTTCCTTGTCTTGGATGTTTGACACATGATTGATTGGATTATTATATTAAGAGCATGAGGTGAATAAATATGCATGAGTGAAATGGTTTCTGGGTTGTGAATAATAAGTGTAATGTGATCTTGGCATGTGGCTCGTATGGGGTGTTGTAATATTCTTTTATTACGATAATTAATTACGAGTCATACGTAATTTATCATAATGTATTATTTTTTATTTTTTTCAAAATAATAAGTAATAATTAATAAATGATATTAATGTTAATAAATACACAAACAAAGCCATCTTTGTTTTTTCATGTCTTTTACATTTTCAATGAAATAATTTCTTTTTCTACTCATTTATTACTTTTCTTTCTTTCTTTTTATTTATTTTCATCGTTCTCTATGAAATAAAACATTAATTGAACTTATTGAAAATTTTAATAAATATAGAGTAAACATATTTGTTTCTCAAATAGTCACCATACAATTATTTTATTTTAAAAAAAGAAAAGTTTATTGAATTTTAGGCCATATTAACTGAGTCATAACATCATAGTATACAATACCAATTTTAAGAAGATCAAAATAAATTGTGAAGCTAAAGAAGTGATTAGAAGTTGAAATGTTTAATCAAATATGGTAATGATTCAACCTCTGAATATAAACATAAAAACAAGGTATGCAAAAAGAAGAGTTATTGTCTCTTTACACATAATTTTTCTTTTCTGCATCAGAAATTGATTTCAGAGTTGACATAATTTTGATTTTGATACGAAGGTGTGTTAACGAAGCTGGGAAGCATATGTGAGTTTGATTAAGAAGGTGGGACCCACATCATGTGAAACTGAGGCAGTGGCAGAGGGTGGGGCCCAGAGGATTTTGGGGAAGATGTTGAAGGAAAGTGGAAGATGGGGTCGTATCGATATCTGACCCAGATTTCATAAGTACAACCAATATTGTAATATGGTTTTGTGTCACAACTTCTTCTCCATAAACTATAGTGGTGAAGGAACAATAATCCACTCAATCACTGTGAATGTGCAGTGTTTAAACCAACAATGGACCAACATCAATAATCACCATAAAGAAAGCTCTGCCTATTGACGAGACAACTGACCCTATTGCACTCATTTTGGTTATTTATGTATTGTAGAAATATCTATATACCAGATTTTGCGTCGATCAATTCTGTAAATAATTTAAAGAAATAAAATTAGATTGATGAGATTTAGAAATTGCTCCCATTGTTTCAAAGTTCTTTCGGTAGTCATTGTTAGAATAATTACTGTTTTTATAGGAATTATGCGTTTTGAAACTGTGTAATTTTATCACGATTTTATTTTTATAAAGTGTTTAAAAAGTAAAAAAATGTAAAAATATTTAAATTGTGTTTGATTTTTTGAGTAATACGAGACTTATTATAAGTACCCGAACATGGTAGAAATTTCTACCGATAAAAACTAATAATTAATCGATAAAAAAAATCTATTATCAAATGCTAAAGTCTAACCGTGCTAAAGGTTCTAATAAAGAAGAAATGTCATGATGTGGTTAAAGATACATGTTTGATATTCAATCCACTTTGTTTTGGTTTATCCATTCGCAATTTTGTTTATTCCATTATTCACGTACTGCTGAAGGTACAAGAATGGATATTTAATCATATTTGTTTGAAAGGAGTTTTTCAACGTAACTATGAATATGTTTGGATTTCGATCCTGTAAAGGTTTTGTTAAATACTGTGCTAATAGGTTTGATAATTTTTTAGATAAAAAGTAAAATCAACCCCAAACTTTCGTCAACACAAAAGACATAACAAAGTTGCTTTTCAATTTCAATTGCTGGAATCCAAATATTTATTACATTAAAAGCCACCGGACCCTAGCAAGTAAAAAGTGTAGAACAGAGAAAAGACAAAATTAAAATTTAAAAATCAAAACCGTAAATAATTGTCATGTGTCATCTAAACGCCGAGAAATAAATACTCATCAGTTATTTTGATATTTTTAAGCAAGAATCGTAACGTCCCAATTAAATAGATAAAATTAATTTAATAAAATGTGACACATATATAAATATTCAGAAAGTATGGAAAATTTGGATATGACGTAGAGAGTACCTCAAACATATTCATAACAAAAGGAAGAGATTCCACAAGGTCTAAAACAAGGTACAGAGTCTCGTCAAGGAGCGAGAGAAACTTAAACTACTCAAACTCCAAAAGTTGTGGGCCCTTAAAGTGAGTCCGATACTTGTCCAAGATCCTTTCAACTGTGGCATCTCTATTATCGTTACCACTGTCAGAGGTTCTCACATATGCTCACATAATAAAATTGATGATCATTGCAAAGGAGGAAAACCACACACAACAATATAAACAAGCAAAAGGATAAGCTAGTGCACAAAATTCTTACATCATAGCACTCAACATTCAATTTACATAGACAAGCATAAATAACGAGAAACTCCATATGATATACCAAACCATTCAAAACTTCAAGACTAGACTATCCAGATACACATAATGAGGCACCACCACAAGACAATGGAATTATGTCCTAGCAGTGAGGCATCACCATGAGGCCTTCGCGGAATTACACCCTTACATGAGGCACCACACGTGGCCTTCGTGGAATTACATCCTTGTCTTGAGGCACCACCATGTTACCCTCGTGGAATTACGTCCTGATCTTGAGGCACCACCATGAACCCTCACCTCGAGGTTCATGGAATTAAGTCCAATAGCTGAGGCACCACCGTGGACTCCCCCTAGAAGGGCCCACAGAATTATGTCCATATGATGAGGAACCATCACGAGCCCCCGTTACAAGGGTCATGGGATTACGTCCTACACAAACCTTACTCACATTATCAACCAATCATGAAGTTCCTATGCATACCATTAACATGTCATTTAGTATAAATAACCAACCATCAATCATATCTCATGCCAAGCTCATTACCAATTCATTAGTTCCCACCCATAACATACAAAGTACATGCATATCCACTCCCTTTATATAATAAATCAATGAATCAGCCAATCAAACAACCAATAGCATTCATGAAACGAAGCACAGCAAGAACCCAAGCTGGGTCTCACTCAAGCTAGGAGCCCTCGCTCAAGCGATAGGAGTGCTCTCGCTCAAGCTGCAGACTTTCGCTTAGGCGAGACTGCGACAGTACTCCTGGAAGGTTTCGCGAGCTCTCGCTTAGGCGAGCCTGTCTCACCTGAGCGAGACAGTTCGTCGCTCAAAAACACAGCCCCTCGCTTGGGCGAGTGCTCGAAGTAGAAAACTGGGCGAGTTCCTGCTAATCTCGCCTAGTCGAGACAGGCTCGCTTGGGCGAGAAGACCAGAACTCTCCACTGTTTGCATAGGCATAGTCAGGTATTCGAATCAAACAAGGTTTAAATAGTTTCCCACTCCATTATAATAGTAACCAAGCATTTCAAAACAATGAACAGAACCAAAACTCCAGAAAATCGAATAAAACAATGAGTCCTAGCTTCCCTTACCTAGAAAGGGTTTAGCATAGGACCTCGACACCACAAGAGTGAGCACAACAACTCCAGAACAATTTAGGGAACTGGAAAAATAGCGGAACAAAACATAAGAGGAGCTCCCTACAGAACCCTAGTTGGGCAAACATGAAAATATGGCAAGGGAGGGATGGTACGAGACGAAGGATAACTTACATTGAGCAGGAAGGAGCTTTGAGCGAACTTTACAGGAACGAGGAATCAAACCCTAATAGAGCTTCTCGTTGTGAAAGGAAGAGTTAACAGCTGTGTTTTCTGCAAAGTGAGAGGAATGGAAGGGTTAGGGCAGACTTAGGGTCTGTTTCCCTTTGGACCAACCCTTAGGCCCAAGAAAAACAGAAAAAACAGAAAAAAACAAAGTGGGTACGGATAGTATAATACCCGTACCCGACCCGTTTATAAGCGGGTATTAAAATACCTGTTACCCGCTACTCGTGGGTAATAAATACCCGCGGGTACTAACTATTCACCACGGATTTTATCCGCAGATATCTGCGGGCACGAGTATTTTTTACATCCCTAATTGTGACAAGACTTTTTTAATATAGCCTAACACTGAAGTCGTGCCATTATGGCAAGACTTTCTTTATACCAAACACACTGAAGTTGTGCCATCATGGCAAGACTTCTATTATAGCCTAATACTGAAGTCGTGCCATCATGGCAAGACTTCTTTTATAGCCCAATACTAAAGTCGTGCCATTATGGCAAGACTTTCCTTGTTAATGAAGTCGTCCCATTATGGTGAGACTTTGGTTCGATCTTAATCAAAGTCGTCTCATATTTGGACGACTTTTTCATGACAAAGTCGTGCCATTTTGACACGACTTACCTCTGTGGAGAGTTTAAAAAAAAGTTCACCAGTTTGGGAAATACCGATTAAAATTGCACCATTTGGGGAAAAAAATCGAAAAAGTCTCATCATATCATACAATAGAAAGGCACACGTGATGGTCCTAACAATTGGGTCTAACATTTGCACGCAGGGCTTCTCCCTGCATTCTAATGGTTTCTCCTGTATTTTATAAAAATTTTGTAATTCCTCCTTTGTTCTTTATAGTAAGTATCTTAAGGTGTCTTGTTGCCACACATATTGGCCACAACTGATAGAGCACGTGCAGGAAACGCCAGATCACACACTGTAACGCCAGGTCACACACTGTAACGCCAGGTCGAGTTCCCAATACAAACATAGCTCGTAACGTCCCAAGACTACCAAACTCGTCAGCTAATTACTGAGGAGGGCAATCTATCTGGACCCATCCGTGCAGGCCACAACCAGCACACTCACACCGACAACACTCGCCAACCCGAGCCACAACTCAAAAGTTCTTCGTGTTCATCCGCCATCCTGAGCCACAACTCGAGGGATGCCATTTCGAGCTACAACTCAAGGAACGCCACGTGCTTAACCCCTATCCCGAGCCACAACTCAAAGGATATGTTCTGAGCCACAACTCAAGGAACATCAACAAGCTGACCTTTAAGTTATCCTAGAAGCCTTGTAGACCACGTAAAACAAACGAGCAAAATATAATTCTACTGCAGCAATATCGCCTAGCACTGCTCACGAGGCGCCAACACCTCCCACTTCCAGACTACCTGGAGGGTATGATGAGTTTGAACCTTTGCTCTCATTAAGTGTTTAAATTTTTGGGATTTAATATCATTTTTGCGCTTAAAAATTGATTTTAGTTGCATAATATATTATTGGATATTCGTGAGTTTAATAATGCAACTGGAATTTAATTTAGGTCCTTAAGAGTGTGAATTGGGAATAATTTAAGTCACAAAATAAGTCCCAAAAATCAAAATTTTGGAGAGGAATAGTTCAGGTACTAAATGCACCCTCAGTTTTCATTTTTACACCCCCTTCTGCAATTGGGCTATCTATTTCTGAAAAGGAATATTTCTGGAGCTAAATTGGCACCTCCAGTTTTTATTTTCCACACCCCTCTTAAAATAGGGTCTTCTAACTCTGTTCTACACCCCTTCTTTTTACTAATTTGCACCTTAATATCACTTACTCTCCACTCAACCAGATTACGCCACGTGACAATCCTTCACTCATTTAAATAACCAATTAAAGTTTGTCACATCCTCAATCCTCCACTCACTAAAATAACCACTTAAAACTTGCCACGTCATCAATCCTCCACTCTCTAAAAATACCCAACCAAAACATGACACCTCATCGCCTTCTCTCCTTCACACATCAGAAACCCTAACCCTAATTTCTTCTCCTCTCTCACCCTCACCATGCCGCAGCCGCTGCTGCGCCTAAGGCTAGCCATCATCGCACTGTTGTCGACTTCCTCCTTCACGCTTACAACTCACCGAAACAACCCCCATTATGTCGCGCCACCGTCGTAGTCTTCTGCCGCAGCCCAAAACGAACCTCCACTGCGTGCCACCGTCTTCTCTGACGCATCACGTTGACACCACCATATGCACCTTATTGTTTAACGTCGCACCGAAAAACTACCACTACTGCTCCATCAGAGATCGCGAGACCTACAACAGCCAACATGGAGCTCCGCTGCGTTGTCTTCACACCACCATCGTCTCCCCCCAAAGTCACCATGCTCGACGCCGTCAGCCATGGAAGCCACACAAAAAGTTATTTGCACGAACTGATGAAGTCATCTTCTTCCTCACTGCAACGAGCTTCGTCCCTCACACGAAGCCACCATGAGCTCGCACCTGTAATAGAAGCAGTGCTTCACCATCAATGCAACAACATGAGTCTCTCCTCCCTCTCACACTATAATCACGCATATGAAGAGACGAAGCACGATAACGAATCTGCACGCGATTTCTAACCTTCACAGATCTACACCAGTTCGAACCAAACTAAACACCACCACACTATTGTCGTGAGCCTCGCAAAAATGCATTCAGAGTCATCACGACACACATGGGAAACCCTAATTTTGGGGAGAGAAAGCGCACTGCCACATGTTCGCTTCTCAATGGATAGTCAACGAGTCAAAACTGGTCAACTTGGGACAAGGATTGGCCAACGTTGGTCAACCATACTATCTGGCACTATATTCGGCAGGTGGTTTTTTTTTCACATAATCAAGTACTCTCAACCACTTGAGCTAGTACATTTCCATGTCATATAAATTAATAATTAATGTATTAAAGACTCCCACTACCCGCATTTATTAATTAATTAATTATTTAATTAATTAATTTTTACGGGTCTTACATTATGCTTCTTTTCTTTTCTTATCAACTAAGATCACTCAACCCTCTCTCTCACCTTCTTGTGCAGACAACAAGACAACAATAAAACCCAAGAAACCACAAACTATAATTGGGTCCAAACATCCCACAAAGCAGAAATGACAAATCTAAAAAATGGCTTGAGTGAGCTTACGTATGATGGTCTTCTTTTCACTCCTTGGGCTTTCTTTCTCCTGATCTAAATTCCTCAACCTTCAAACAAAGTGACTTGCTAGGCCTCAAATTCCTCTTGCTCATTGCCCATTTCGCTTTGCTGGTTCTAATTCTTCTGAAGGTGGTTCTATTTCTTTCTCTCATGGTTTTAGTTCTTCCACTAGTAGTTTTGATTCTTCCTTAGGGCTTCTGGTTTCACTAGCAGTTCTTATTATAGGTTGCAAATGTATTTTCTAAAACAAGTTCAATGTAGATGTGACACTTCAAACGCACAAGACTCATCTTACTACAAAAGGGTTTCATCAAACCTTAGGCTTTATTAAACTGAACCATTCATCTTTGTCCTCAAGCATGCTATTATTCACATCATTCTTACCATCGCTCTCACCTATCAATGGTTGATTCATTTAGCAGATGTAAATAATGCTTTTCTCCATGATAATCTTGAAGAGACTATATACATGATTCAACCACCAAGTTTCACTACTTCCAACTTTGATATTGTTTTTAAACTTAACAAAGCTATATACGCGTTAAAACAAGCACCACAATCTTGGTTTCATGCTCAAAGTGAGAATATTTTTGGAATATTAGGGTTTTGAATTGTGCGAAGATGGAAAACAAGTTTGAGTTAAGGTTTCTTTGTAAGATTCAAATTTGAGAGGAAGGTTGTGGAAAGTGAAGGAAAGTGGTGGAAGGTGGAGATGGATGAATGGTGGTAAAGAGGGAAAAAATAATCTAAATTTTGATATGCAATACTTTCGAATTACATAACACCCCTTAATAGAAATAAACTAAAGTAAATTTTAATCCTTAAACTTAAATAATGAAATTAATTTATTAATTAAAGCTTGAATTTATTATATAACAAATTTAGGATAATCCAAGAAAGAGATAAGTAATATAAGCGTGTCAACTTTCTTCTTATTTCATTCTGTGTTTGACAAAGAAACTAATCACATATTCCCACATTTATTTCATTCCATGTTCTCTCGAATAAACATAACCAAATGAGTATAATTCACACTCTTCTTTCTTCACGAGTAGTTAAGATGAAAACACCAAAAGCGAAAAAAAAAAAGACATAAAAAGTTTAAAAACCGAGACATTAAATCTTGAAAAATAAAATATTTTTTTATATATAACCTCATGCTATCATTTTGCAAATCATGAATATTTTATCAATATTAAATAAGAAACATATAAATTATTTTAATATTTAATAACTTATTTTATGAAAAATTTTAAATGCAATCATTTAATTTGTAAATTAACTTTATTATATTTTAATTTTTTAAAATTAGTATGCGAAAAATGTATACATTATTTACATTTAATTATGTAAATGAATAAAAGTTTAATTTTTAAATAATTTTTTTTTTATTTTCTATTTCATAACTAAAATTTTTTTTTTGTTAAAATATCTTGTTGGTCCCAATTTTGGTCAAGTTTTGTCAAATAAATCTTAATTTTGGATTTGTGTTCAAATAGGTTCCAATTTTCATAAATTTTATTCAATTGGGTCATTTTTTTCTAACACCGTTTAAATCATTAACGGTCATGAATAGTGACTGCCACGTGTCACTTCGTGATTTTTTTGAATTTTTCTTTTGAATTTTTAAATTTTTTTAATTTTTTTAATTTTTTTTAAATGTCCACGTGTCAACCCAGTAGCGTGCCACGTGTCAAAGTCAATGTTCTATATTCAATTTGGCCCCTATATTTGTTATTTTTGTTCAATTTAGTCCTAATTTTTGTTAACATGAATCAATTTGGTCCCTCTCCAAATTGAAACCAAATTTAATTTTTATATTAAAATTCAATATTTTTATTAAATATTTTTATATAATATATTAAAATTCACATCATTATAACTTTGATATAAAAATTAAATTTGGTCACATCTTCGATAGGAATAAAATTGGTCAAATTTAAACAAAATTGGGACTAACTTGAACAAAACTAACAAATATAGGATCAAATTGAATATAGAAAATTTACTTTGATACGTGGCACACTATTGGGTTGACACGTGTACATTTAAAAATTTAAAATAAAAAAATCAAAAAAATCATGAAGTGACACGTGACAGTCACTCTTCATGGTCATTAATGATTTAAACGGTGTTAACAAAAAAGGACTTAATTGAGCAAAATTGACAAAAAATGAGATCTATTTGAACACAAAACCAAAATTAGGACTTATTTGACAAAACTTAAAGAAAATTGGGAAAAAAAATATTTTTACTTTTTTTTTTCACTCATACTAATTCTCATTCAATTTTAACTAAAAATGTTTTAATAACTTAATATATTATCTAGTTAATTTATTTATTTTCTCTATTACAATAGTCAATCAAAAAAGTTTTCAATTATCTTTCTTCACTTTTTCTCGATTCCAACAATTTCACTATTGATTCTTTTATTTTTCTAATCCTTAACTCATTCAAAGAAAGCATAAGTGCACAATCACAACACAATCCAAAATCTATTTTGTGTTCTCATCTTTTGCACCACTTTTTCCCAGTTGCTGATGCACTACTATGTCCTCTTCATCTTCCCAGTGTGGGACTCACTGGGACTCCAAACGTCACATTCACCCCAAATCCAATTAGTCAACTATCACAAATTTGTCCATAATCAACCACTCACATCAAATCAAACATTAAAAATAAAGCAAAAACAAACCCCATATGGCATTTATGCTAACATACAAAAAAAAAAAATGTATCATAATATAAAGATCAAAAACTAAAACATAAAAAAAAAGTGTCTTTGATAAATTGCGTAAGGGAGAATATGCAACTTCATATGATGTTGACTATAAAATGTTTCTGTTTACCATTCTAATTTTAACATGTTCTTTCAAAAGTTGAATAAATAGTCAAATTGTTATTTATAAAAGGAGTATGACGACTAATAATCTATTATTAAGATTTGCAAGTAAATGAGATATTGAGACAACAATTTGATTTTCTCTAAACTCTTTTATGTGTAGTTGATATTTGATGCATTGGAATAAACTCTGCTTTGTATTTGATATAGAATGAGTTATATGTAAGTATAAATTTTTCAAATAACCATTTAAATGATAATTTTAGTAAAAATTAAAACCTCCCAGCATTAATCTTTCGGAACCGATTTGAGTATTTATTTATTTTGAATTATTTCGAACTTTTAGAATTTAGAATTTATATCTTCAATTTGCAAAATACTGTTAACTTTTTGCCTTAAAATTTGATTTTACATAAATTACCTAATTTTTAATTAATTTTGAGTTGTGTATTTCCATTAATCATTCACCCCCCATAATTATACAATAGTAAAAATTTCTTTCCATCCATTAAGTTAAAGGCTAATTTTGTTTGTTATAATTTAATTATAGTTGACCAAACAAGCTTTTTATACACAATCGCAATTAAACACAGATTCTCAATTACATAGATATTTTCACAGAATGTGAGCATGTGTATCTACCATTATGTCAATTTAGCATTTACTTAAACGTATATGTCCACTCTTGTGTATTGTTCCACTCTAAGTGGCATTATATATGATTACAAAATATATATATATATATATATATATATATATATATATATATATATTATATAAAATAACAATTTTATTGATTTTGGTATTTTAAAGTATATTAAAAATATTTTTAATACATTGCAGCGTAATAAATTCTCAACGGAGTTTTAATCTACCCAAAAGGTTTAGTTCTACCAATACTTGTAGTATATCATCATTTTGAACTAATACGGATTTCATAAGTTAGGTCCCACACAATTGAACATTTATTTTTTATAATCTATGAAAATTTTAGCTTATAAAAAATGTTAAAATTGAGATTTGCGAGTCTAACTCAGTTTTCTGAACTGTTACATCCCTTCCATTCTTACTAATTAGAAAAACTGAAGGTGTGGAAAAGAAAAGACTCTATAATTACCACTAAATGGATCCACTCAAGTAGTTTTGCTTTTATGGGTCCATCGAGATGGGTTCAAATTTTAAACAAGATTATTTCTTTCTGTACACTCCATAATTTCTTTGCGAACCATCATGTCAGAAATTTTAGCAACTTCATACGATACGTTGTTTTAAAATTTGGATTCCATTTCTATCTTTCGGAATAACAACCGAAGTTATGATAATAGTGATCATAATGTAATATAATACTTATTACTATGGTACAATTACATTGCGTAAATATGGACTTAAAAAAGTTAAAATAAAACTTTAAAAAAATTGAACAACTTTTACTTATAGATTGTGTGATCTAGAAGTTACAAATTAGCTTTTGGATCGCATAATGCATAATACAAATTTGATTTTAGGATTGTAAATCCAAAATATATTTAAAATTTCATAATGTATAATCCAAAACTTAAACTTACATTATGCAATCAAGAAGTCAATTCAAAATACATTTGAAAGTTTGAATACACTCAATAGTTACACATCAATTAGAAGTTGAGGTCAAGGAAAGTATAATAGCCCTTTGAGGTGTCTTTGTACTAAAATCTTTATAAAATAAAAGATAATAAAAACTTATAATATTTACGACATAACAACATGATAGTAACAACAATATATTATTTAATCACATTAATCATATATTTTGTTGATATATGGCATAAAAGAACATTTATGATATCAATATATCATATAACAAAACTATCGAGATTTGATCATATATACTATTAATATACGATAATGAGACCAACAAATATTTTTGTTAATATTGTTTAGCCACTTTAGGCCAATAAGGCTAAATGAGCTTTGTTTGGCCATGCTCTTAGGTATATTTGTAGGGTTGGGTATGTACACAATTCCCCTAAGCTTGAAAGTTTGATTGGTAGGTGGAGGAAGACTTTAACTTGTGCTACCGGCTTAGGTAGGCTCGTGTACTGTCGAAGCAGACTTTAACTTGTGCTACCAACTTATGTAGACTTGTCTTTAACTTGTGCTACCAACTTAGGTAGGCTTGTGTGTTGCTGAAGCAGGCTTTAACTTATGCTATTGTCTTAGGTAGGTTCATGTGCTATCGGAGTAGGCTTTAACTTGTGTTATCGACTTAGGTAGGCTCATGTGCTATCGAGAAGACTTTCAATTGTGCTACCAACTTAGGTAGGTTCATAAATTGTCTGAGCAAGCTTTAACTTGTGCTACCTACTTAGGTAGGCTCATGGCTGTCGGGGCAGGCTTTAACTTGTGCTATTGACTTTGGTAGGTTTTATGTTGTCGAGGTAGGCTTTAACTTGTTTGGATGTTTGTCCTTACACTTTGTTTCCCTTTAGGTTTGTCTTTAGCTGACATCGTTGATTAGCTTTCCATTAAGATCTTTGTAGCTTGTAAGCTCTGTTTTAGAAGGAGTTTGTAATGCGATATGGTTCGTCCCGATTGGGTGCAAACTTTCTTTCTACTTAAAGTCTCGAGTGTCGTCAAATTTTCTCCATAGTAGGTGTACTTTCTAGAACGTTCTTTTTTGAACATAGGTATTGTAACATCAGGTTGCTATCTACTTAGCCATTGCTTTTCTTAGAATACACCCAATTAAAGGCCTTTAACTCAATGGGATGATCAACTTAGCCACTACTTTTTTTTAGAAATGGGTTATGATTAGGACAAACCTCTGACTCAATGGGATAATCAAATTTCTTCATTCACTTTACCTTCTTAGAATACACCCAAATCAATGCACCAACAAAGAGAGAAAGAACAAAAGCACCAAAAGTTTCTACAACACTAGATGCTGATGTTGGTGGAAGTGATGTCTTAAAAGTCATAAATGGCTTATGATGACATGTACAAACAAGATCACCAAAACCACATGTACTGCACAGGTGCCTCATTATTGAACTTGCAGTTGTCGATCACCGTGTGTTTGTTGATGGCAATATGGATGTGCAACGGTGTGGAAGTGATGTCTAGTCTCACCACCGTTTACGAGAGTTTGTCATTCATTGTTGGAGATGTCGTTGAAACTATTTGGATGTGCAAAGCAGATCTAGTTTCACAATTTGGACTTGTTCTAGTGAGTACTCGTGCTTTAGGCTTATATGTCGTATTGTCTAGCGATGCATGAGGTGATTTGGGTTGCTTGCATGTTCATATGGTCTCTAGCAAGGTCGAACGGTGGAGCCTGTTGCATTTTGTGGTGGAATTCACGTGATAGAAAGTTGATCAATTAGTGTTGTATGGTGATGCTCGCTCTTTTTGGTGTCACGATCTATGCTTGCTTAGTGGAGAGCGTTGTGTTTCCGCTTCGACCAGTGCTGCTCTGATGGTTGATTTGGTTTGTCGTTATCTGATGCTTGCATTATACACCAAAAAAGGAAGATAAAATTATTATTAATATTGTTGGAGATTCCACATCGACTAGAGATAAGACGAATTTGTAAAATATAAGTGGATGCAAACTTCACCTTATGATGTGAATCTAGAAGGGTGGATTCGTTTTACTGATCTATCAAGGTTGGAATGCTAATAAGCAAGAAATATGAGCAATTTTTTAAAATGAGAAAATAGAAATAGATAAGAAGATGGAGTGGAAATTGATAGACGTCACACTTCCAAGGATGGAAGATAAGCCTAAGAGTTTAAACACACAAAGGTATGAAGGACCTTTGATAAAACTCAGTGATTCTTGAATCATTCAAGAACTTAGGAGAATCACTCTCACTAAGATAGAAAAGAAAGCTATAATATTTTCTGGAAAAAAAAAACTCAACTTGTCTTCATTGATAAAATGGTTTAGCTTATATAGAAGCTTTAACCACTGGAATTAAAAAAGTCCCATAAATTGCAATTATATCCCACTTAAGCTATTTATGATCCCATTACTTAGTGGCTGATTGTAACTACAAATTTGGCAGCCCAAAAGTCACCCCAAAAGCATTCAACTATTCATCCTCTTGGTCTTCCCAAAGGTTGATTCTTAAGTTGGCAAATGAGCTTTTATTACAACTTGAAAATAAAGCAAAATTAAAGTCCATTAATTGGTTAATCAAAGAAACAATTTGGTTAGCCAATTTTACAAAGCATTGGGCCCTTATTTAAATAAAAGAAATTGCATCAATGTGGCGCCTTAGTCCTCCTCCATTTGGGTTATTATGCACTTCACATCACCTTACAAGCTAATTTTTGGTTTGGTAAGATTGAGTTAGGCTTAAAGTCTTTTTCCTAAGATGGTATTAAAGCCATTTTCAAGCCTATTATAGCAAGATTTGTTGTTTATTAGACCTATCATGCCAATTCCTATCGAGCTGCTATTGTACCACTCATTAATGTTTATTCTCCCACTCGAGATGTATATGCCTTGGTGTTAGGGGATGTCTTATAGATCCCACATCGACTAGAGATAAGACGAATTTATAGTATATAAGTAAGAGCAAACCTCATTTTACAAGTCAGTTTTAAAAAGTTGAGTTAGGCTTAAAGTCTAGTTTCTTAAAATGACATCACCCATTGACTAGAGATAAGGTAAATTTATAGTAAAGAAGTAAGTGCAAACCTCACCTTACAAGCCAAATTTTTAGGGTTGAGTTAGATTTAAAGTCTAGTTCTTAAGATGGTATTAAAGTCACACGAAACCTATCCTAGAAAGATTTGTTATTTTTTGGACCTATTGTGTCACTCACTATCGAATCACCCATTAATGTCAAATCCGGCACTAGAGATGTATATACCTTGGCGTGAGGGGATATGATGGAGATCTCCCATTGATCAGAGGTAAGACAAATTTACAATATATAAGTAGGTGCAAACCTCACATTACAAGCCAGTTTATAGGGTTGAGTTAAGCTTAAAGTCAACTTTTAAATGGTATCACCCATCAACTATAGATAAGACAAATTTACAATATATAAGCAGGTGCAAACCTTACCTTACAAGCCATTTTTGTAAGGTTGAATTAAGCTTAAAGGTCACTTCATAAAATGGTATTGTTCACCGACTAGAGATAAGATAAATCTACAATGTGGATGAAAGCATGATCTTACAATCTAATTTTGTAGGATTGACTTAGACTTAATATTCACTTCTTAAAATGGTATCAAAGTCATCCAAAACTTATCATAACAAGATTTGTTATTTGTTGGGTCTATAGTGTAATAGATGGTTATACACTCAAAGTACATTAAATTACGTATTCCAAATATATATAAAAAAACAAAACTTTCAGCAAACATCTCTCAACAAATGTGCTTTTCTTAAGTACGGTATGTTTAAAGAAAAATGAAAGGGACAAAATGTGAGTGAATGAAATAAAAGTATAAATTATTCGGTTAAAAAGAAAAAAATAAAAGTAGAAACTATTTGATTAAAGAAAAATAAAATAAAAAGTAATTTGAGATTATTTATTAATATTATCACTTGTATTTATTATTTAAATAAAAAATTATACTTGGATGAAGCATTTATAAATACATTCCGCGTTGTGTAATAAAATATTTCATTTCCAAGTATATTATCAAATCTAAAAGCTGATGCATGGAGAATTAAACTTCTCCCATACCCAAGTATAGAGAGAAACATTTGCATTACCTTGCATTCAATTCTAAACTATTGCTTACTAAACCTCCACAAATACTACCTGCACCCACATTATATTAGAAAAGAACTTAAAACACCTTTCATCACCCTACCATATCACACAATCATTGTCATGTCACCGTTGTCGTCGCATTAATGCTGTAGAGGAAGAAGAGAGGGAGAATACTATAAAGAACAAGAGAGAAAAAGCAGAAAAAAAAAAATCATTGGAAAGCTATTTTCGAAATGTATTTAATGTGTGCGGAAAGTTCTTTCTAGATCACAATTCATGCAAGAGAATTGTAAATAACTCATTCCAAAATACATAATATGCATTCCAAATGTTTCTTCCGAAAATTCCATTCTGAAAAATTTATTTCGAATGTATTTCATGCATTCTAAAAATTTATTCCAAAAATCTTGTTTTCAAAATTTTCAAATCCGGAATATATAATGCAGAAGTATCTTTTATGGAGGGTAAAATGATTATTTAGAAATTGAAAGGGTGAAGAAAATTTTTTGGAGGTGCAAGAGGTAAAATCCTCAATTCTACTGGACATATATCCAACTTAAAGACGTTAAGAATATTAGTATTTATAGGATGATACAAGCATGCCCCTTTAATATTATTTAGCTGGAGATTCAGAAGAACATAAAATAAAATGTTTCCCTCGTTACTGGAAGTAACTGAAGTCTCCTTGATGATCTCAAAATCAATATTTAACTAAGCATATAAATTAGCATAACTAAAAGAGATAAAAGACCTTAACAAAGCAAAGAACTGCACTAAAACAGTAAGGGCAGTTGCTTCGAAAGTTTTCATTGATGAAAAAGAGTTAACAAGGAAATGAAGATTCCATTCATTCCTTCCAGTTATAGGAAGCTCGGTCAACAACTAAATAGTCTCCCCGGATATCCTTTACAACTCGAAGGTCATCATCGAGGTACACAGTATCAAACCTGCAAAAACAGGACACAAGCACATTACTGCAATAAAACTTCTCAAGACTCCTAAACAACAGACTCTAATAGAACTGTTCTTTTATCTTTTACAGATTACACTCATAGGAACTTGGGTATAATCACATATTAAGTCACATATCAAGTAGTATAGGAGGTTCGGTAGAATTTAAAGTATTTGGTTCTTATTTATTACCAGACAACTTTCAAGAGTTGGATTCAAAGGTTATTCAGTATAGTGTCTATGAAATACCATTCACTTATCGTTAGCCTGGTAAATTGTATCAAGAACTTAGAAACACAATTCATGTTAAAGAACCTCGAATTGGATCGTGTTTACTAATTTGCTCTTTATTCCTGAATCAGTTCACCTAAATTTGTTATGCAATTACTGATGAACCAGTATACTTTAAAACTTTAAAGCAAGAGAAAAGAGATGAGTAAAAATTGTGAGAGAAGACGTAAAGTTTGGCCTGAAAAGTAAAAAGGAGAAACAAAGATAAAATAATTATTCTTTTTTGAAGCAAAAAATATTATAAGGGTTAAATTATTTGTATATGTTACAATGCTATTATGTGTAACACTTTCTTAATGAAGGTGAAATAGTACAAAACCACATAAAAATGAGACAAAAGTTAGTAGCCGTACATTAATTTATGTATTAGAACTTATATAAATTTAAAATTTAATATAGTCTACCAATACGTACGGACTTTGAATAACCCCTATTAATCAATTCATTGTAAGGTTAGGGCACTGTGTTGGTGTTTCAATAGTGACTTAAATTCTCACACTGTGAATACAGTTTAGTTTTTTACCCACTCTTTTCTTCTATACCTATATAAAGTTATCCTTCAAGAAGAAGAGCAACGAGTTCAATTTGCAAAAGTGTTAAAATGTTGCTAAAATGTTTTTGTGCCCTAAAAGCTTTGTAAGTAAACCCTATTGTGTTCGTTAACAAACTAATAGAGGGTTTAAACATCGTACACTTAGACATTGCCCTTCTCTTGTGAGCAATCTGTGATCTTTCAGATCACATCTTAAACGAACCTTGTCTTAGATAGGAGTTACTGTTTGTTAAACACTACTTAGTGGGCTAGAGCGACTACATTCCAAAATAGTACTCAGGCTTTTACCCAAAAGTGGCTAGGTATTTAAACAATACTTCACAAGTTAGTCAAGAGTGGCTAAGTTTTGAAACAATACTCAAACAGGTCAACCAAGAGTGTCTAGTAGCCGAAACAATACATGTGTTGTATCTTGCATCATTAGTTTGAAGAGTAGAACTCAATTTGTTGATTGAGAATGGAACTTAATTTGCATTTGCAAACAAACCAATATAAATTGCACCCAGTAATTTCCTCCTTATCTAGTTAAAATTGCATGTTATTATGTCTACACTAACCTAAGAAGTTTTCAAACATAGGTTTTAGAAACGTTTGAAAGATCATCAATCAAGTATAAAACTATCACTTGGATTGTATATCATCAGACAATGTTTGCAAAAAATTGAAAACAAAATTGAAAACACAATTCAACTCTCCCATGTTGTGTTCTACTTATTTGTCATATAAGTAAGAATGACCCAAAAGTTATTGCCCAACGGTTTTAAAATGAAGGTGATGTCATGTAGACACTTAGCTCTTGGTCCATTAGTAAAAGTCTCCCCATTCTTTTTTTCCCATAGACTACCCAACACCAATGTACAAAGTAGTGTATTCTGAATTATGTAACTTATATACGTACACTCTAGCTACAATCACCCTTTGAGAACATTCTAGCCTCCATTCTCAATTATTATATATTGTAATTTGGTCTTATCTCTAATCGATGGAAGATCTATTACACAAACCCCTCACACTGAGGCATATACATCTCAAGTGTAAGACTAGACAATAATGGATAGTTCGATAGCAGGTGACACAATATGCTTACCAAACAACAAATCTTATTAGGATAGGTTTCAGATTACTCTAATACCATCTTAATAGTAAACTTTATGCCTAACTCAACCTTACAAAATTGGCTTGTAAAGTGAGACTTGCATCCATGGTAGTCAAAATGACATTTCAACACGTAAGATCGTATGAGCTTATGATCTTCTTCTCCTTCCCCGATTTCGCGTCACTTGAATGTTCCAATTTTTACGGATCGTAAAGGATCACCATTGAAAATTACAACTCATGAGGAAATGGCAAGTTTCACGAAGCGTTGCAGCGGAGCTCATCACAGAGATGTCACTTGTTGTGGCACTTCTCACAGCTCATAGCCTGGATGCTTGCCTCTCGTAAGTGTTTGTGTGTAGAAGACAACTATAGGGTTTTTTTAGGTGTTTCATTTTAGTGGGTTGGAATTGGGTTTTAAACCCTAATACTTTAGCCTATTTTTTAAAACATTTTAAAGTCCAAAATGACTACAATTAAAACTGCAACCAAAAACTAAAAAGATGTGACTGAAGGCTGTCAATGACCCAAAAGGTAAAAAGTAATTTTTTAATAGAAAGTGACTTCCTCTTGTCCACAAGAGAGAAAAGGCGCCACTGTGAAAGATTAAAAAAACAATAAGCGCCACGGGTAAAAATTCAAAAAAGTAGTAAGAGTAAATTGGCACTTGCACCTAATGATGTACTCTTTTATTTTATATATTATTAAGTTTAGTTATGAGTTTTGAGTGATAATAAAATTTGTAGGATCTTACAATCCGTGTTACGATCTTCTGATCTACGATTTATATTTTCCTTTCCAATCTTGAGTAAGATCTCGATTTTGACTACCTTGCTTGCATCCACTTATATATTATAATTTGACTTTATCTCTAGTCGATGTAGGATCTCCAACAATATGGTTACCAATCACACGTCATGATGTCTTTTTACTGATAATGTTCTTTTTCATTAGATTAAGCCATTTCCAAATCCCTTGTCTTGTGGTACCCTTTGTGTAAAGATGTCAAAATAGATACAAATTCGTGAGCAAACCTAGCTCATCATGGGTTTGAGTCAAATTGGGTTGGAATATGTTCAACTTTCTTAAATGTGGGTCAAAATGAACCCGACTCACTTAACTCAAATTGAATGAGTTCAAGTCGAGTTGAAGATGGGTTGACCCGTAACCCCCTTCATTATTTTTATACTATTTTTTCATAATTTTTTTTATTATAATTATTTACTACTTCTAATTATGTAAGTTGATGATTTGAATTTTTTAAACACTATATTTTTTAATAGTTTTGATGTTTAATTTATTTGTTTGTCAAATTATGTAGATTGATACTTTAAATTTCAACTATTATCTTTATAATAATGTTTGGTGAAATAGGTGAACACTTTGATTGTAATGTTATAAAAAAATGAGTCTTGTCAATCCACTTTGATTGTGTTGCAACCATGTTAGTCAATATCGAGATCCTACCCGGATCGAAAAGGAAAATATAAATCGTAAATCGAAAGATCGTAACACGGATAGTAAGATCCTATGAAGGGAAAAGAGATGGAGTGGTAGTTCTCACTATGTAGTAGAAGTAGTTGTGCAGTGATAGGTTTCCCATTTATAGAAGAGAGGGAATAGTTTTAATATCATAGAAAGAATTACTATTTTTTATTTTTTTAATATTAAGCATGGGAGTTTTTATTTTTTTAATCTTTCACACTACCGTTTTTAATATTTTAATTTCAACCTCGCCTTTTCTCTCTTGTAGAAGATAGAGAGTCAATCTTATTTTAAAAGAGTTACTTTTACCTTAGTCGTAACTTTTACAATGACTTCTTTTTACCTTTCAGAGTCACTAATTGGACTTTAAAATTGGGTTTTAATATGTTTAAAAAACTAGGTTAAAGAATTAGGGTTTTAAAGCATGTCCCAATTCCATCTCCCCTCGCAAAGAGATGTGTAAAGAGGCCACTAGCATCGCTAGGTACGTTGATGTCACCGCGAGAGTAGTCGTCGTGTGAGTCGCCGTTGATAGAGGCAGCACCACCGCAACGTCTATCCGCTTATTCTCTCACTGTTGGAAGGGAATGCAACGCGAGGCTGCGAGAGAACCACCATTGCGACTCTATCAACTTCTCTTTTGCTGTTGGGAGGCACTGCAGGTTACAATGACAGTCCAATACGATCCGTGAAGATCTCAAGTTTTAAGTGAAGCTAGATTGGGGAGGGAGAAAAAGATCATAGACTCGTAAGATCTTACGTTTTGGATCACGATTTTGACTACCATGGTTGCAACATAAAATAAATTGGAAAAAAAATCATCTTAAATGAGTTAGTCCATCTAACCCACCAACTCATGGTGGATCAGGGTAGGTTACAAAATATCTATCTCACCAAAAAGTGAGTCGAGTTGAGCTGACTTTTTTTTAGCTCAATCCATGGTAAACCAACCCGTATAAGTCGATTGATTCACTTTGACACCCAAATTTTTGTGCCAGACTTCAAGTTTCCTTTAAAATCATGTTTCATGGAGACTATAAAAAGAGAAATTTGTCTGATCGTTATGGGTAAAAAGTATAAAACATGATATATATTTATATTAACTTACATAATAAAAAATAATAAGTTTTCACCTAATAATCAGGAATTAATGATTTAATATCCTAGAATACGACGTAACAACTAATAATTAACAAATTTGTAAGAGCTAATGACTAATTACATTCCAACACTCTCTCAAGTTGGACCATTGGATCATAAAAAGAAATACAATATACGGCTAGTTTCTATATTATCCACAACAGATACATTAATAAACAAAATATATGAAGAATTAATAAAATATATATTAATATTAAAATATTAAAATTATAATGTATATTTCACTTTCAGCTCAAATTTAATACAAAAGCTTTTGCTACCCCTAAGCTACAAACATTTAAGTGTAAACATTGAAAGTTAGCCATCCTATAACCAGGCAAGCTAACAATCATTCTTCTATGCTAATAAGCAAAATCATTAAATTTGAAGATAGGAAAATGTGGAAGAATGAACTTTGAAATCATTTGTTATCACGTAAAGATACATATGAGAATGCTTATCAAACATATTCTTATATAATTGAACTAAAAAGTACTTACCAACCCTGTCCAAATGGTGGCAATGGTATTTCCCAGTTCTTTCCACGTAATACTGCACTTGTAAATCTAAACAACCAATGTCAGCCATCAAATGTATTAGAATATTTCTTGTGTAAGAAATCTAAACTCATTAAACTTTCAGTTATGTGCTTTCAAACACCTAAAAATACTATCAACAATTTTGACATGAAAATGAATATAAGAGACTTTAAATGAAAAAATATTACATTGATATGATGAATAAGGGATAAAAGGTTGGCTTGTGTCAAGACCGTGCTGCTCATTAGGTATTTTAGGAAGTTTTTTACTTATCCATGATGTAACTTTATTCTTTATTACTTAGGACCAATGACCTCATTATTGAAAAACAGAATAAATAAATATATTATTATTTCTAAATTTATCGAAGCTCTAGATCTTTGGGAGTTTCTAACGGTATATATTAACCCTAAAACACAACCTTTATTGTTGCACCACTCTGATCATATTGCAACCTTTATTTCTGCATAATCCACCTATATGGATGAGATCATGAATTCTAGAATGGAAATTGGGGACAGATCTCAAATTGCTGGAGAATTAAAGAATGTTCAGGCCACAGGTACGTGTTCTCTAACAAATTTCGATAAGTTTCCATTTTCTTTTGGTCTTAATGCTTCAGATACACCTTCTTCTCACTATTGGATAGTAGACTCTTGAGCCACTAACCATATGACCTTCAACCCAAATACTTCTCCATACATTTTGTCCTAGCAACAAGAAAATTTTCATAACAGATGCAAGTCTTATAACAACAGCAAGACAAGGAGAGGTTGAAATAAGCCCATCCATATCCTTAAAAAGTGTCTTTCATATCCCTAAATTGTCTACTAATTTGATTTTTGTAGAAAATCTCACAAGCTCTTTCATGTAATGTTGCTTTTCATAGCAATTCTTGTATTTTACAGCACCACCCCTTGGAATGAGCTCAAAAGGTCCTAATGACCATGTCTATAATGGTGCCAACAAGTAAGATTTGCCAGAATAAGGTGTGTGGGCTACTCCCGTCGATCCTAGTGGTGGCGTGTTATCATGTGTGGAAACTCTGTTACCAATGCAACTACAAATATCGTGATCACTGGCATGGCGAACTCCTTCCTAGCCAACGAATGACCTCAACAACGATGGCCAACAGTGGCAGTCGCAGCGGTTAATGTGGCAACTACTGCATCTCATCATTTCTATTTATAATAATCAATTTAAAATAGGAAAATAAAAATATACTGAAATGAATAAGAGAATTCTACATAGCAATATGGAGATATTGAAGATATTTTTATCATAATAATTTGCTATTTACAACAAGAGTATAACAAACAAAAAGCGATCCAAAATTTAGGAACTTCGTAGCAGAGAATCAATTCAATAGGTAAACGAAGATGGTACTACAATACAATGTCAAAAACCATCTCAGAGGCAAATAAATTTCATATTAAGTGTTAACAATATAAAACTTGAGTAATGCTAGACAAATTAATGACAATGGGCAAAAAAAAAAAATCAATCAAAATAGGCCAGTAGGCCTTTTGGGTTTAGTTTTGCTAGAGGGTAAATGAAGGGAGAAGGGGAGGGGATATTTTAATTAGAACTCTTTCATTTAGAAATTAGGAGAGGAGAGAAGGGGAAATTAGGTACCAAAATCTCCCCGCTAATGTTTGGAGGGATTTAAAGGAAAAGGAAAGGGGGTGATTTCTTGTATGCAGACAAAATATTGCAAGATTTATTTTGTATGTCATCTTCTCCATTACTGATTATACGGATAGAACTGTATATTTGTTTTCCCCTCACTTATGAAGTTAGGATCAAACAAAGTATGTATTTCTTTCCCTCCCCTCTCTCTTTCGAACCAGCCGAGGTTAATTGGTCAGATATCCTTAGGGAAGAGAATGATGAGAAGATTTTCTCAACTTTAGACTGGTCATGAAACTGTCGTTTTTCAATAGTAGAAGAAAGTGGTAGAAAATATACCAACACTGCTTGACTTCTTGCTGACAAAAATTCCCCTACTCAAGATTGATAATTGCAGGAGACAAAGTGACAGAGTACACTCGTTTTTCCAAGAGTCAATAATAATAAGCATACTATACCGTTATCCACATGCAAGGGTGTGTATGACACCAAAATCAAACTCAAAAATCAACTCAATTAATTTCAGATGAACAAAAAAAATCATTATTCATTATTGTTGTTATCATTATTAAGCCCAATTATTCACCTGAAATTCACTCTCTGCGGCGACGCAACCTCGATACTGGATCGAACAAAGAAAACGCCATCAGGGGGAAATGTGATGACGTTGTTGAGCGTCCCATTCCGAACATCTATGACCTGTAACACGTCGCCGGCTCGGGTTCCAAACAAGGGAGCCTTCTCGATGATGAAGAGTTGCTCCTTCTCTGTCGTCCACAGCAGCCGCCACGTCGCCGACAGAGAATCGCCGGTGGTGACGGAGCCAGCGCCTACGACGGCCATCGCGTCGATGGCTTCGACAATTGCTGCTCGCTTCACGGGATCGCTCTGCGTCCGGAGGCCGCGGTCCTGGTCGGCTATGAGGGCGAGAAGGTGCTCCTTGGCGGATCGGGATTGGGTCGTGACGGAGGAGCAGGTGAACCTCCGGTGAGAGTAGCGCGGGCCAGGGAGTTTGGTGTTGAAGGGGTTGGGAATAAGGAGCGTGGCCATGGGCATGGGTGGTGGTTTCGATGATTGAGTTCCATGGGGTCTGTGGAGGGAGTGAACTTGAAAGAATTGGCGGTTGAGAACTCAAATTTCACACAGGGGAAGATATTGTGGGAGCCACGTGGAATGCACGTGGAGATTAATTATGTGAGATTTTCCCATTGTAAATTTTGTGAGTTGATTAAGTGCACAGTCCACGCTCAATATTAGAACAACAAATACAAACAAATCTTACTGAACGTTATTTTACTTTTAAAATGATTTTGATGTAATTGCGTTTTTTTTCTTCTAATTTTCTATATCAAGATTCGAGTAAAAAAAAGCTTTAAAAAAATAACGACAATTAATGTTTAAAAATGTTTTTACTCTTAAAATTTTGTAAACCTCTCCCGTATTCATTCATTTAAAATCTGTAATATTTAAGTTGTTTTATACTATGATTTATACTTATTTTTTCCAATGCAGTGAGTTATATCTAATATTAACTTCTATGGCGATTATATTTTATGTAGATTTTATTTTATTATGTGTGAGACCCTTTTTTTTTTTCTATTTTACACTCTGTTTTAAGGATGAATTAGGCTTGGTCTTTTTGAGGACCTAAGATCAGCCACTTTAAACTTCCAAGACTCCCTTACAGTTCCTCACTCTTCATTTTGTCTCATATTATAGAAAACAGTCCCCTCCCTCTTCCAACTCTTGAGCAGCAGCTATGCTAGGACATAACTAGAGTGTTTCTTAGAGTTAGTCTAAAGTCCTCTCCAAATAAGTAAAACGCTTGAGCTTTGTATTTGTTCCCTTCCTTTTCTGCTTAGTAGTGTTGGTCCAGCTTGGGGTTGCTCTAATAGTTTTTTTCGTGTACCTCAGATACATTACAACTTCTTAATCTATCATGGTGTTGTGTGAGCTGCTGTTAGGGCTCTCGTTTCCTTTAGCCCTCTTTTTCTCAGGTAAGGGAAGCTAGAACTTATTCTTTTTCTTTGAATTAGAGCGTACTTATTTTGGTTATGGAATGTGTTGAGTATGTTTGATTGATGATTGCATTGAATTGGGATGAATTTCATGTTTAGGTATCTATAAGTTAGAGAATTTTATGTAGTTTAGATTACAATTGGAATAAGAGATATTGATTGTTGCAATTGTTCAATTTGGTATCATCTGTAAACCACTTTGAAATGATTTTGAGAAGATAAAAGTGCAAGATACCAAATTGTGCAGTAGAACAAGTCAAAATCTCACAACCAAGAAGCATATGGTGTGGCGCTACCCATTTTCCTACACTGTACACTTTTCGTAAAATGAGGGTTCCTACTTCGTTAACCGTTGGATCGACCTGAACCTTAACACCTAGTTCTTCACTTTGACCGATCGGATCTTGAATCGGAGCTTTGTAGTGAGAGCAATTTTTATCGCAAGGTCCTTGTAGTTTGGTTGTTGACAGCATTAACCTTCATTGCTTGTTTGGTGCATAACTTACTCTATAGTTATTCAATTAAGCTGGTTCTTGTTGCATTTGCTTCTTGATTCAATTATCTTTATACAAGCTGCAGTTTTATTTCTAAAATCCCAAATCATTTTCATAATGTGTTGTTATGTAAGGAGCCATGACTTGGTTGGGTTGGACATTGGTATGCATTTACAAAGCATGAGATTGAATGGGATCTTGTTATGTTGTGTATGAAATGGAAAACATGACTGTATGGTTGGTGGTGGTTTGCATGAGAATGGAATGCTTGATATGGCATGTGGATTTTGTTGGTAAAAGAGTTTCAAGGGAAACTCTTGGTGATGGTGGTTAGTGTATACCTTGATATAGGAGATGTCTAGATAAAGGAAGGTATCCTGAACTCTAATAATTATTCACTCTCACATAGAGTAAAATAATTTATGTGGTGAGAGTGGCAGGAGGTCCTAGTCTTGGGACATATTGGGCCCAAGACATTAGAGGATTAACCTTGTGTGTGGTTGGGTGATAACCCCTTGCGTCTAGACTCTACAGAGTTTAGAAACTAGCACAGGTGCATACTTCCTTTAGAATTCTATATCAAGCGTATTATCCGGATATTGAGTCAAAGCGTCTTGTAATTGTTTGCTTTCACATGATTTGGGTGCCTACTGCTTTGTTTGATTATAACCCGTTTTATCATTTGCTTGCTCGATAACATGTTAAAATATTTTATTCTAGCTTACCCTTTCATTTGTGTTTATTCCTTGCTTTTCTTTCTCTTTTGCGATGATCACCTTATTGTTGAGAGCAGATAGGGGAAATCTTGAAGGTAGATCTGAAGGTGGTGACGATTTAGTTTGGATTTGTTAGCTATGGCTCTTATGAGCAGTCCTAAGGCCCTATTGCCTTTGTAGTTCCTTGCTCTATGAGCAATCTTTTGCAAACTGTAAAAGTCTTTAGTTATATTTGGTATGGCATCTTGGTGTGCCTTGATTATCTTTCCTAAGTATGTTTATGGATGATTGTACTGGTGGATCTTCCTATACTATTTATCTGATTGCTCTTTAATATTATAATTGTGTGAGATTTTATTATTCTAATTGGGATGTCACACCATATCACCTTTAAGATATTTTTTGTTAATTTTTATTTTAATATACAAAGATTTTATAATGTTGTAACTTCTATTTTAATATAAATTTTTTTATTAGACTAATGGTTAAAAAAAATAGTTTTAAGATTAATGATCTTAAATTTAATGACATCTATGTTGCATAATCTAATGTCTTAAACTTAAGATTATGGTTAGGACTCTTCATTGAAAATGTCTTTGAGTCGTTTAAATAAAATAGTCACGTGAGACACATCATTTCAAGTGTTTTAGCATTGTGATACATGTATAGTAAACTAGATGGTTGAATGATTGGTAAAGAAAGCTCAAATATATTATTTTCTTTGTATGTAAAAGATCTTCTGTCTTAGATGACTCAATTTTTATACTTCTATCTTATAATCTATTGCATCTCTTTTGAATTATCATTTCTTGTATTCCTCGTTCTTAGTTCACTTTTATCATTTGTAGCAATTTCAGAAGTTGTTGCAATAAGAGTTTTACAACTAAGAATGTTTTAACCATTGCTGATTGTTTTACTCATAAGTTTTTTCACAAATGTCCAATTGAGATGAAACTTGTTGTTTTGCATCTTACACTAAAAGAACTTTAATTTGAATACAAGATCAAAATTTTTGGAGTTCTGAGCTAAGTGCAATGCAAGTGGGAAGCTCACAATAGTTTGCAAGAAGTTGGACGTGTTCTAGCCAAGAATATCTTCATAAATTTTAGTCCAAGTAGCAACTTTTTTATTAGAACACTCCTTTCTACTTTGAAATGATCTAGAAGAGGCAAAGGGGTTGAGCTAAGGCAACAAATCCCATATTGCCATGTCAGCAGACAAGAGAATCAAAAAATCAGTAAAGAACAAGTCACATAAGAGCAAAAGCAACTTTTTGGCAGAGAATTTTAGAACCTTTTCAATATTCAATTAGGAATTTGCATTGTATTGAGTAATAATGTACCCAAACACGGAAGAAAGTAAGGTACAAGAATTTTTTCTCTTTCCCTAGTTTTTAGTTTTTCCTCTCAATGATTCTTCAATGATTATGAGTTGTTCTTGATGGTATTCTATGTATCTTTCTTCATGGATAAAGCAACAATACTCATAATTTCAGTTTATTTAAGTTCCTCTGTATCATTAAGGTTTCTTTACTCTTTCTATTCACTTTTATATTCCCATTTGCTTATGTTCTCATTGATTAAGTTATGTTTTCCACATACTTATTTAGTAGTTGTTAATCTTCAAAACTTGTTTTATGTTTTATAGTCCAACTCATTCATGAATCCCAAGCCACTTACTTTTGTGTTTAGTTCATTACAAATGTTACATATGCTTGTATTTTGTTGGGGAATTCATATATTAATGCTTGTTGTGGTTAAGAAATCTTTATTCTCTTCTTCATTTCCTTTAACTTGTTATCATTGCTTTAGTTACTACTTCAATAGTTCCTATAATCATCTGTATTGTCATTCGAGTTTATGCCAATAATATTTTCTTTTGTTGTGTAAATCAAAGTTTTATGTTTTTCCCTTATTTATGTGTTTGGATCATATTTTGTTGAATGTCTTGTTCTTTTACTCGCATAACATTTTCTTGTTTTAACTCGTATAATGGTATTGTTTACTTATGCTTGTGTGAGGCTTTACTGTTGCACGTCATCTAATGCTTTGTTTATCTTAACCATTTGATACTTTTCTGTTTTAGTAGTCTAATTCTCATCTTTATATCAAGTAATGTTTTCATTTTGTTTCTCTTATCAACTAATGTTGAAGCCTTCTAATCCTTTATTCTTGTACATCACCCAATGCATTGTATTATATATTCCTCTATTTTTAGATCGTCTAATGCTAAATGGTTTAGTCCTTTATCTCTTTAAACTCTATTGTCTGTTGTAGTTTGAGTCGTCTAATGTATCCATGTTATTATTTTTGCTCACATGGTTTCTTTCATATAATACTCTCTTTCCCATTGCAGTTATTGATTTCCAACTTCTAGCTTCGGTCAATTCTTCCAAAATACCCCAATTCTTTCTTTTTAACTCGATCAACATACTCAATATGTTATTGTGTTTCTTGGACTGGCTTGGGTTAATCTATGTACTTTATTAGTAAGGAGGAAGCTCATTTTTTTGTCTAGTAAGACCTATGTGACAAAGTTTGTTAACTCACCTTTTATAGTCGTTTTTAGAGTTAAACAAAACCAAAATCCCTCTTATGAAGTATAGGGAAACCTTGGGTATCAAATCCAAGAAAATGGTGTATATCGATTCTAGCTTGCATAAATCTTGCTAAAAAGAAAGAAAATAAAACTAAAACAAGGGAAACTAAATTAAAAACAAAAGGAAATGCAAAATTATCTTTAATTGAAGCAACTAAATGTATGAATGAAACTAAATTATGTTATGCATGCATGAATGCAATGCTAAATTGAATTAAATGAGAATGATGAATTGAATCTAAAATGGAATGAAAGATGAACCTAGAAGATGAGTGGTAAGTGCTATTTCAAATCCATGTAGATGGAACATGATGCAATGGCAAGATTAGGTGCGTGAATGAGTGAAATCTAGTCACATTGCATTCAAAATTGGAAATCACTTTTAAATGTGGTAATGACAACATAGTGCATGAAATTTTTGAATGCAGGTTTGAGACAGAACTGAAAATTGATGTGGAGGAGTGGAATCATGATTAACACAATACTAAGAACCCATGTGATTATGCAACAATGTAGATGCAAAAACAAATTAGATTTTGTTTTCTACAATCAAAGGGACATGTACAATTCTAACATGTCAAGGATGTTATGTAAGAATGAATGCATTCTAGTTGCACAAGAAAAGAATAGACCCTAATATCTCAGTCCCCACCTCTTAAGAGGATAGCATTATCAAGGCCTATGTGCATATACATAATGCAAATCAACATTGTCCAGCCTGCAACACTTATGGTTATTTAGCCAATTTGGTTTAGATTTATGAATTCAAGAATGGCTCACAAATACCATGCACTTCCATGGACAGACATAGGATTTAATCACAACAACAAAACAAGTAAAAAAGGTTCATACGTATATGCAATGTTGAGCCAAATGAAAGAATGCAGGAAGGTCTTATGACAACATTAAACTAGAACATAACAATGGCAAATAAATATATAATAGCAAAAGAAATACTCATATTAAATCACTCAAATGCAGGTGCAAAAATTAAACATGCATGGAGATGACTACGCATGCAGATACAAATGCACTAAAAAAATGCCAAATAGACTTGATATGCTCCAGAATGCAAAGAAACTGACAAAATGCATGGAAGGAAAAGATTCAAGTAAAACACTACTAGAAAGCTTGAATAAAAAAAACTAGTTAATGTAGAAAAGTAAAATTTGAAACAAGAGAAATGAACTTGGTGCAAAAATTTAAATCAACAAAATAGAATGATAATCATAAAATATGCTTAAATAGAACAACTATAGAAATAATAGAAATAACATTAGGAAAGCGATAACGAAATTAATGATTCTGAAATGGGAAAGCTGAAAAGAAAACTTAAAATGCAACAAAACATAAACAAACAAAAATCAAAAACTATAAATTAGGACTGAAACGGAACAATGGTATTTCATTGCCAAAATTAGAGGAATCCATGAGAACAAGAGTGTACCGAATTTAAAATGGTGAAAGGAAATTTACTTAGCACAATCCCGACCACTTTGTGCTCGTTATTGACTAAGTGAATCTAACTAACACACTAGAGAAAACCCTAATCTCTGAAGGTCGCTTTGTGCTCATTGGAGAAGGGGAAACTCCTTTACAATTCACTCTCTCTCTCTCTCACACACTAGGAACACTCAAAGAACTTGAGAACCCTAGCCTCTGGACATGTTTCTACTCATGCAACCAGGGATCTCCCCGAGAAAACCTAATTCCTACCCTTTTATACTAAGGAAAAACCAAGTAGCAAAACCTTGACCTAACCTTCTCCTTTCGCACAAAGCAGATTGAACCCCAGAGCCCCACAATGTGTCTTTGACCTAGTTGGGATCCTCTTAAACACACACCATCGAACCACTCTTCAATCTTTTCTTTGTGGTCTTGTAGCCTCGTGCCTCTATCACGCACCAACTTGCCCTCTTCTCCGAAACAGGTCTAGCATTGCCCACGGTCTAACAATGCTTACGGTCCCTTCGAAGGTAAATCAGTTGGTTCAGACCTCGTGCTTCAATTGAGTTGTGGCATTTAATGAAACTTTTTGTTTTGACCCAACAATTGAGTTGATTAGGAGAAGTTAGATCATGGGGTTTAAAATGCGAATCAGCCAATAAAGATGGACTCCTTCACAAACAAATTTTTATTAAAAAAGGTAGTTTAAAACAAAACAAACTAAATGAAATAAAAGACTACTAAAATAAACATTTTTATCATATTTTTCCAAAAACTCTATTTTTCTAGACAAACATGAAACATTAATTAATTAAGGACAAAACAATATTTATTTAAACTAAAACTAAATTGTTAGAAGGGAAAAATACTAAAAAATGGAGTGCTAATAAAGTCTCCTATCAATTTCCATATTTTGATCTAGTTGTGAATGAACCTTAGTTTTCATTTTGATTGATAAGTTAATTTATTTGTGTTGTTAGGGTTGGTTATTATTTTCTTCGTTATCTTTTGCACCTTCTTTAATATCAACAATTAGAGGAGGGATAAGACATTTCATAACATTGTATCCTTGTTCCCCACATCTTTGTACTGGCATGGGATTGTTAGACTTGTGTCGTTATACTCTTCAAAAGGATTTCATCATCGTAGTTTTCTAGGGCTGTTAGATTCACATTTATATTATGGGGAAGTACTCACTTATAATTTATTGGCTTTGGTCATATTGTTTAACCATTAATGGTTAGCACTTCTTGAAAGTAACAAACATTATATTATGTCCTACTATAATATCAAAAGGCATATTGCTCAAGCTATCACCAACCTAGTGAATGGCATTCATTATACATGCCTATATGGAATCCTTATAAGTACCTAGAAAGAACAATGTTGTTCATTCAAGTTCACGACAAAGTTATCAACATGATTTGCATGCATATTAAATTCAATATCTTTAGTTTTCCTTCTAATTGGTTTAGGAATAATATGACCTCATATTTCATGAACTTATCTTTCTAAGTGACAAATCTCCCATGATATATGACCTTATTTTTAGAACTGGATGGTCTAGTAACTCACGACTGGATAACTTGTCCACATAGTGAATTCCAATCACTTTAATGTCATTGATACTAAAAAAGCATTAAATTCTTTATAGTTTAATGGTTTGTATGCTTGAACAAAATTAATGTGATTATCCAAACATAGTGTGGAGAAGAAGGATCTCGCACTGAAGTTCATAACTCAAGTTTCAAATATTAGGAAGCAAGGAGAACAACCTTGTTACAACAACGTTTGTTTGTATTTGTTAATTATTTTAGTTTTTCATTTTCTTTATTTTTATGAAGTGGAGAATTGGCATTGCCAAGGAGTTGTGGGAAGCAAAAAGAATTGAATATGTGTTACCTATATGTCTATTTGATTTTCTTTTACCTTATGAACTAAATCCTGATCTTTAGTCACGTGGTTGTTGTTGAATACTGATAACACATTTTAGGATTTGCATTTAGTTTTCCTCAAGATATTTTCTTTCAAGACATGATTGCTAAAAATATTTCTCAGTATCTAGTCAGTCTTTAGTAAAAGATCATAAAAACATGGAAATCTAGGACATTAATTTAGGCTGCATATTTAAAGATAAGTCACGATTGTCCATACATGGTTGTAAAATATGAATAAAAAATCAAACTTTAAGGATAAAAAGTTATTTATGCCAGATAAATTTATATTCTTTTTAATTAGACAATATTGTTTACATTTTGTAGTTGCATCCCGGGTAGATGAAAATGGTAGAGTCATACTCCAACCCAGAAATCAAGTGTTCAACAATATGCATATTAAGGAATCTCATTTCAAAGAAGTTCGGTGAAAAAGCTATTTTTTGTTTTGCCACTTTTATTATTTCAATGAAAAAATGGAATGATTTGAGTTATGCACATAAATAGGAGCATTAAGTGTAGGACATGTTTAAGGGTTAATTTGAAGATACAATCACTATTTGTGTTCAATGAAACTTTTGCGCAATGGCCATTTCCATATACGTTATTGATAATTGTCATTATCATGTTTTTTTATTATGTTTATTTTTATCTTTTATTGATATTTATATTATTATCCTTTTAGAAAATTAAGGTTTTATTAGATAATTTGGGAAAAGATCAGTATTTGGATTTTATTTGTGAAATATTTTGTAAAAAAGTGGAAATTTCATAAAATTAAAGAATATATTAAGTATTATCATGCAATTCATATTCATTCATGTATAATTTCCAAGTCCAGTCAGTTTGGCTTAATCGCCAAGTGAGCAAGCCCAATTTGCCTAATGAGAAAGTCGAAGTCGCTTAGTGACTTCAGTTCACCCAACGAATAGGGCATTACAAAAATATTTAAATAGAAGACGTCATATAATTAGAAAACAATCTCTTAGGGAATAGAGAACTAACCCTAAGGGATGTTGGCACAAGCAAGCTTGAAGCAAAGAATTAATAAAGTCAAGTGCATGAAGATCACATGTGTTTGATGAAGATTGATGAAGATCCAATTGGAGATTAAGTTTTTAGTGTGTTATATCTTGAAATAATATGTTAAATGTAATGTTTTGGTGTTATATCATGTTGGTAGGCTATATGGCATAGGTTAGATGTCTTGTTAGTCTTTGTGTGTCTCTTTTAATCTGTTAAAATGGGTTTTAACAGGTTAAAAGGCTTGTAGTATATAGTTTCTAGTATGAACGTATTCAATCAGTTAAATTATTTTTCAATCGATAGATTTCACTTAAGTCTTGTGAAATCAACTGACTATACGGAAAATTCAATCGATTGATTTCACTTAGACCAGACTATATATGTTGTGTTTTCGAGAGTAAAGTCACGTTTTTGAGTTTTTGAGTGCGAAATCTTATCATTGTTCTTAAGAAAACTCTCTCTCTGCAATACATAGTTGCAACTCGTTGTTTGAAGATCTTGGTTGATCTTGGAGGCATTTTGGCTTGTGAGTAGCTTGAAGAACACATGTATGGTTGGCTAGGGACAACTACCATCAAGTTTGGATGTTCTTGTGCCTCTGGTTGGTTGCCTTATGTAATTTTAGGTTTGTAAGTGTGATTCTTGCAGGGTAGTTGTCTACATTTTTGTGTGAGTAAAAAATCTTGTGTTGTTCTTTGTTCAAAAGTCTAATCTTGGTGTTTGATTTGTAAAACTTTTGAATATAGTGGAAACTAGGCTTAGGTTGTCCTGGAAAATTGGATGTAGCTCTGTGATTGAGTGAACTAGTATAAAAACAATTGTGCAATTATCTTTCCCTCTTCTCACTCTTTTTAAATCACTTTAAAATCTCAAGAAAATAAAGTAATACACTCTTTACTGTGTTTTAATGCGTTCTTGTGTAATATGAGGTTGTATAAGAGTTAGATATATTGATTGTAACAAGTCTTGTATGCAAAAGATTGTTGTTTAAGTTAAATTTGCAAATTCTATATTCTACATAAATTCCCAGTATTTTAGCCTATTGATTTGTCTTTTTAATCGACTATTTTATTGCTCAAGAACAAATTAGTCTGTTGTTTTTATTTTTCAACCGATTGAAAGTGTACTAGTCTGCTACTTTTACATCCTAACTTTCTAGTCTAATTGATTCAATTGAAAAGAGTTTAAGTTTTCGAAAAAGTTTTAAATAGCCAATTCAAACCCCCCATTCTTGGCTTAAATCACAATTTCAAAACTAACAATTGGTATCTAGAGCAAGGTTCTTGAAGGATATTCAAGTTTGATAAAAAATCTTTTGAAATGGCTGAAACTAAACTCCTTTTTTGCTAAAGGTGGCTCTATTCATAGACACCTATGTTTTGTGGCCTAAACTATCAGTTTTGGAAAATAAGGATGCAAATTTTCATTGAATCTATAGACAAAGGGATTTAAGATGCAATAGTTAATGGACCATATACTCCTAAATGTCTTGTTGAAAATAAGCAGGTGGACAAGTCTTGGACTGAATGGACGGATGAAGAAAGAAGAAGAGCTCCATATGATTGCAATGCCATGAATATCATCATTTCATCTTTGAGTATGGATGAATTTTTTAAGGTCTCCCAATGTAAGAGTGCTAAGGAAATGTGGGATGTCCAAGTAGTTACACATGAGGGGACGAATGAAGTGAAGAGAGCAAGGAAGCATGCCTTCATTCAAGAGTATAACTTTTCAAGATGCAAAAAAGAGATTGCATAGGTGAAGTTCAAAAGAGATTCACTTACATAGTCAACCATCTCATGGGTCTAGAAAAGAATTTGACAAAGAGGAGCTAAACATCAGAGTGCTAAAGTGTCTTGATAGAAATTGGAAACCAAAGGTGACTGCCATATCTGAATCCAAGGATTTATCCATCATCACCACAACTGCACTGTTTGGCAAGCTAACAGAGCATGAGATTGAAATGCAAAGGCTAAGTGAGCTTGAGTCAAGAGAGAAAAAGGTAAAAACCATAGCCTTGAAGGCTAGCTCTAAGAAGAGTGATGAAACCGAGGAAGAGGTTGTTGAATCAAGTGATAATGCGAAGTTGAATCTACTAGTCAAAATGTTTGGGAAGTATCTCAAGAGGAAAGTGTAACATCCCGTCAGGATATTACGAATTTTAATAAAATAAAGAAAAGAAAATAGTTACACAGCATTTAATAATACCTCATTTCCCAAAAACACAGAAAATTTAAAATTTAATAAATGCAAAAGATAAAACTAAATCCATAATTACAAAAGTGGAATAATCCAAAAATATCTCAAAAGAGTTTACAACTTAATTCCAATAACAAAACAATATATATAAAGATAAAACTCCCAAGCTATCCCCTCTCCGCAACTAAGTCTCACCAGCTCCACCTGCAATATCATCTGCTCACGTGTACCGCGTACACGATCATTGCCAAACACAAGCAGATAGGGTGAGCTAAAATCATAACACATAAACATACACCAAGCGTATATGTATATATAATAAAACATATCAAGACCAAATCTCCTCTTTTATTCCGCATGGCCACCACCATGTATGATATCACTTCATCGACGAGGAACTTCCTCCTTCTTCGTCACATGGCCACAACCATGTAACATCAACACACATCAAGGAAGTCATCGTTACCTCCTTTCTACATGGCCAAAACCATGGAGTACCCGTGCACATCAAGGAGACTCGTTCCAGTTTTCCCACATGGCCACAACCATGCTAGCAATGTTCTACATCTTCTAGTGAGTATCTCAAGGCGCCTTGCTGCGACACCTATCGGCCACAACCAATAGAGCACGTGTGGAAACCATGCTACGGATCACACACTGTAACGCCAGGTGGAGTTCCCAATTACGAACATAGTCCGCAACGTCCCAGGACTACCAAACTCGTCAGTGAATCACTGAGGATGGCAATCCCTCTGGACCCATCCGTACTGGCCACAACCAGCACACTCACACCGGCAACACTCGCCAACCCGAGCCACAACTCAAAGGTTCCTCGTGTTCATCCGCTATCCCGAGCCATAACTCAAGGAAAGTCATTCCAGGCCACAACCCATAGAATATCACGTGCTTAACCCCTATCCTAAGCCACAACTTAAGGATACGTTCCGGGCCACAACCCATGGAACACCGCAAGCTCACCATCGAGATATCTTAGAAGCCTTATAGATCACGCATCACCATTCAAACTTCAATCAATCCAATACTGCAAAATTTATTGCTTTTAAACCTATCATCCATCCATCCCTGGACTTAAACTTCCATCTCTCGCCTAAGTATTCCAGTTCATCTCGCTTAGGCTAGGTTACCTCGCCTGAGCGAGCACTATGCACAAAACCAGCCACGAACCCTCGCTTAGGCGAGTTACACTCGCTTGGGCGAGATCACGTTTTGCCCAAGAATCTCATCTCTCGCTTAGGCTGCAAGTTAAGCCACCATCAGAATGTTCTTCGAACTCTCGCCTGAGCGAGACGCACTTTCGCCCAAACAACAAATCCCGCCTCTGGAGATATTCAACCAACACACTCAAGACACACACGGGTTCTCGCTTAGGCGAGTCACACTCGCCTAAGCAAGATGGTCTGTCGCCCAAGACCAAATCACCTCGCCTGAGCGAAATGCTCAAGCAGAAAAAGGTTTATGAGTCCCTGTGTAACACCCCCGGATCCTCTTGGGCTTACCAGGCATCCCACCTGCCACCCTCAAACTGGTTGTGTTAGGTCTGCAGCCCAATACACCCCAACCCATCACCCTTCTCCGTCCATTCATACTGGGTGGGTTGTTGCCAGTGGGAATCGAACCCCCAACCTGACCTTTAACACCTCTGGCTCACCAGCAGATGCTACCAGTTGTGCTGCAGCGCAACTGGTAGCATCTGCTGGTGAGCCAGAGGTGTTAAAGGTCAGGTTGGGGGTTCGATTCCCACTGGCAACAACCCACCCAGTATGAATGGACGGAGAAGGGTGAGGGGTTGGGGTGCATTGGGCTGTAGTAACCTGAGAGCCTCTGGGGCCCGAGGAGGGGTAGCCAGGGATGTTACACCCTGCATATTTTGCCTAGGCGAGCCTGGCTCGCCTGAGCGAGACATGCAGACTTTGGCACTGTTTCACGCACACAACAACAACAATCGCACCCAAAATATACTCCAATTTCATACCATTTCATTCAACACAATCTCATTAGACATATGTGCATAATTGGACACGAAAATAGGCCCCCAACAACCCAACTTTGAATAATCACAGAATATACAGTGCATAACCCCATTATATTCATGCTTTTAGGCCAAAAATTCAATAAAACAGTACCAAAACCCATAACCCCTAATTCCCTCATGTGCAACACGAAATTCAGAACATAGTTTCATCAAAGATCATGCAGGACAATACGATAAACACAGAAATTCGGCTCAGCTCCCCTAACCTGGATCTTTTGGCTTAGTAGTGAATTACTTGAAGCTTCCAAAAAAAACACCAACAACACCCTTCTCTGCCTATCCTTCAATTGAGTCCCAAAACCTCCCTCAATCTGCCAGTACCCTAAAACTCGTGCTCTCTATTCGTGCAAACAGTTCAGCTTGCCAAAACCCTCAATTTTCCCCCAATTTGCCCTTTTATATGAAGCTTTAATGTGGTTAAATAAAAAGGAACGAAAATTGGTTTTTATTTCTATTCAAGGCCCATTACTTCATGGTTTTTCAGCCCCCTTTGGGGGACCCACCTATTCATATTCAGCCACCCCATTTATTAACAAAAAGTGAGTTTAAAATTGAGTCCACCAAGGTTCGAACCCACCCCATGCTAAAGCCAAATCCACATCAAACCATCAGGCCAACTCATGTTTCTTACTAACACATATCATTCAAGCATTATAATACGCGAGACATGCTCCAACATAATGCTAAAACAATAGAAATTAAATAACACGCAATTCGACACACATAGGACTCAAACCCAAGTCCTTACACATAATAAAGTACTCTCAACCATTTGAGCTAGTACTTTTCCACGTCATACTCATTAGAATTTAATGTCATAAATACACTACCTCCCCGCATTTATTAATTGATTATTTATGTAATTAATTAAATTCCGCGGATCTTACATAAAGGCAACAAAGGTAATCAAAGGAGGTACATTTCTAAACAAAATGATTCAAGTAATAGTTCTAAATTTTCATGTTATAATTGTGGAAAGCAAGGACATATTAAGATTGAATGTTCTAATGTTAACAAAGAGAAAGAGAAGGTTGGTGATAGGAAAAAGGAGAAAAAGGCCAAGGAAAGATGTACCTACATAGCTTGGGAGCACAATGATGATTCAACAAGCACTTCATCTCAAGAAGGAAGTGAGGAAGCAAACCTATGCCTCATGGCCGGACATGAATCATCCTCATCAGGCCAAGTGAGTTCCCTATCATCTAAAGATAAAAATGATTATTACCAATTGTTGCATGACTTTGAAGAATTGCATAGTGAGGCTAACAAAATTGTTGTCATGCATAATCGATTAAAAAGATTAAATAACTGGCTAGAAAACAGAGTTCGCTAACTAAAATCAGAAACAGTCGACTTAAAAACAGATTTCAAACATTTAGAAATGATTTACAGTAATTCAGTCGATTATTCTGAAAAATAGTTGGCTATAAAACCTTGTGAAAACTGCACTACCTTGAAAAATCAAGTGAAATATCTTTTTAAAACTTGTGCAAAGTTCACAAGAGGAAAAGCAAACTTGGAAGCTGTTCTTGGTTCTCTAGATTTTGTTTTTGGGAAGGCTGGACTTAGTTATACACCTATCCATGAAAAGAAAGCCAAGAAGTTCTTTAGTTTCTTTTCCAAGAGTGAGCCAAATGCTTTGCCATTCATTTCTTACAACTATTGTATGAAGAAAGGTCATGTTCTTAAGAATTGCTATGTTAGAAAATATGATGTACCTAAGAGATTTATGAAATGGATCCCAAAAGGATCTAGAAAGGCATAACCATGTTGGACCCAAACTATCAAAGGGTATCATGTAATGCTATGTTGTTTTGTAGGTCATAAAACAGGAAAAGAAAGATCTATGGTACTTAGATAGTGGTTGCTCGAGGCATATAACTGGTGATAAGTCCAAATTTGAGAAAGTTGGAACTAAAGGAAGAAGGCTTTGTGACTTCTGGTTACAATAATAAAGGAAGAATACTTGGAAGTGGTGTCAAAAGCAATGGAGCCTCATTCAATGTCCACAACGTGATTCTAGTTGAAGGGCTAAAGCACAATTTAATAAGTATAAGCCAATTGTGTTACAAAGGTTTTAAAGTTGTGTTTGAACCAAATCATTGCCTTATATATGATGCATGTGGTAGCATTGTGTTGGTAGGAAAGAGAGTCAATAATATATACTTGCTTAATCTTCATCATGCATCATTTAGCATTCATTGTTTGCTTACAAAAGAGGATGATACTTGGTTATGGCATATAAGGCTTTGTCATATACATATGCATCATTTGAATCGGCTAAATAAAAAACAGTTGGTTGAAAGGCTACCAAAACTTAAGTTTGAGAAGGATAAGATATGTAAAGCATGCCAAAGGGGAAAGAAAACTAAGGTTTCCTTTAAACCCAAAAAATGTATTTCAACTGAAAGACCTTTAGAATTGCTTCACATGGATCTATTTGGTCCTTCTAGAACTATGAGTCTAGGTGGTAACTACCATGCATTGGTATTTGTTGATGATTTCTCTAGATTTACATGGACTTTATTTCTAGCTGCCAAGAATGAAACCTTTTATGCTTTTAAGAAACTTGCCAAGGTTTTAGAAAATGAAAAAGGTTCTAAAATAGTCTCTCTAAGGAGTGATCATGGTGGAGAGTTTCAAAATGAAAAGTTTGAGCACTTTTGTGAAAACCATGGTATTAAGCATAACTTTTTAGTTCCTAGAACTCCACAATAAAATAGAGTGGTTGAGAGAAAGAACAGATCATTAGAGGAACTAGCTAGAACCATGCTTATTGAAACCTCATTGCCTAAGTACTTTTGGGCTGATGCAGTCAACACAACTTCATATGTTTTACACTATGTGTTGATAAGGCCAATTTTAAAGAAAACACCTTATGAGCTATTCAAACGTAGAAGGACTACTCTAAATCACCTAAAAGTATTTGGTTGCAAGTGTTTTATCTTAAATAATGGAAAATAACAACTTGGCAAATTTGACCTAAAAGCAGATGAAGGCATCTTTCTAGGCTATGCTATAAATAGGCATGCATATAGGGTTTACAACAAAAAATTAATGATTGTTAAAGAATTTGTGCATGTTGTATTTGATGAAATTAACCCAATGCAGCAAGATCAAAGGCCTAAGATTGTAGATGAATAAGATATATTGTAGGAAAAGCAAACTATACAGAACTGGAATCTGCTGCAGGAAATAAGCTAGTTGAAAAGGAAATTCAGTCGGTTGAAAAAGCTATAGAAAACAACTTACCCAAGGAGTGGATTGAACCCAAGGGATTATCAAAGGACAACATAATTGGTGATATAAAACGAGGATGATCCACTAGACGCAAGCTTGTATTCTTTGAACATGTTGCATTTGTGTCTCAATTTGCACCTAAGAATGTGAATGATGCATTAGATGATAGTAATTGGGTTGTTACTATGCAAGATGAGCTTACTCAATTCACTAGAAATGATGTATGGTCTCTTGTTCCTAAAACTGATGCAATGAATTTGATTGGTTCTAAATGGTTGTTTAGAAATAAAATGGATGAAAATGGTAATATTGTTAGCATAAGGCTAGGCTAGTTGCTAAAGGTTATAATCAAGAGGAAGGTATTGATTTTGATGAAACATATGCACTTGAAGCTAGGCTAGAAGGTGTGAGGTTATTGTTAGCATATGCATGCATGTGTAATTCCAAACTCTCTCAAATGGATGTGAAAAGTGCATTCTTGAATGGTTTCTTAGATGAAGAAGTGTATGTATCACAACCCCCTAGCTTTGAAGATCACCTATATCCTAATCCTGTTTTTTAAATTGAAAACGACTTTATATGGTTTGAAACAAGCACCACGATTGTGGTATGAGAGGTTAAAAAACTTTCTTTTATCTAGAGGATATGCTAGTGGTGCGGTTGATAAAACATTTTTCATTAGAAAGCATTCAAGTGATGTAATACTTGTTCAAGTATATGTAAATGATATAACCTTTGGATCATATAATAACTCCATGTGTGAAGAGTTTGTTACAACTATGTAGGGAGAATTTGAGATGTCAATGATGGGTGAACTAACCTACTTCCTAGGGCTGCAAGTGCAACAAATCAATCATGGGACATTTTTAAGCTAGTCAAAATATTGTTTTGACCTACTGAAAAATTTCAAAATGGAAGATTGCAAAGAGGCTGCCAGTCCAATTGCTACAAACTGCCTTATGGATGCAGATGAGGCTAGACAACAAGTTGATTTAACCAAATATAGAGGGTTAATTGGTTCCTTGCTATATCTAACAACTAGTAAGCCCAATATCCAATTTGGTGTTTGCTTGTGTGCAAAGTTTCAATCCAACCTAAGGAATCACACTTCAAAGCTGCAAAAAGTATTCTCAAATATCTGAAAGGGACAACTAATGTTGGATTATGGTATCCTAATGAATCTAACATTGTTCTTAGTGTTTTTTCATATTCTAACTATGCAAGGTGCAAATTGGATGGGAAAAGCACAAGTGGTACATGCCATCTACTTGGATCAAGCCTAATCTCATGGAATATCAAGAAGCAAGCATGTGTAGCACTATGTACAACTGAGGTTGAGTACATAGCAGTTGGACATGCATTTTCTCAAAGCATATAGTTAAAGCATCAACTTATGGATTATGATGTAAAGCTAGAGAAAGTACCTCTTTATTGTGATAATACAAGTGCAATCAATCTAACTAAGAATCCAATTTAGCATTCTAAAACTAAACACATTGAAATCAGGAATCACTTTATGAGAGATCATATTCAAAAAGGTGATATTGAAACATGTTTGTGAAAACTGAAAATCAATTGATAGATTTATTCACTAAACCACATGCACATGATAGATTGAATAAGCTTAGAACTAAATTAAATGTTCTTGACATGAAGAATGTATGTTAATATCTATTTGGCTTGTTAATTTTATTAGATCATATGCCTGTTGCATTTAAAGTGGTAAATTATGCATAATTTGTTAACTTAAATTTGCAAATTCAACACATAGATTTCACTTAAACTATGAAAATCTGCATAATTTTTGTTCTGGAACTATTTCAATTTGCTAATTCTCACTAAACAACACATATATTTCATTTAAATTGCTTTGGTGTGAATTTCGTGTAATCTGAAATTTTTAGTCAGTTAAAACTACAAAATCAACACATAGATTTCACTTAAAACTGCCACTACACCAAAAATCAATGGTTTGGTACAATTTTAGTCGACTGACTCTGTATTTTTATGTGTTAATTTCACTTATGCTTTATGTGGATTTGCTTGAATTGATTTTAATTGATGACCTATTCAAAGTATCCATCACATGACTATTTTTGGATTGTAGTAGCAGCACGTAACAACTATTACATAAGCTAAAATCAACTTTTCAGATTGCATTGACCATAAAGTGCTTTAATTAAATCATTTCGAATGTGCATGCATTAGATGTGAACTGTTTGTGAGTGGATTGTTCATAAAACGCATGGGAAACACATCATTGCATAATCTGATACAGATTCCTTCCCATTTAATTGATTGTGATTTCCTGTATTGCATTGAAACCATAAAATTTGTAAAAATTAATTGGCTAATTTTGAAAATCAACATGATGATTCTATAAATACATGCATAAGCATCATGTATTGGCATTCTTATTTGTTAGCAAGAGCTAAACCTACAATTCACCATTCCTAGAAGACAAAGAACTGCCCCCTTAGATGATGAAAACTCCACCCATCTACTCCATCATCACCCATTGCCTTGAATCATGGTAGGCTTAAAGCATGGTTTGAAGGTCATGAAGAAAGGATCCAAACCTTTTTGATTAAGATCACTAGGAAGCAAATCATTCTTCCTAAGGTGCTACGCATGTCATGGCTGAAGGCTGAGAATTTTGTCATTCTTGAGCAATATCTCAAAGCTCAAATATTGAAGACATTCCTTGAACTTTCGGGCAAGGTGTTATATCATGTTGGTAGGCTATATGACATAGGTTAGATGTCTTATTAGTCTTGGTGTGTCTCTTTTAATTTGTTAAAATGGGTTTTAACAGGTTAAAAGGCTTGCAGTATACAATTTCTGGTTTGAATGTACAGTTTGTTGCATTATTTTTCAATCGACTGATTTCACTTAAGTCCAGTGAAATCAACTGACTGTACGAAAAATTCAATCCACTAATTTCACTTAAACCAAACTATATATGCTGTATTTCGATAGCAGAGTCACGTTTTTGAGTTTTTGAGCACGAAATCTTTTCATTCTTCCTAGGAAAACTCTTTCTCTACAATACATAGTTGCAACACGTTGTTTGAAGATCTTGGTTCATCTTGGAGGCATTTTGGCTAGTGAGTAGCTTGAAGAACACATGTATGGTGGGCTAGGGACAACCATCAGGTTTGGATGTTATTGTGCCTATGTTTGGTTGCCTGATGTGATTTCAGGTCTGTGTGTGTAATTCTTATAGGGTAGTTGTCTAGATTTTTATGTGAGTCAAAAATCTTGTGTGGTTCTTTGTTCAAATGTCTAATCTTTGTGTTTGATTTGTAAAACTTTTGAATATAGTGGAAACCAGGCTTAGGTTGTCCTGGAAAACTGGATGTAGCTCTATGATTGAGTGAACTAGTATAAAAGCAAATGTGCAATTCTCTTTCCCTCTTCTCACTCTCTTTGAATCACTTTAAATCTCAAGAAAATCAAATAATCCATTCTTTACTGTGTTTTAATGCGTTCTTGTGTAATTTGAGGTTGTATAAGAGTTAAATATATTGATTGTAACAAGTCTTGCATGTAAAAGATTGTTGTTTGAGTTAAATTTTTGAATTATGTATTCTGCATAAATTCCCAGTATTTTAGCCAATTGATTTGTCTTTTTAATAAATTATTTTATAGCTCAAGAACAAATTAGTCTGCTATTTTTATTTTTCAATCGATTGAAAGTGTACTAGTCTGCTGTTTTTACATCATAACTTTCCAATCTAATTGATTCAATTGAAAAGATTTTAAGCTTTCGAAAAAGTTTTAAAGAGCCAATCCACCCCCCCCCCCTTCTTGGCTAAAATCACCATTTCAAAACTAACTAGGGAGAGATGACAAAGACACATTCTGGAGGTTAGAGGCACTCATAATCACCATTAATGTATCATGAATCTTTATGATTTATTCTATTTAATATACTTCTTTCCCATTATTCTTGTATTCTGTTATTGTTCTTAATTGCATGTATATTTATTGCATATTTGTGGGTATCTGATTATTGGTAAATAATTTAGAACCTTGATTAAAATAGAACAACTAATATATTTTTCCTCTAAACATAAAATTTTATCAATTAGTCAATTTAATCATATGAACTTAATGCGAACTTTTGGTAAAAATATGTAAGGTATTAGAACTTTATTAGTAAGGTTTAGATTTACCTCTAAGGAATTAGGATGATGAAGGATTGACCCCAACCAAGGATGGAGGCGCATGCTTAAGAAGAATAAGCATGTTTAGAAAGGAAGTTCACTAATCCTTCATCCCTTTCATTTGTGTTTGTTATTTTTGATTCCCAAAGTTGACTTAGTTAATTCAACTTTAGTTGACTTGTTGACCTTTGACTAGGTTTGACTTGTTGACTATAGTTGACTTGACTTAAGCCAACATGCTAATCTATGTTTATTTGCTTTGTAGGTTAATTAGGAGTAAGAAAGCAATGCTAGGTGGCACATGGTGATTGGGGAGCATATATGATGTGGAAGAGAGAGTAAAGTAAAGGCATAATGCATAAAGTAAAAGGCATAAAACAAGTTTACCTATGTACCTTTGGTCTCCTTTGATTTTAGCACACTTTGGCCACTTTTTGGAGACATATGAGACACATTCTTTGTCTCCTTTTGTGCTAGAACGAAATTAGCCTTGCACACACCATAGTTAGCT
>Ga0214545_1000891_pt1 | contig 52388 bp, 21 predicted proteins | sample CNSS4metaG_FD_160064 | JGI IMG/M metagenome (GOLD analysis project Ga0214545, IMG submission 160064) | Root nodule microbial communities from cowpea collected in UCLA plant growth center, Los Angeles, California, USA - CNSS4 | ecosystem: Host-associated > Plants > Roots > Nodule | place: USA... | reverse complement strand
CCATCAATTCTTCTTGGATCTGTACTTGAGTTATCTTGCAGAATCTTCTGAAACTTTGTGTCTCTCAGATGGCTCTATCTCAGATGAAGACTGCGTGATCTTTCTAATTTTTTTAGACCCAAAACAGCTTTTATACAAAGGTTTTGTTGTCACTAATTCGATTAGCAATTTACCTAATCGATTATCGTGAGTATACTTTCACTTACTTTGTACCATACTCACAGCTAATCCATTAGTTAAAAAACTAATCATATGCAGAATTACACAGCAGGCCTGAAATACATTTGATAAAGAGAAGCTAATTGCCTAATGCATATCCTAACTTAACCAAGCTATGTTTTATCCTAGATCAGTAGACATCATCAAAATTGTTCTTCATTTATGGATGAAAGGCTCCCCCTTCCAACATTCATCCCCATCCCCATACCCAAACCCAACGAGTATCAACATTTTGTCTCATCTCATCCCCACCGGGTAATGGGTATAATCTCGTATCCATACCCATACCCATTTTCTTACTACTTTATATTTATTTTAATTATTTTTTTCAAAATAATAAAAAATTACAGTAAAGGAAACACAAAATTATCTAATATTCAATATTATGATGATGGATGTTTCTTCGATATCAAATACTTTGAAATAAATTATAATTGTTTACATTTTAAATTAGAATACCAAATAAAATTTCATGAGAACCGAAACATTTATTAAATTTGCAAATATTAGTGAAACCTAGTTGATAAAATTGAAAAATATTTTTTAAAAAATATAAAAGAAAAAAAAATATTCAAATTAAAATATATTTTAAATGTTTGTTTACTTCAATTTTTTAAATTATAATGAATCTCTTTTTTGTACACTAATAAAAGTTATAATGCATCACTTGATCAAAATGACGCAAAGAATAAATATTAAATATAATAATAAAATTTTAACATAGATCTTGTATCTTTTGAACTCCGATATATGTTGAATGGTGATAAAAAAATTCATGACAATTACATTAAATTTTTATATTGTAGTAAATAAAAATTATTTATACAATTATAGTTAAAAAATTAAAGTGTGATTGTAATGAGTTAGAAAATAAAAAATAATTAGATAAAATTTATTGAAGTAGTATTCTACATGATGAAAATAAACAAAAAATAAAAATATTACAAAATTAATAAATGTGTGTCTTATAAACAATTTGGAGACTATTGAAAGAATCGCACAAAGGAAAACAAATATATAATTAAGGGTATAATAAGATGAAAAATATCTTAGAGATCTTAGATTTATGTTATTAAACACTTAAATTGAGAGTATTAAACATTCTCGTGTGCAAGGAAAATATATAATAAATAAAAATATTAAAAAATAATAGAAATATTCAAATGTTGTAATTTTTGTTAATTGACATACATCATTCTAACATAATTACATAATTACTCAATTGAAAGAATCGAGAATTCCCTATACCCATACCTATACCGAGTCAATACAAGAATTTCCCGTCAAAACGGGACAGATTCGGGCAATACCCATGGAGGCAGGTTTATTTGCCATCTCTATATATATAGCATACCCAATCGTCTCAAATTCATTCTAAAATAGAAAATATCTCAATAATGGTAGAAGATATAAGGGGAAAGGGGGTCATGATCACTCCAAACTTTTTAACTATTTGTTTTAATTATGCGTGTTTTAATTTTTTTAAAATTATATGTATTTTTTAAATTTTTTAAATTATAAATATCTTTTTAAATTAGGTAGTAGTATATTCAAAATTAATGGAAATTAAATTAGGTATATTTTTATTTTTTTATTAAGTACAATTTTTAATGTTAATAAATAATAAAACATAAAATCAAATATAATAAAAAAATTATTAAGATATTTTTTATTTTCTCTCGAATCGTATTTTGAGTGTTTCACGTGTTATAAACTTCTCTCACGGTTATCTGTTTTGTTTTTTTGTTATTGAAGAAAAAAAAAGTTAGACACACTCATCATTTATGCCCTCATCTTTCATATATTTCTTTCATTCTTAAAGAAAAAAAAAGGTAACTCTCTCTTGCTTGTCCCACTTGATATGAAATATTTGTTTAATATTTAATACTATTTTTTATCTAATGACTCCTTTGTATATTTTTTTTATAAATATAGAAAAAAAAGTAACGTATTACGGAGTTTATCATAAACAATTTTTAATTGTGACTTGATTATCATAAGTTTATTTTAGTAATTATCTCCCTGGATTTTTAATTAGATTATGAAAAATATTTTTTTAGTCTTAACCTTCTTTTTTTAAATAGGTATATTGATGAAAAACAAAAGGAATAAATGCATAATAATGAACAAATGCTTTTGAAGACTTCTGAATCAATCTACATTAATAAAATGAAAGATGAATATTGTTGGGTTATATATATTTTATGTCATATGGGTTATGGTTATAGATATTGTTATTGAGAGAGTGTGTTTATATATATATATATATATATATATATATATATATATATATATATGGCATAAATCTTTACACATATAAGGCATTTGACACCAGTTTTACACTAAAACCTTAAGGCAATGATGTTATGGGTCTTTATTCTTATATAGTGTTTAACTTTATCTATTCTATCCAATGACTAACACTTGGACTATTCCCAACAAATATTTTGCAAATAATATGATTATTTACATTGAAAATAACAAATAGTTAAAAATTTTAGTTATGATTCAATTATTGATGAACTCAAGAATATTAAAAAATGATGAGCAATCCTTTATATATGTGTAATTTCTTTTATAGTTATAGTTATAGTTATATTAAATTATATATTTGTTTTTATTGAAGTAGTGTTAGTAATTAAATATATAAATTTTGAGTATATTATTTTGGCTCTCCCAAAAATTTTGGTCAAGATCCACCACTTACCTTGGATGCATGCCCTAGTCGAGGTATAAGGGGAATGATGAATCATCCCCAATGGAGAGTCGATGGTTCGTCTTAGAATCTCGTTGTTCGCTTTGGTCCGCACGATTTTGTCTTGAAAAGGTGCCTCAGAGGATGGAAGGAGAAATGAGTATTTAAATCGCCGAGTCCTAAGCGGTGTCGAACTATTGAACGTAGTAAGAACAGTATAAATTAAATTAAGGTGTAGGTGTAAAAAAAGTAATTATCGATAAAAACGAAATGAAATATCATCAATCTTGACAAAACTTCTTTTTAACACGTTTTCCTTATTTTTCAACTAATTTATTCATTTTATTATTGTTCTTACAAGGTCAAAGTATACCCTGTAAAGTCTCTTAAACAGCTCCAAGGGTTTGTGGATTTGGCTTCAAAGGGAACTTATATTTTGGTCACGAACAAAAGAGGGGGAGGTGCCAGCAAAAGACACTGTGATGTCAAGTCGGTTTGAGGTGTCAAGAAATCAATGCCAGATAAAACGTAATCATGTACTTCGTAAAATATGTCTTTTATACTAGAGTCGTTGACCTTACTTATTTGGGTTTTGGTTCAATTGACCTAATTACCTGTTAATCATAATGAGTTAATTAACCTCATATTTATCTATCTACATTGGGTAGTGATTATGTTGACTTGGTGTATAGTCAAGGTTTGAGCACATGTCGTCCTATAGGGTCAACATGCGTTCGGTTGGGTCGCGTAGTCTCATCAATTCCCTAGGTTGTATACTCTAAAGGATATCTTGCTTATTTACAATATAATAGTCTACCAGTCTTAACATGTTTATATGTTAAAGACTGTGAGGTAGTGATCATGTGCATATAGATACTGATTTCTCCATTTTGTGGTACCTCGACTTATGGTGCTTCAATGGTGCTTTCTACAAAGGAAATTTGTTTTTTTTTTTTGCCCCTATGGGTATAATTATAATAGTTGAAGTTTTACTTTTAAGCATAACTAGTTTAAAGCACTAAAGTACTCATAAAAAAATAGCTTTGCCCTATCTTTTAAGAAAAGAAAACGAAAATATTGTTTCTAGTCATAACTTCTAAATAAAATTTAAAAAATAAATTAACTCATATTATAAAGACGATTTCAACATAAAATTTAAAAAAAGAAACTTAAAAGAGAGTGCTTTTTTTATGAACTTGTTTTGAAATACAACTTACTGACTTTGAACATAGATGAAGAACGCAAGTCTCGTAGTTGATAGCTTTAAAGAGTAAAGTAGGAATGCTTCAATCTCATAATAATTCACATAAAGTAGAGCCTTCATGGTAGCTTCAAAAAGGAGAAAAGTAGGTATGGCTCTTTACCAACCGTTGAATTATTTTTCTACCCCACAATACAGTTGTACAATTTTTTTTTTTTAAATATGAAATATAATGGATATGAGATGGAAATAATATGACAAAATTTATTATAGAAATATCCTTAAATGTGTTTTGTAATTTCTTAAATTTTAGATAAATTAATATTTTATCATAAATTTAAAATATTTTTTATAATTTAAAAACATGTCTCAGTTTATATTCTAAATATGTTTTTGAAGGCTTTACTTTAGTAATTGACTATAACACATATTTTAATTTGTGTTACGTATCCGTATCAGACACGTATTTGTATTTGATACCTTAAGATACTTTACCGATACTTATCAATGAAGTATCTAATATACAAATCAATAATGTTTTTATGATGACAATAATCTATAAATTTTTATGTTGAAAATATTTAACATATTTGATTTTAATTTGGATTCACACAAGAATAATCACATATTTTTCATGTTTTTTAAAAAATTATATATTTTTTAATATACATATATCATTTATCGTATGTCCTATTATTTTCAAAATTAACGTATTAACATATCAGATAGGTGTCGTATCCAATACATATATCATATATGTGTATTATAGGTAATTGATGAATTACTATTTCTTTTAAATTATTTTATAAATTGAGAAGAATTTAATATACCCCTAAAATCTTTTTTTTTCTTTTTCATGTATGTGAGTTAAAAATATCTATGTAAGTTTTTTTCATTATCTATTTCTTTAAGATTTTAAGTTTACTTTTATAACTAGTAAAATAAGGATATTTTTTAGTAAATAAAATTCAAATCATATGTCTTTATTTTGAAAATTCTTTCCTTTATTTTGAAAAATCTTTTATTATTCTTTCTATTTAGTTTTGGAATCAATTTTTGTTTTGAATAGTCAGGGAAAGTCATTCTCAACTAGTTTGATCATTGATTGAAGTTTTGATGCTTTTGGTTGGATCTTTTTAGGTCTTTAGAATACTGATGGTTCTCCTCTTCTTCTAGGTGATTCTTGAACTCAAGTATTTTGAAGGTAAGACAAACTATCTTTGATAAAGTAATAATAGTTTAGTTAACGTTTAGAATTAGAGAACCCACAAATGAGAGTTTTAGCCTAAAGGGGAGCAATTTGTTGTTTGAACAAGAGTTTAACCAATCGAGCTATAGTACATTTTACTCAATTTGAGTTATAAACTTAAGCAAAAGAAACACAATGATTATTCTCTCCTCTCTAGAAACTCCTTGCTAAGAGATTTATTATAGGAAAAAAAATTCAAAAGCAATAAATATCTTAATTGAATTATCACTAAAATGTCAATAAGATATTCAAATTGATATGATATATTGCTTGTTAATTGAAGAGACTCCACTAATAATGAAGATATATTACTCATATAACACTATTAATTTATAGTTTATACTTTTATTTACAATATAAAAAAATTAAAATTATAATTACATACGGATTATAATATATATATATATATATATATATATATATATATATATATATATATATATATATATAAAATATGAACTTGAAGTTGAAATAATATACGACCATTGTTTTAATATAAGTGTGTAGAACTTATGAATATACGAACATTAAATATTGTTTTTTAAAATTTAAATTAAACTAATAAATAATTACACTTTCAAAAACTTTTATTTTAATTTTGAATAATAATATCTTAACTAATTTTTTTTATCTATTTTTAATCGACCACTTCGATTATTTTTACATTATCACATTATATTATTAAAAAATTAAAATAAATAATTTAAAAATGATAAAAATATGAGTTAAAAATAGATAAAAAAAAAGAATAAAATATCATTATCCGTTTAATTTTGTCTTTCTCCCTTCCATATGTACAGCTGTGTTACATGAACTCCACACACTCGGTCTGCTTGCATGAAAAGTCTTCTGTGAGTGGAAATAAAAAACCTTTCTTATCAATTATATTTTAATAATATATCAAAAATATTTAAAATTATTTGCTTAGAAATTAAGAACATATTTAAACATAAAAGGTCCTCTACCATTAATTATAAATATTGTTTATAATAAAGTCAATAATAAATAAAATTGTTAATGACAGTTAATATCTTTTTATTTTTTCTAATCAAATAATATTATCTTTTTACCTCTACTTTTATTATTTTCCTGTTTCTATCTCTCTACCATGTGGGACCCTAAGCTTTTGGTTGTACCCACTACCAGAAAAATTGAATAAACAAAGGATGCACTAAATTTATTCCGCTTACATTTGAAAAAGGGAAATCCAATTTCTCAATGTCTTCAATGATGAAAGATGAATCAGTCAAAAAATTTCTAGAAGAAAGAGAAACATAAATTCACTCGTTGACTTGTCTCAATCATATCCAACCATATTTCCATAACATAATTATAATAAAATGCATATATGTTTATGATAATTTACAAAAGTTATCAAAGAAAGAAGTTTTAGATTTTTACATTTTAAAAAAAAAAAATAGTTATATAATATTAAGACGATTAATATAAAGCAACATAACTTTAACTCATATAGTACATATGTAAATTGAGTTTAATGATTCTATTAAGACAAAAACATATGTGATTGTGTTCAGACTCATTTATTGCTCACTGAGTGCCCTCCTCTTACAAACACTATCTTCTCTTCTCATAATGCAAGGATGCTGACACGACACCCCATTCACACTTTCATTTTGTGACAAAAATGGTGCTAACAAAGTCAACTGTTAGGTCTTATCATACACTGTCATATCTCATAAATATACTAAAATCTATTCTCACTATTCATTTGTGTTCTTACCCTTCATGTTTTTGTAACATGGGTGAACATATTTCTCCACTAAACCCTTCAAAACATAAATAAAAGGGAAAACTAACTAGGTGGTACAACTAGAGCCGTAAAAGTGGGTGAAAATCTGTTGATCAACTCGGCCCATGTGTTAGGTTGAGTGTAAATTTTTTTTTAAAATGTTAGTGCAGATCAATTTTTTGACTTGGTCCATCAAGAACTTGGATCATTCAGATTGAATATGTGGTAAGTTAGGTTGGTCCACCAATCCGGATAGTCACACACATTATGTTGGACTATATTTTTAACCAAACACATTAGTGAATTGACAAATGGAGACTTAATTTCAACTCCAAATAGATGAGGATAAAAAAGATGCTTCAAGAGATGAAAATATTACGAATTTATCCATTCAAGACTATAATATTATAGTTGAATAAGTGATAAAAATGTTTTGATCTTAGACAGTAATTTTTTTTTTTTTTTTGTATTGGAGTTTAACATCATTTTGGATTGTACTTAGATTGTATTGAAGTTTATTTAAATTTTAATCCAAATTATAATTTATGACTTAAGAAAAAAATTATATTTTATTTTAATTAAGTGGGCTAGTGAGCCAACCCGTTTAACCTACCAACCTGTGGTGGGCCGAGTCGGGTTCGAAGTTTTTAATTCGCTTATAAGTGAGTTAGGTTGGATTGATCCAATGACCAACCCGTGATGAATCGGGTCGAGCTGGACCGGACGGCCATTTTGACAGCTCTAGATATACTTATACACATTACAAATCAAAATGGTAATATTTTAGTTTTTTTAATCTAAAATGTTAATCACATTATTAATTATATTATTTGAAGAAGTATCGCTGTATCTTTTCAAGTGGGTGTCAAAATATTATTTTTCAAACTAAATATTGCTTGTAGAATATTCCTGCGTTTGAAGGAAGGTTTTTGATCCGCATGAATTGGATCCAAATGAAAATTTATATGCATAATATACGAAGGAGATGTACCTGATGTATCAAGAAATGCCAACACACACTATTCATACAATTCTTTTCAATGAAAATTGTATCATCACTTGAGACCCATTAGATATTCTCAATCTTAATATATCATTTGACATAAACTTTGACTATTAATAGAAAATATATACTACTTAAAAAGCAGATTCCTAATATTTCACTGTTGTTAAGTATCTTATTATATTAATAAGAGGATGTAATTTATGTCCTAAATTTTTTTAAACATGTTGGTATCGGCCTCCTTATATTTTAAATTACTTGAAAATGAAAAGCTTAGAATAATCTTATTATAGTCTTTATTATCCATATATCTTATGCAAATCACAAACAAAAACAAAAAAAACCACAAATCAACATGATAGTTTTCTTCATTAGAAATAATTAACTTTCTAATTCTTACATAGAATCATTTATAATCCATATAACCTATAAATAAACTTAGAAATAATTTATTTTTGTAGAATTAAATTTTTGTACGCTTAAATTTCGCAATTTACTCAATTGGCCCCTTGTGGTATCTGTCACTTAATTCTAAATTATTAATTGACATAAAAATATATTTAAACTGTACCAAAGGGACTAATTGCTCTTCAATCTCTTCAAACAATTTCTCGTCAAATTAACTTAATTCAACAAATCAAACAATCACAAACCAAAAATCCTCACTTCATAAAGAACAATATCTAACAAAAAATATTTGCTTAAATAACTATAAAATGTCAAATCAAATTAACTTTTCTTATTTTTATTTCAACTCTTAACGAAACTTCGACCCTTACTTCCTATGTTCCTTCAACACTCAAACAATTCTAAAGACACAAATAATTTTTTTTATTTAATGATCTGAATACACATTTGCATTTATAGATAATCACAAGTGTTAAAAGAGTTTTGTTTTAGACACATGCAACATCTGATATTGTACATGACTGCCAACACATATTATCTAAAGAAATAAAGTAAACTTAGAACTTACTCTATAACTGAAATTGATAGGTAGTAATGATGGTCTTTGCTGCTAAGATTACATAGACGTATTCACTTTTATTTTATTTTTAATAAAGTTAATTCTTACTTCTCTAATTTATTTTTAAAATATCATAATGATTAAAACAATAATAAAAATATATTAAGGATTAAAGTTTATATATATATATATATATATATATATATATATATATATATATATGAATGAATGAAGGAAGATGAATGTCGCTATGTTAAAATTACAAGAAATGTGAGTAACTTTATTAAAAATATGAGGGAAGTGAGCGTGTATTTAAAAACTATAGGAAATGTGAACCTTATTGTATTAATAAGGACCGTCTATTTTAAAACTAGGAGATGTGATGTCATTTGGTATAATATTAAAGCAAGTAAGGGAAATTTATTGTTGTTAAGTTTAGGCTAATTATAATTTTATCCTATATTAATTTATTTGATTCAAATTGGTGTCACTTTCAAGTTAATATATATATATATATATATATATATATATATATATATATATATATATATATATATATATATACTAAAAAAATTCATATTTTCTGTCAATTTTTGTTTTGAACATTTTTTTGCTAAAAAAATTCATATTTTCTGTCAATTTTTGTTTTGAACATTTTTTTGTAGGAAATACCTACAAATTTTGTTGTGAAAAAAAAAATTGTAAGAAATTGCTACCATTTTTCTTGCAAAATATTTTATATAAAACACTTTTTGTAACAAATTTTGTAGAAAATACTTACAAATTTTATAATTTTGTAAGAAATGATTACCCACGAAGGAATTATCCGCCAATTAAAATTTTTAGAGAAAATGACAGAAAAAAATCTTTTCTTGCAAATTATTCTAACAAATTTACAAGAAAAATTTCATGTAATATAAAAATATATAGATATATATATATATATATATATATATATATATATATATATATATATATAATATTTAATATTTTCATCCATTTAAAAATAATAGATAGTAACAAGTTATAAAACTAAAAGTATGCCTGAAGAGTCACATTGTTAAAGCATTTAATTGAACATTAAAATAGTTGCATTGTTGATTTTTGAATATTAAAATACTTTATGAGATATTTTATTGAGAAGGAATCAAATTGAATAAAAAAAGTTTAATAAGACAAAATCGTAATAAATAATAATAATAATTATTATTATTATTATTATTATTATTATTATTGATTTGCGAAAAATGTGACATAGTATAGTTACTAAAAAGTTTTGTTTGTTCTATGATCAATATGAAATAGTATTAATACAATAAAACTCACTTGTTATTTACATTCATTGTAATATGATTTTATTAATTACATCACCTCGCATTCTATAAATAAAGGAAGATAACGAAATAAGATAATTTTCACATAATCTAATTAAAAAAAATTAAACGACATGAACTTAATTAAAAATGTAAAAGAAAAATGAAAAACACTAATAAATAAAAATTTAATTAAAAATATCCTAATTTATAAGGCACGTAAACTTAATCTAATGTTGTGTGACATGGTGGTCAAGTTGATTAATGAGAGTGACTTCACTGAAGTTGAAGACTTTCTGTTAACTTTGTAACAATTACAGAAACGAACTAAAATTACAGAAGAAAAGGCTGAAAAAGAACAACCTCATAGCTGTGTCCATGTGCAGTTTATCATCTCCAAAGTTCTGGCTTCTGAGTTTGAGGTTGATGACCTTAGAAATTTAAGTGTGAGTCTAAGTCTCACATTAGTTAGAAATGAAAAAGTAGAACATTATATAAGAATAAAGATCCATAAACTCATTGTCTTAAGATTTTGAGTTGAGAGTGATGTCAATACTTTATATGGTTGAACTCAGATCTCATTAGTGTTTGTTCTCCTTAGTAAAACCCTCTCTATAAACGTAAGAGATGATTGCTATGAATTGGGAAAAAAAATTGACACTTGCTCCATGACAAAGAGTGACAATAACCTCCCACATAGTGAAGAATCTCAGAATAGGTTGAAAGGACAAATGCATACTTTTGATATACTATACCATCATTGCACTCCAATGTTTTCTGCCATATTCTTTTTGGCTTCTAGGATATGGATACTCATTCATCCAATCCACCTTTTTTTTTCTTCTGAATTAGGGGCTTCATAAATTATGATAGCTATTAGTATATGAACCACACATAGGTTATCTCTTATCCTAGTCTTCTGCTTCTGATTGTAGAAACAGTGACAGAGGGAAGCCAACTTTTAGCTTTTTCTGCAAATTCGAGTCCAAATTTACCCTTTCATCAAAAAGGTTTCAAAGGAGCTTAACTCGTTTAAGTTAAACCTCTAGAGTCAAACAAGTAGTGAAGATCAAAATAGACGTATGGAAACTTAGATTATCATCTATAAATATATTCAGAAAAAACTTAACTAGGTTTTAAAACTAGTTGACAAGAAAAGCACATCAATCTGTTTTAAACTATAATTCAACTAAAAAATTGATTTTAATTAAGAGAATTAAAAACAAGAAGACAAGGAATTAGGTGAACAAACTCGGCCCATAGTCACTTTGACCCAAAGTTAAGTAAACCAAACACAGAAAAAGGTGAACCTTTTTTTACCAACCCAAGAAATTAGTGACCAAATTAACTCAACTCATATGACATGACACCTCTATCTTCACAGAAAATTACAATAATGAACTTTATTGTTAAAATACTCTCCTCACCTCAAAATATCCGCATTCACTGCTTTGTGAACAAGGTGTTTATCTCCTTCACATTTATGCTTATAAATAAACCAAACTATGCATAGTTCTTCATTTCCAACTTGTATTTAATTTCCAAAAATGACCGAAACTGAGGAAGTATATTGATAGAAAATGAGTTCAGAAGCATAGAATACAAGGGTGAATTTCTCACCGTTCCTGCCATCATGAGATTGTGGAGAAAACCTGACAGATGGAGTGATAACTAACAAGAAACAAGATCACATAAATTGACCTCAAAAAGCACTCATTTAAGAGCTCAGAACAAACTGCAGAGTAAAAAGGACTTTAAAGTTGAACATGTGTAATCATTACATTATATTCTTCTCAGCAACATTAGAATGTAAATCTTTACAGTATAACTATGCAAATATATAATAAGCATATTCAAACTGTGTATGCTTGCTGAATTGTGTCTATGTCAAGTCCCTTCAATCTCACAACTGATTCTACATGACCTTTTAGTGTATGGAGTTCTCTCAACCTGCATACAATTATTGGAAATAAATAACTAATACTGAATCTTAATAAAGTTTTTTCTTTTTTCAGCAGTATACAAGAAACAAATTTATCCAAACAAGACTTTAACTTGAGTATTTCCCTCATAAAACATATGAAATTCTTATATCATCTCTTAAAAGAATTAGTAGTGGGGGTAGTTCTTCTTGTCTTAGTTACTGTTGTTTCACACTTCTTCAAAACATTTTTTTGCAGCTTATATTGCAATATTTTGATATTTATCCCCACCTTAATTCCTTACCAAATAAAAACAATTACCTTGCAATTTCAGCTCTCCTTTTAGCTTCTTCGGCCATTTGATTGAGTTCATTGACATGTGTACGCTCAGTGAACTTGCTGTCAGGTGGTTGTAATCCATGCAATGTTCTTTGAGCATGTGCCCATTGAAGTTCACGCTGTTCCTTCCCAAAGTCCTTTTGCCTTGTGAATGCAATCTACAAGACAATGAAATCCATAAGCTTAGAACAAGAACTAAAACCAGCCTTGGATTATTCAACACAAGAAAGCAAACTCTGCTCACCCTTTGCTCAATGACAAGATCCCATGCCCTACCGCTGAGAGCATAGCGAATTAAAAATTTAATGATATCAAGTGGGATGTAGAATATTATGTTATACAACCATATAACACCAGCCCAACCCCAACCTATTCCTTCAATTGCAGCAAAGCTCCACTTGGCATATACTGCAATCAAAGTGGCAATCTGCACAACACAGCAAATCCATCACCAAACTTGTTGCAGTAAAAAAAAAGTACAGCAGAATAAAATGGTTTTGTGGCTTACCAGTTGAGCAATTATAAAAGCAACCACCAGCAGTATACCAGGACGCTCAACATATGACCAACCTCGTGATCGAGTTACAAATATAAGGGCCTGACTAATAGTGCTCACTTGAAGATAGATTGCAGATGCAAGTTTCCGAAAATCATCATGAGCAGTTTTTTCAAGAGTTGAGACTCCAAAAACTCGCTGAAAATATACCAGACAAGATAAATAAATCAACGAGGCATCCAAAACAGCCAAAAGAAGAATCTATGTAGGTAATGAGTGAACATTGATTCAAATAAATAGGAAACATTGGACCATATTCATAGCAGTAATGAGTCCTAGCATTGTTGCCATAAAGGGTGGAGCAACGTGAACAGATGTCACGATAAATTCAGATACGAAACTAAAATCATAAAACTCATACTGGGAAAAAATTTGTTTTGTATGCTGCCCAAAAGAATATGACTGTCATCATCGCCAAGTAACTTCCAAGCACAACACCAGTAGTAAATATCTCAGCTAGCTTCCAGCTATCTGGCAGAGGAGATGGTTTTACACGATCTTTTGAAATTGTCATAATAGTTCCTGCAATGTTAAATAAATATTAGCCACCAATACATACATAGAAGCATGCTGCACGAGACATGCAACAGGAAACAATGACAAAGAAAAGAAACAACGAACCATCATTTAGGATGGCAATAATAAGCACCATAAAGGGTGGAAAGTCAAACTTCCATATAAGAGCCAGCAACATGAAACCAAGCTGTAAGCATGTCAAACATGTGGAACATAGCAAAAATATTAGACCCGTCTAATCGTTACTTCATCCAACATGCCAGGTAGAAAATAAACCCTGGAGTTGCAAAATCACTCACCACAATACGGATTGTAATTGAGACTGCATAAATCTGCATGATAGAAGTAAAATATTGTTCAAATGTAAGTAAAGTAAACAGGGGGAGTTGTTGAGAAGATATTAACAGTAATTAAATAGCTCACTGTATAATTTTTCATTCTCTGAAAGATAGCTCGGCTGGTCAAAACAGCACTAATAATAACACTAAGGCCAGGTTCTGTTAGAACAATATCAGATGCACTACGAGCTGCATCAGTAGCATCAGCAACAGCTATACCAATGTCTGCCTTCTTGAGAGCAGGTGCATCATTCACTCCATCACCAGTCATTCCACAAATATGTTTCCTAGCTTGCAAGCGTTTCACAATCTCATACTTGTGCTCTGACCAAATATACAAACCAACTAATATGAGTAAAGAATTACATAATAATAAACTACTACTACTGCTACCAATTAACCTTCCATCCACCACATGTCAACAATAAACAAACCAAGATATTGCTATGACAACACAAAAGCCTACCAGGAAAGACACCAGCAAACCCATCAGCCTTTTCTATTAGCTCATCAATTGGTAAGGCAGCAATGGATTCATCCTTGTCCTGCCCAAGCAAAGCTGATGAAGGATACATATTGGTACCCATTCCCAAGCGACGACCTGTTTCCTTTCCAATAGCTAGCTGATCCCCTAATAGAAAAAGGAAGATACATAATTGAATATTGGGAGGAAAAAATAAAGGGTTCATAATTTCATACGAGCATTATGTTGTTGGCCATTTTCAAAAACAAAAACTTTATTTTAAATGTACAAGTTAATTTCCAAAGATACCATAGCATGGATCACAAATTCTTTCGGTTCATAAAAAATGATAATCAGATTGTGGATTTTTCAACCCATCTAAAGCAAAATCCTTCGTCCAGTGGTACGAATATGTAAATTTAAGTCCCATAATAACTCAGACCAATAACATCCACACAAAAAAAAATGGTTCTGATCAATAAGTAACAAGTTTGGCGAAGAACATGCAAGATAAATCAGATGTCATAGGACTAAGAACACATCAGTTGCTTATATAATACAACACTTATTTCCAATCCTTATTAACCTCATTAAGCTATAAAGACTTATGATTTCATTATCATAACACAAGCAAAGCAAAGGTGTGCACTATCTTATGTTACAGACCTGTAATCATCTTGACATTTACTCCAAGGTTTAGTGCCCTCCGTATTGTTTCCGCACTATCATGCCTTGGTGGGTCAAAGAGAGACAAAAGGCCAACAAATTGCCATGGACCTCCAGCACTCTCTTTCCTTCCATCTGGAACTTCCTGTATAAAATGAAGAAGACTAAATCAACGTTTCCAACTTAAAACATAAGTATGAAGAGGCACCGATTGATTAAGCAATAAATTAATTACTTGGTATGCTACAGCAAGAGATCGTAAACCACGCTCTGCAAACTTGTCTATCACTGAATGAACTCTTCGTTCAATCTCTGCCTTATTGTGTGCAAGATTCAGGATCTAAATATCATGTACAGATCACATCAAAACGAGAATACACAACACCAACTGTTAATATAAAACTACGCAAGCAATGTTGCCAAATTACCTGTTCCGGTGCACCTTTGCTTACTCTATGCATTTTACCATCTTGATCAAGATAAGTCAATGCCGTCCGCTTGTCAGTAGGATTGAAAGGAAGAAAATGTACTTCTTGTATACCAGCGCGTGCCTTCAGTGGCCATAAGTTAAAAAAGAAAAAGTTAGATCAACTTGAATTTAGAAAGATGTGTGTGAATGTGCAAGTTATAGTTGCAGGCTTGAAGCTAAAAAGTGCCTCTAGAAGAATGCAAGGGAATAATAAATGTATGAATATGACTAACCTCCTTTGGATCAGCTAACATCCCAACTATGGCAGTATCAATTGCATCTTGATTCTCAAGCCTTGAAGCTCGGGCAGCCATCAAAATAACAGTATCTGGATCCACTCCTTTTGCAAAAACCTTGATTAAAATTAAAAATTATTAGAACAAGAGGATATCAAACACAAAAATAACCAGAAAATAACACCATTCAGCCATTAATTATCCAACCTCAACTAGATTTTTGTCAACAGTAAGCTTATTCAATGTCAGAGTCCCAGTCTTATCACTGCAAAGCACATCCATGCCTGCCATTTCTTCAATGGCTGTCATCCTCTTTGTGATAGCCCCCTGCAGACATTATCTCCATTAGTTCTTCCCTGCATATATCCACCCAAATCCAAGGTGCTCAACCAAAAGACCTCACTGACCTGCTGAGATAGCCTGTGAGAACCAATGGCCATGGTCACAGACAAAACTGTGGGCATGGCAATTGGAATTCCTCCGATCAGAAGTACAAGGAGGTTATCAATTCCAGGACGATACGGTCTATCTTGGATGGGATACATAACAACAATCTCAATAACCATCCCCACAGCAATTGAACATATGCAGAAGTTCCCAATTGCAGTTAAGACCTGAAAAAAGCAGCAAAAGACTATAACCATGAAACCTGAAATTCTGAACAATGAATATCAGTGGGACTGCGAGGGAGGAGTGAAAAGTTACATTCTCTCATGAGTTACCTTTTGAAAGTGACCCACTTGATTTGTGGTATCAACAAGATGAGCAGCTTTCCCAAAGAATGTATGAACACCGGTAGCAATAACCACAGCTTCAATCTCTCCCTGTTTGCAGGTTGAACCAGAGTATACTCCATCACCAGGACCCTTTGTCACTGGAAGTGATTCACCTGTAAGTGCGGACTGAAAGACACAAAGGAAAAAGAGGATACTTGAGCAATTACGCATGTGGAGGATTCAAAGAACAAATACTATAACATAGATATATAAAAATAATAATAAAAAAATAACCCACTTGATCAATTTTCAAAGGATCCCCTTCAAGAAGCCGAGCATCTGCTGGAATAATATCTCCAAGCTTGATGCTGATTATGTCACCAGGAACTAGGACCGCGGCATCTTGCTCATTCCACCTACCATCTCTAAGAACCTTTACAAACACATTCATGAGAAACGAAACTATAAAGGGGAAAATAAAGAAAAGATTCCTTTCAGATGCTAACTGCACCAATAAGAATATGGAATTCACACACCCGGGCAGTATTGAGATAAAACAAAAAGAAAGACAAAGAGTTTGATACCTTTGCTTTTGGAGCTAGCCGAGCCATGAGAGCTGCTGCAGCATTACCAGCATTGTTCTCCTCGATGAAACTGATGGTTGAATTGATGAGAAGCAAGGTAATAATACCCACAAAGTCTTGCCAATCAGGAGCTTTCCCCTGCACAAATTTTCAAGGAACAAGTCCGAAGAATCAACCTACAAACACACACCTTCATTGCCAATATAAAGTCCCAAAAACTAAGTCCACTTACCCCTCCATTTGCAAGCGCAATGGCCATTATAGCAGCAGCCTCCATAACCCATGATAGAGGATTCCACATAAATCCCAAAAACTTCAAAAATTTGCTCTCCTGAAAAGTACCCCAGAAGACAATTCACCATAAAAGTTCAATTTTTTTAAATGGGATTTAATGAACGAGAAAAAAAAAACAGAGAGAGAAAGTACTTTCTTCTCTTCAAGCTTGTTGTGACCAAAAATGGTAAGCCTCTCCTCAGCAGCTTCACTGCTGAGACCTTCCCTGCCACATCTCAGATTCTCCAAAACCTCCTCAATGGGTATGTTCTCCTGCATTCACAGAGTTAATAAAAAGAAAGCCCCATCAATGAAAAAAAAAAGACCAAGAAAGACACAGCAACCAACAACACAGGGATAGAGTGATTCAGATCTATGTTAATGTTACCAAATCCACAGTTTCCTTCAACACAGCCTCGAGCACTTGGGACTTGTCCCCCATCCTGTGCTTCTTCTTCTTCTGGTTCTTCTTCTCTGTGTATTTCTAGAGCTACCAACTTTGCTCTCACTGCCAAAACCGTTCAGAAATCAAGAGTTAGCGTGCGTGCCTGAAGAAGTGCACCAACCGAAAGAGTTGGCACTAAGTACAAGTAAATAAAAAAAGTGTGCAAACTACAAAGGGCGTATGGTATGGTATGGTATGGTATGGGTTATGGGTAGGAGTAGACAACCTAACTGTGAAGTTTGGGATTGAAGATTGAAACGATGTACAACAACAACAACCACACCTCACAGCTCAGAAAAGCACAGACACAAACTCTTATGGATTGCATATGCAAGTAAAAGAAACCATGTTAGAGTTACAGTAGTAGTAGTAGTATACACATACTTAGGGCCACTTGCTCAGTAACATGCTAACAGTCACATCTTTATTTTTCTCTGCTTATCCTACTACCCTTTACATTTTTTTCTTTAAATTTTGCTTTTTTAAATGAGATCATGTTTTAAGAAAATATAAACATTCTCATAATGTGACGTTTTATGGTGGACAGTGAATAATTAAGATAAAATCTAAAATACAATGACAAAAGCTTAGATCAAGAATTTTTTTATAACAAAAATCCAGCAGAAGAGATAGTGTATCAGTCTGAAAGTCCAACATGTGACTTAATAAACGCAAATTTTTGTCTTGCTTCACATTATTTGACATTCTTTTTTTTTTTTTTATATTTGTGCTGTAAGCTACTTGTTTAAACTGTGATATGTGGGTTGTTCTCTTAATATAAATAGGTTTTATTGAATATGTGTGGTGAAAGTGTTCATTTAAACATATGGGCTCTACAATTTTATAATTTTTATACCGTTTTATTGAAAATAATAAGGTATTATTGTTTTGATATTTAACAAATTTTTACACATACTTTATATTTATATTTATATATATAATGTTTTACTTTTTATCTTTTTCTTTCTTTATAAATTTAAAAGTTAACATTTTTAATGACTAAAATACCTTTACAAATAGATTGTATACTGTGCAAGTGGTGTCAAAAAATATTATAAAGTTGGTGTCATTTTTGTTGATTTATATTATATTTTAAAACATTTTCATTTTTGAAAGACATCAAAGGTCTTAATGCTTAGTTTCATGTTTAATAACTAATATTTCTTGTTCTACAACAATTTCAAACTAGTTTTTCATTACGTTATTATTATGTCTCATTCTCTTTAGAATTTAATTAAATTTAGTCATATGTGGAGAAATAACATTTATAATAATTTTTTACAAGATTATACTTAGAGATTGGTGACTAGTGTTTATAATAATTGGTAAAATCAATTTAATTTTTTTTCTAAATAATTGGAAGTGGATAAAAGCTCCAGAGTTGCATTATAAGAGATGGGAGAATCTCTTAAAAATATTATCTTTCATCATTTATATATCAGGTTTCGTTTGCGTTTTGGGGAATGAATCTTTTCACAAATAAATTTTTAATAAAATTGACAAAATTACTAAATAAAGTAAATTTTTATTTTTTTATAAAAATTATAAAGTAAAATAATAAAATTTTTAACTTTTTTATTAAAAATAATTATTTTCAAATTTTATCGAATTAAACTTTATCAAAGTATCATTTTTCTTAAAATTTTATCCTTTAATCATCATTGCATGTAAGGAATTTTTCCTATTAGTGGTTGGAAGCTTATGATTTGGTGAAGTATAAGAAGTAACATCACATTTAATACTCAGAAAATATTAAGATCGAGTATGACAAAGAACCCATCAAAGCAAAAACATGATGTAAAAAGAAAAGAAAAGACTTTCACGATCAGTCCAAAATTTTTCAAAAAATTTAATGCAAGTGCATCTCATGTGAAGAGACAGTAAAATGTAGCTTCACTATTTAGAATGTAATGCAAAGGTGGATCATTGTGCTGCAAAGCTTTCTGATAGTCAAAGTTCTGAATTATAACTAGGTATTTTTACCTTTTCTCGTAAAAAAAATAGAGAAAAAAAATATGGAATAATATAAATAATTTTATGGTACATCTTGTTAGAAGTGAGCTTTAAACCTAACTCAATCCTACAAAACCGTCTTGTAAGGTGAGATTTGCACCTCACTTATATAGTATGAATTAATTTTATCTATAATCGATGTGAGACTTTTAACATATCTAATTATAAACTTTAATCTGTGATATATTCATTTATTTTTATAACTATTATAGCTAAATTATAATTACATACGGGTATTTGTTCTTTTTACTTTTTTACACAAACCTTATTAAAGTCTGAATTTGTATAAAAGTCAAAAATCTTACGTTAAATAGAAATAAAACAAATTCATAATATTCAGTGAATACAAATGTTATTTTATAAATTAATTTTGTAAGATCAAATTAAATTTAAAATAATATCATAATCATTTAAAATTTATCTTAACATTGTTTACTAAACTATTATATTAACTGATATTAAATTATTACTAGATTATCATTAATATTTAAATTTACACTTAATATATATATATATATATATATATATTGATGTAAAAGATATGTCAAGATCTCTTGTTGATTAAAAATATAAAAGATATGTTAAGATTTTTCATCGATTAAAAATAAATAAGATAAAATTATTATATATAAATTTGTGTAAATGTTACTTTACAAATTAATTTTAAGATACCTTGATCTCAATAAGTAATGTGATGAAAGAAATACATCCACCGTGTTTGAAAGCAATGTATAGTTTTAGAATGGTAAGGTTTTAAAGTAGTATAATGAAAATAAAGGTGTGTTGTGTTTTTTGGTGCGGTGCGGCGGGGAAGAGAAGGTGGAGGCTGGACCAGTGCCCATTAAATCTATGCCAGCAAAACCACATGCATGCACTTACTCTCAAAACTCATCTCTATCTTCTTTTATTTTACTTTTCTTTTCTTCTCTTTTTTTTACATCCCTATTTCAATTCAAATAATTCTTCAAAGTTGGATTGTTTTAACTAATTTTTATTAAAAAATTACGTAAGATATTAAAAAAAATTACGTATATATTTTACTAATTTTATTTTATTTTCAACTAAATAATTTTATGCTTAGTTGATATTATTTATATTAAGAAAGCTGAATTTATAATGTAAATAAACAAAGTAAGTGAATGTTAGTAAATATTTTTTAGTTAAATTATATTAATATAAAAGAAAAAAAAATTGCGACAGCTTGGGATACCTTGTCGATTCAACTTGCCGTGCCAATAGCAAATAAAAAGATGGAGAGTGAGTCTGTGACAGTGCCCTTATCCCTTTCGCTTTCCCCTTCCATATCCCTTGCCTTTTCAACTATTCTTTCTTTAAGCTTTTTTATAAAAAGCCACTTTTTTTTATTTATGTTGGAGAAGTCATTGCTTAAAAAACTGCAATTATCATTTTAATAATTAAAATTACTTTTTTTATTTATATCTATTCATTTTGAACCAGTCAGGTTTGTTGCTTTAAAATTATTTTTCAATCAAATATTTCACGTTATATATTTAATGAGCCTTTCGTGAATAAAAATTGAGAAATATAAATTATTAAATGTGATATTGACATCGCGCCCAATATCACTTTTTGTATTTAATCAATGGGATTGAGTTGATATGGAAATTTTAATAAAATTTATTATCAACTGAAAATAACTTTATCATTGTATAAGTTCTACAACATGTATTTAGCATTCTTTTAGCATGTTATAACTATAAAGTATTTGTTAATATTAACGTCCCAACAAAATCTATTGGTGGTCATATACAGTGTTAAATTGAAATTTTTTTTTTTTTTTTAATTATGGAATGTGAAATATTGTGTTTTTACAAGTTAGGTTCATAAACTATAACATGGTGGGCCAGGGAGAACAGAAGAAGGGCTAAGAAGAGGGGTAGGGTTTGATTTTTCTGAAAAACAAAACTACTTTTTAAGGGAATCCAAACAAAAATCCAAAACATGATTCCGACCATTTTGTTTTTCTCTTCGGATGAGAGTTGTGAAAGCGATTTATAATATATTTCCAAAATGGCATACTTCATATGAATAATACTTCACCTTGGAAACAAATTTGTGTTAAGTTTATTATATATAACATTTTATTATCAAAATTTCCTCTTAAATATAACATCTACATGTTCTTCTTTTATCACATTCTCTCAAAATCTCACTCCATGTCCATTTCTATTTTTTACTTTGCAAAATATCTATTAGTTTCTATTTATTGACATGACAGATGCATTATTTCGACTACAGTGTCATTTAATTTATCGAAAATCAGAAATAATATTTTGTGTTTGGATAATTCAAAAATGTTTTTCAATATTAGTGTTAGAGGCTTTAAAAGTTCAAAATATCATTAGATGTGTGGAGATAAAAAACTAAAAACATAAAGAGTATAAATATGGTTGGAATTTATATTCAATTAAGATTTGTGAACTTTTGTTTTATAATAAAAATGGTAAATGTAAGAATAAAAAAATAAGAAAGAGTAGTAATGGTTTTTAAAATGTGACACTCAATTAATTTATTACTTAAAACTATAAATACAATTTATATTTATTCAGATTCATTTTATAAAAATTATCATTTTTTTAAAACTCTTTTTTTTAAATTTCTTTCTTAATTTTTTACTTTATCTTTCATTTACTTGGATGAAGATCAAAGGACAAATAGAGATCTTTTCGGAGCTCTACCATCCAACCGATCACAATTTAAAACATAATAAGTTCACTTTTTGTTCATTTTTAAGTTAGTGTTTTTTTTTTAATTGCATGCTTTATGGTTAACACATCTGATCCAAAATAGTTCAAAGTAAATAAATATTTATTTGTTTGTGATCATGAAGATGTGTTATGATATTTGATTAGTGTTTTCTTTGTGTAGTTAAAGTATTTTGTGGGAACTAGAGTTGTAAGAACAAGCTTTGAGTCAAGGTTTTTACTCCACATAAGGGAAGCTGATTTATTTATAATGATGAAGTGATTATGATGATGAATTTAAAGATGTTGTGATGATGATTTGAGTTGTTTGGTTTGAAATTTTATTTGTGGAATTGATTTTATTATGTTAGGATTATCCAATTTCTTTTATCTGAGATCTATTTTGAACTAAAACATGACATTTTAAGCTATAGAACAACTATAATTGCTTAGATAGGCAAGTTGGATAACTTATCTTAGTTGAATAAGGAGCTAAAATCATTGGGCGCCAAGCAAAGTACTCAAGTAAGTAAGTTTCAGGACCATTGGGTGCTCACTTGATAATGAGCTTCAGTGGGTCTTGTGTTGGGTGCTACAAGCTTGGTGTTGGGTAGTGCAAAGCTTGTGTCGGGTGCTACTTGAAATTAAATTCCGAAGGTTCCAGAAGGGCTCGTGATGTCGAACTCGCAAATATAAAATTCACTTTGATGCTCTTTAGGAAGGGATGTTTTCCAACCATGATATAGTTATAGCTCCTAAGAGATGAAAGGTGCAGATCTTTAAGTCTACTCAATACACATGTCTTCCAGAAGTAGAGTCAAATGTTTAAATCTTTAGAACCAGTGAGTTGTGATTTCATATATATGATTGTGAGAGGTAGGTTTTTGTATAGACATGTTATTCTTGTTATATGTGATTGGCTTGTTATGATAATGAGAAATTCACTCATTTTATGAGAAAATTTATAATTTGTATGGTCTCTTATAATATACTAACTTACTATGTTGTTTGTTGTGTAGTGGTTTGTCCACCTCCTATGATCATGTGTTATATACATGAGCAGAGGACACTGCAAATAAAAGAGTTGTGAAACAATAAAATTATGGATAGTCTTCTTAAATAGATTAGTCGTAGCTTAGGTATATAATTTTTGTATTGTATTAATTATCCTAATTGATGAAGTATTAATTATCTTTTAGAGTTTAGTTTTAGATTTTCTCATAAAGAATTTCTAAATACATCTTATATACATGTATATTTGTTTATGCTTTTTATTAATTTTATAATATTTTTAATTAGTAAGATAATCCTATTGGGGTGTTACGATAAATATTTATTCAATTATGATTATAAATCAAAAAGTGTTCAAGGGTTACCATACTATTATATATCGTCTTATTTTAACAATGTATATTTTAATATTTTATCATTTACATTCAACTATTTTATTTGATGGTTCTACTTTGTTTTTTTTTTTTTGTCAATATTTTACTTTATATAGTTTATTGCTTTACTTGTTCTTTGCTGAATGCTGTTCATAACAATAATTTATTTTTTAATAATTTACTTTACCTATTTTATCTATTTCTTCTATTATATATTTTAATTTGTTTTCACAATCGCAAATAAATTATATTTCAAATAATGTTTTCATTTAAAAAAATATTTGTTGACATTTAGTTATAAAAAATTAACAATATATGTACTTTATATTTTGCTTAATGATTTATTGTATAATTATAATTAATATCGAATAAAATAAATTCACTTGGTTATGACAATTTGATTTTGACACTAACGTAGTGTTCGCTTGCTTGTATGGATCGCACTATTTGCAGTCATTTGCATCGCGAATTTATGAGATGACTTTGATATCTCATCTTTGCTAATATGCGACGATTTCAAAGTGATATGATACATTTTACTCAATTAACCATGCATGTGTGTGTGAGTGAACCGGTGTGGGGTGGAAAGAGTGGGTGGTGTGTATAGCTCTCAAACGGGTAATCCGGCCCGATCCAGCTCGACCCACCATGGATTAATGATTTAGTGAACCAACCCAACCCGACTCACTTTTTAGTGAGCCAAAAAATTCAAACCCGGCTCGGCCCACCACGGGTTGGCGGCTTAAACGGGTTGGCACATGGGTTCACTTAATTAAAAAAATACAATTTTTTAATTTCTTTTCAGTCAAAACTAAATTTTAATTCTAATTAAAATCTAAATAAACTTTAATGCAATCCAAATACAAACCAAAATTAAAAAAAATGCAAATTATTTATGTGTTGGATAAAAAAAATAACCTAACATGACCCAAATGTAAAGCCCAACTTAATAAAAAAAAATAAAAAACACTTGTGTGACCCTTTTATATGCGGGTTGGTGAGCCAACCCGGCTCACCATGGGTTCAACCCAGGTGAGTTGGGTTCTAGATGAGCCGGGTCAAAAATCAATCCTATTGAAATTTGTAAAAAAATTTCAACCGAACCCGGCCCGAACCCGTGGTGAGCCGAGTTGGCTTGCGGGTTCTAACCCATTTTGACAGCTCTAGAAGTGTGTGAGTGAGAACACAATGATGCTTATTTATGAGTGTGAACTCCACCAATTACATAACCAGTGTGGTGATGTGTGTGTGGCACCGATTACCTGTGTGTGTGTCCGTGGTGATTTTTTTTTTAATTTTATACATTTTTTTCCATTCACACAAAATTATATTTATTTATTTTAAAATTTTATTTAATTTAGAATTTTTAAAAAATTTGTATTATTTAATTTTAATTGTTTTTATAACATCAAATTACAAAATTATTCTTTTTTTCATCAAAGGTATTTTGGTAACTTTGAAATTCTATCTCTTTTTATAATTTTTTTTATCTATCACATCAATCAAATATCTCATTAACTTTCATAAAATTTATCTCTAAATTCACTCACTTTACCCTCTAAATCGACTTCAAAAAACATACATATTCATCCACTCAAATTCATCTTCACACTCTCGTCCAAATCCATTCACTCAAAATAACACTACCTACCTAAGTATGTTATGAGAAAAAAAATAATAAAAAAAATTATCGAAGTCGAAAGTTGAAACTTTATACTTGCAATGATTTGAAAATAGATCAATGATAAGCAATGATTTAGAAGAAATCATTGTGATCGTCCATGTATGACTTCCTTATTAAAAAAAAAAACATTAAGATCAAAACCAGATATCAATTGAAATTAAATTTTATGGTGCTGCTTTTGATTATGACTTGAAGTATTTAAAAATTATTAATTGTTTTCTATTGAAAGGAATAATTGTTCAAAAACAAAATCATTTTGCAGAAAAATAGTGAATATTCTGTTTTTGTGTTATGAATTTTAAAATTTTAACTAAATAAAAATAAGGTTAAATATGTTTTCGTCTTTAACTCACTTAATTGAAATTAGTTTATATTTGAAATGTCTGTCCATTTTAGTTCCTCAACCTTAAAAATGCATAAATTTAGTTATTTTAACCAAATTTTGTTTAGTTTATTTTATGTTTTAAACACGTTTTTTATCTAACATTGAAATGGAAATATGTCAAACAGTATCAACTAACTTAAATGTTATTTTGAAACATGCTTGAAACGTCAACTAAACTTATCAAAATCTGTTAAAAGAACTAAATTCACACATACTTAACATTGAGAAACTAACTTAGATCAAAATTTAAAATGGGAATTAACTCTAATATTAACTCAAAGTGGAGACAAAAACATATTTAACCTATAAAAATATAATATTGAATTTTGATTAATATAAGTAAAAATTATTTTAATGTTTATTTTGTCATTATAATCGAAAGATAAATATTAAAGAATCTTTATTGATAAATACATTATTTCAAATACAATAAATGTTATGTGATTTATAAAAATTAAAAACTAGTATTTATTAATTTGTAACAATATATTAAAGGATTCTTCTACACATTTTATATTTCTATTTTATTCTTAAATATATTTTAAATAAAAAATCATAGAAGATGTATATTTAATATTTCTAGTTTATTTTTAATTATATTTTAAAATTCAAAAAAAAAAATTTCATGTATCTCAAAGTAAGTACCTTAGCCGTAAAAGGTATTAAATAGGGTTAAATATGTTTTTTTGTCCTTTAACTTTTAGTAAATGTTGGAATTAGTCCATTTCAAAATATGTGGATTTAATCCTTTTATCGTGGCTTCCTAACATTTTTTCATTTCATTATTTTATATATTTTATAATTATATTTATATATTTATATATTTATATACTATTTATATTAAAGATTTTCAAATTTTTCTAAAAATCTCATGTATATTTCATTGTCTCTTTTTTTTCTCTTCCAGACTTCCATCTCTTCTTCATGTCTTCCTTTCTTTCTCAATTTTCATCCTCAATCTTTTTTCCTTTTCAAAATAAAATTACACTACGGTAAAATTGATGATTTAAGAAACATTTTAAACTGATAAATTTATTCTTTTGAATAGATTTATTTTTACCTTTTTTTAAGGATTTTCCTCTTGCAATAAATTTGTTTAGTGTGTACCATTAGACAGTGATAAATTTATCTTTCTCTAAGTATGTGAGAGGTGATAAATTTATATTAGAAAAATTATAATAAAAAGTAAAAGAATAATTTTTTTTTCAGCGAAAGGCTCAAGATTAAGATGAAAAAATGCATTTACGTCAATTAAACTTAAAAAATTTGATGAGAATCCAAGAATTAAGGACAATGAAAATCAATTATATCAAGTTTTAAAGTTACATATAATGAATTTGAAAAAATCTAATTTGACACAGTTGAATTTTTTGTCCAAGTTCTGCCACTGATGGTGGTCTATTTACGTTGAGAGAAGAGTGATTTATAGAAACATTTGTCCAGTAGAAGTTAGTTTTTAAATATTGAATAGTTTACTCATAAAACACAGTTGTCCTCCTATATGCATGGGTGGTGGTAGAGGTTGATATTTAAATATTGAATGTTTTATTTTAAAACATCGAAAGGAATTGATGATGATCACTAGCGTGGCTCCCAACAAATTTTTCATCTCATTTTTTTATATATTTTATAATTATGTTTATATATTTATATATTATTTATATTAAGATTTTAATTTTTCTCTAAAAATCTCATGTATAGTTCATTTTCTTTTTTTTTTCTCTTTCAGGCATCCATCTCTTCTTCATCTCTCTTTTCTCAATTTTCATCCTCTATCTCTTTTTCTTGTCAAAATAAAATTACACTATGGTAAAATTGATGAGTTAAGTAACATTTTGAACTAATGAATTTATTCTTTTGAATAAATTTATTTTTACCTTTTTAAAGGATTTTCCTCTTGCATGTGATAAATTTGTTTAGTGTGTACCACTGGATAGTGATAAATTTATCTTTCTCTATGTATATGAGAGGTGATAAATTTATATTAGTAGAAAAATTATAATAAAAAATAAAAGAATAATTTATTTTAAGCGGAAGACTCGAGATAAAGATGAAAAAATGCATTTACGTCAATTAAACTTAAGAAATTTGATGTCAATATAAGAATTAAAGACAATGAAAAACAATTATATCAAGTTACAAAGTTACATATAATAAATTTGAAAAAATCTAATTGACACTGTTGAAATTTTTGTCTAAGTTCTGCCACTGATGGTGTTCTATTTAAGTTGAGAGAAGAGTAATTCCTAGAAACACACAATTGTTCCGTAGAAGTTAACTTTTAAATATTGAATAATTTACTGAAAAAACACAGTTGTTTTTCAAATATTTAATGTTTTATTTTAAAACATTGGGAGGAGTTGATGATGGTCACCGACTAACCTTCTTGATGACTTAGTGGAGTCGTGACTCCCCAATATTTTTTCATTTCATTTTTTTATATATTTCATAATTATGTTTATATATTTATATGTTATTTATATTAAAATGGTAAATTTTTTCTAAAAATCTCATGTATAGTTCATTCTTTTTTTTTCTCTTCCGAAGATCCACTTCTTCTGCTCTCACTCTCTTTTCCAATTTTCATCCTCAAACTCTTTGTTTTCAAAATAAAATTACACTACGATAAAATTGATGAGGTAAGGAATATTTTGAATTCATCAATTAATTTTTTTGAATGAATTTATTTTTAGTTTTTTTTAAGGATTTTCCTCTTGCACGGATAAATTATTTTAGTGTGTACCATTAGATAGTGATAAATTTATCTTTCTCTAAATATGTAAGAGGTGATAACTTTATATTAGAATAATTATATTGAAAAGTAAAAGTATAATTTTTGTCAAGAGGAAGGCTTGAGATGAAAAAAAAAATGCATTTACATCTATTAAACTTAAGAAATTTGATGTCAATCTAATAAGAATTAAAGACAATAAAAACAATTATATCAATTCTAAAGTTACATATAATGATTTAAAAAAAAATCTAATTTGACACCCTTGAATATTTTTGTCCAAGTTTTGTCACTGGTGGTGGTGGTCTATTTATGTTGAGAGAAGAGTGATTCATAGAAACACACAGTAGGTAGAAGTTAACTTTTAAATATTGAATAATTTACTGAAAACAATTGTCCTCTTACATGCATGGGTAGTGGAAGAGGTTGATTATTAAATATTGAATGTTTTATTTTAAAACATTATGAGGAGTTGATGGTCACCGGCTAACCTTCTTTATGACTTAGTGGAGTCGTGACTCCCCAAAATTTTTTCATTTCATATTTTTTATATATTTTATAATTATGTTTATATATTTATATATTATTTATATTAAAATTTTAAATTTTTTCTAAATATCTCATGTCTAGTTCTCTCTCTCTTTTTTTTTTCTCTTCCAAACATCCATTTCTTCTTCTTCTCTCTCTCTCTTTTCCAATTTTCATCCTCGAACTCTTTGTTTTCAAAATAAAATTACACTACCGTAAAATTGATGAGATAAGGAAGATTTTGAATTCATCAATTTCTTTTTTTTGAATGAATTTATTTTTGCATTTACATCTATTAAAGTTAAGAAATTTGATGTAAATCTAATAAGAATTAAAGACAATGAAAAACAAATATATCAAGTTCTAAAGTTACACATAATGATTTTGAAAAAATCTAATTTGACACCCTTGAATATTTTTGTCCAAGTTTTGTCATTGATGGTGGTGGTCTATTTAAGTTGAGAGAAGAGTGATTCATAGAAACACACAGGTAGAAGTTAACTTTTAAATATTGAATAATTTACTGAAAAAACACAGTCGTCCTCTTACATGTATAGGTAGTGGTAGAGGTTTCTTTTTGAATATTGAATGTTTTAATTTAAAACATTCAGAGGAGTTGATGATGGTCACCGGCGAACCTTCTTGATGACTTAGGGGAGTCGTGACTCCCAAAAAAAATTTCATTTCATTTTTTTATATATTTTATAATTATGTTTATATATTTATATATTATTTATATTAAAATTTTAACTTTTTTCTAAAAATCTCATGTATAGTTCATTCTTTCTTCTTTTTTTCTTTTTTTTCTCTTCTAAACATCTATTTCTTCTTCTCTCCCTTTCTTTTCCAATTTTCATCCTCAAACTCTTTTTGTTTTCAAAATAAAATTACACAATGATAAAATTGATGAGGTAAGAAATATTTGGAATTCATCAATTTATTTTTTTGTATGAATTTTTTTTTACCTTTTTTTTAAGGATTTTCCTCTTGCATGTGATAAATTTGTTTAGTGTGTATCATTGGACAATGATAAATTTACCTTTCTCTAAATATGTAAAAGGTGATAAATTTATATTAGAATAATTATATTAAAAAGTAAAAGTATAATTTTTGTTAAGAGGAAGGTTCGAGATGAAAATGTAAAAAATGCATTTAGAACTACTAAACTTAAGAAATTTAATGACAATCTAAGAATTAAAGACAATGAAAAACAAATATATCAAGTTCTAAAGTTACATATAATGAATTTGAAAATATCTAATTTGACACCCTTGAATATTTTGTCCTAGTTCTGTATGATGGTAGGATTACTTCTAGAAACACAATTGTCCTCATACATGCATTAGTGGGTAGAAGTTAGCTTTTAAATATTGAATAGTTTACTAAAAAAACACAGTTGTTCCTACATGCGTTAGTGGTGGTAGAGATTGGCTTTTTAAATATTAAATGCTTTATTTTAAAACGTTCAAAGGGATTGATGGAGGTCTATTTATGTTGAGAGGACAATGATTTGTAGAGATACAGTTGCCCCCCTCTACATGCATCGGTGGGTAGAAGTTATCTTTTAAATATTGAATAGTTTACTGAAAAAACATTGCCCTCCTACATGCAATGGTGGTGGTAGAGGTTGACTTTTAAATATTGAATGCTTTATTTTTGTAAAGTTGGAAGGGGTTAATGGTGGTCTATTTATGTTGAGAGGGGGTTGATTCCTGGAAACACAGTTTCCCTCTCACTTGCATTGGTGTTGGTTGAGGTTGGCTTTTTAAATATTGAATGCTTTATTTTAAAAGGTTGAGAGGGGTTGATGAGAGTTTATTTATGTTGAGAGAAGGATGATTCCTGGAAACACAGTCCCCCCTCCTACATGCATTGTTGGGTAGAAGTTAGCTTTTAAATATTGATCAGTTTACTAAAACCTACTACACGCATTGATGGTGGTAGAGGTTAACTTTTTAAATATTGAATGCTTCATTTTAAAACATTGAGGTCTATTTATGTTGATAGAAGGGTGATTCTAGAAAATCAGTTGTCCTCCTACATGCATTGGTGTGCAAAATTTAACTTTTAAATGTTGAATAGTTTACTGAAAAAATACAGTTGTCCTCCTACATACATTGGTCGTGGTAGAGATTGACTTTTAAATATTAAATGTTTTATTTTGAAACATTAAGAGGGATTGATGGTGGTCACCAACGAGCCTTTTTTGTGACTTAGCGGAGCCGTGGCTCCTCAAAAATTTTTCGTTTCATTTTTTTATATACTTTATAATTATATTTATATATTATTTGTATTAAAATTTTAAAATTTTTCTTAAAATCTCATGTATAGTTCATTCTCTTTTTTTTTCTCTTCCAGACAACCATCTCTTCTTGATCTCCCCCTTTCTTTTTCAATTTTCATCCTCAATCTCTCTTCCTTCTCAATAAAATTACACTACAGGAAAATTGATGAGATAAGAAACATTTTGAAATGATCAATTTATTCTTTTGAATAAATTTATTTTTACCTTTTTTAAGGACTTTCCTCTTGCATGTGATTAGTTTGTTTAGTGTGTACCATTGAATAATGATAAATATATCTTTCTCTAAATATATGAGAGGTTATAACTTTATATTAGAAAAATTATAATAAAAAGTAAAAAAAAAATTTAAGAGGAAGCCTCGAGATGAAGATGAAAAAATGTATTTACGTCGATTAAACTAAAGAGATTTGATTTGATGAGAATCCAAGAAATAAAGACAAGGAAAAACAATTATATCAAGTTCTAAAGTTATATATAATGAATTTGAAAAAATCTAATTTGACACCCTTGAATGTTTTGTCCAAGTTCTGCCACTAATGGTGATCTATTTACGTTGAGAGGAAGGTGATTTCTGGAAACACAAGTGTCTTTCTACATGCATTGGTGGGTAGAAGTTAGCTTTTAAATGTTGAATAGTTTACTGAAAAAACACAGTTGTCCTCCTATAGGTATTGGTGGTGGTAGAGGTTGGCTTTTAAATATTGAATGCTTTATTTTAAAATGTTCAGAGAGGTTGACAGTTGTCTGTTTATGTTCAGAGGAGGGTGATTCCTAAAAATACAATTGCCCTCCTACATGCATTTGTGGGTAGAAGTTAACTTTTAAATATCAAATAGTTTACTGAAAAACATAGTTGCCCTCCTACATGAATTGGGATGGTAGAGGTTGGGTTTTAAATGTGGATTGTTTTATTTTAAAAGTTAAGAGGTGTTAATGGTGATCTATTTATGTTGAGATGACAGTGATTCCGGGAAACACAATTGCACTCCTACATGCATTGGTGTCAGGTCGGCTCAAGGGTAAAGCGAGTAAAGCATTCGCTTTAGGCCTCAAGGATAAGAATGCATCAAAAACAGTATTTTACTACTAATATTTATCTATTAAATTAATTATAAAATTATGTTTAAGAAAAAAAAGACCTCAATTTTTTTTAATACTAATTAATATACCTCTATTAAATTAATTATAAAATTATGTTTAAGATAAAAAGGGTCTCACGAAAATATTTTACTACTAATATAGATCTATTAAATTAATTATAAGTTTATGTTTGGGAATAAAATTTAATTAAATTAGTATTAATGTATGTTAATTTTTATTGGTAGTAAAAATTGTAATTAGTGGATTAAAACATTCTTTTAGTAAATTATAATTTTGTTTTCAAGAAAGATAATGATTAACTATCTTTTTTCTCTTATAACCAAAATGGATTTTATTTTCTTCTTTTATCTCTCTATGACTTCTCTTACCTCTCCTTCCTTTATTTTCTTCTAATACTTTTTTTTCTAGGATTTTGGTAAATTACATCCTTTAAATCTTGAATCTCATGTTGTTCGTGTGTATCAATTTTTTTATCCTCATTTCTGGTTATTATTTTTTTCTTTCTATTTATGATGTTGTTATTTTTATTCTATTTTGGATTTGTACTAGAATTAGAAATGTGTTTATTTTGCTTAGTTTTGTTTTTAAGTACTTTTAGATTTACGGATTTTAAGAGATTGTCCTCCTACATGCATTGGTGGGTAGAAGTTAGCTTTTAAATATTGAATAGTTTACTGAAAAAATAGAGTTGTCCTCCTACATACATGGTGGTAGAGGTTGTCTTTTAAATATTGAATGTTTTATTTTGAAACATTGAGAAGGGTTGATGGTGGTCTATTTACCTTGAGAGGAGCGTGATTCCTGGTAACCATTTTCAGAGAGCTTGTTTTCAGTGGCGGATCTTGACCAAAATTTTTGGGGGAGCCAAAATAATATATTTAATATTTTTGTCACTAATTTAGTGAAAATTAATACATAATTTAATATAACTATAACTATAAAAGAAATTACACATATCTAAATGATTGTCACTCGTTTTTTCATATTCATAAACTTATCAAATAATTGAATCACAATTCAATTTTTTAGACATTTTTTTTCCAATGTAAATAACCAAAATATTCATTCTCCATTTTACTAATCTACACATATTGATTCAAAAGTCATCACAAGCTTTCATTTCATCATCGTTATGCTTATATGATGAACAACCTTATCGTCTTGTTTTCATCTTTCCTTCTTTTTTATCAATTTCAAAAAATGAATTTATTCTTTTGTTTTTTTATCAATATACCTATCTACCAAATAAGTTTAAGACTAAAAAAATAATTTATCATAATCTAATAAAAAATTGAGAGATATAATTAATAAAAAATATTATGATAATCAAGTCACAATTAAAAACCCTCTATAAAAAATCACATAATACATTATTTGCTCTTCTATATTCATAAAAACTGAATATACAAAAAGGTAATGAGATAAAAAAAACATAGTTAAATATTAAACAAGTATTTCATTACCAAATGAGACAAGAGAACATTACCTTTTTTTTTTCTTTAAGAGTATAAGAGAAGATATGAAAAAATAAGAGCAAAAATAATGAGTTTCTGTTTAATTTTATTTTTTTAGTAACAAAAAGATAAGGTAAGGATGATAGATGAGTACAATATCTGAAAAACTAAAAAAATAATAAGAAAAAAAATAAAATTATTTTAACATTTTTTTTATAAAATTTAATTTTATATTGTACTATTTATTAACATTAAATATTGTACTTTATAAAAAAAATAAAAAAATACTTAATTTAATTTTCATTAATTTTTGGTATACTACTATCTAATTTAAAACAATACAAATAATTTAAAAAATTTAAAACTAAACATAATTTAAAAATTTTTAAATACATATAATTTTAAAAAGCTAAAAATGTTGGGGGTACCGTGGCCCCTGCCCGCTACTACATAGCTCCGCCACTGCTTGTTTTGATTATTCTGTGAATCCAAGTAAGTTTTGTGCTTGTTTTGTTAGACGCGGAGAAATAGATAGTTGAGCTTATATATAAGGATAAACTAGTAATTTTATTTTCTTATAAATTAAACTTTTTTTTTTAATTTATCACATCCATTACATCACTTACTCATTGTCATCAACTTTTCTCTAATTCCTTTTCAAATCTTATCATATTTTTCTTAATTCAAACAATTCAACTTTACTTCATTTTTCCCTTAAAATTCACTTCCTCATATCCACTCTACGAAACAAACACAAACAAAGTGCTACGAACTAGGCCAAATTGACAATTATATATATATATATATATATATATATATATATATATATATATATATTTATTGTTGAATATTATTTTAATATTTCAAATTATACATTATTTTTTATAAATTTAAATTTAAAATATATTTTTAAAATGATTTTTTAGTTTGAAAATAGAAAATCAACTACTTTATAAAAAATAAAATATCAAATATTTTTAAATAAATCTTTAAAAAATGATTATAAAAAATAAAAATATTATATATTTTAATAATTATTAGAATCCTCCATCCATACCCGAGGTAAAAGTATTTTAAATTCCATTAAAAGTTTTATAAATATATAAAGATTCCAAAATATTTGTTACCAATATTATCACTTATTCTATTACTATATAGTTTTCTGCATACACTAACTTAGCATCAAAATGTCCTTACAAAAATCACACCCGTGAAAGTGAATCAGGATCGCTTTACAAATACTATACTTCTGAAACCGATATCCATGACCGAAGAAAAATCAAAATCTTTCACACATAAGAATATATTACACTTCATGCCATATCTTCCATAAGCTTTCATTTAATAAAACAATTTATATTTCAGTAATCCAATCTAGCCTAGTGTTACTTAATGAGCATATATGCATAGAGACAATAAATGTGACAGAAAAGGGGCCCAAAGGCATGTGTAACGGGCTTAATTGGGCAACGGAAAACGATTAGATTTAAAAGCAGATCTATAATGCTGGCCAGCCCATCATCCACCTATCACATGATGTGTGTCAGTTCAGTACCTTCCGTACTCTCCTCTTCTGTCACACCTTTTTCGCATTTCATCTTCTTCTTTCTTTTCGCATAGTACTTTTTTTTTCTTTCTCTCAGATTACATTTTTATTGTTAAAAAATATATTTTAACAAATTATTAAGCGCACCTATGTACTTTTATCGTTGACCTAATAATTCATACATAATAAGAATAAAATGCAATCACTTCGATGCTTTATTTTTATTATTTAAATAGTTAAAAGAATTATTGTAAATAATAATTCCGTGCATTTTTCTTTTATCATGAAGGAAGAATATCCTAAATGTCAATCATATTTGAAAGTTAATACATTTCCAACCAAAGATGCATCAATGCATGGATTCTCAAACATATTCATAATTTTGACCATTTTTAACTTATATTACTTGATAATTCAAGCTTCTTCTCTTCTTCTTTTTTTTTTTTTTCAATAAAATTAGTGACACTACCGTACCTATTTTCTTGAACTCATTATTGTTGCCTTATCACAGTTGGGCACAATAAGAAAGATTTTGAGTTAGACAACATGGTTTGGGGACGACTTTCGTACTCTTGTTCCCGTCGAAATCCAACATGCATGTGCTACAACTCATCATTTGGTTCTCATCTTCCCACCACTCAATAATCTAAATAATAATAATATTTTTAAACTTTTTTTTTATAATATGATATAATATAACATCTTTTAAGTGATTTTAAAATATAAAGAAATAAAAAAATAAAAAACTGAAAATCACTTAAAAAATATCACTTATACTAAATTTTACCATGTTTCATTAAGTATAAGTATGTTGTAATAAAACGTATACTTAAACTTCATAAAAAACTGAAATAATTAATATTGGTTGATACATTTAACAGATACTTGCTTTTAATTAAGTGATACTGATAGTTGAAGTCCTAATTAGCATGAAATACACTAAAAAGAAACAACAAAGGAGAAGAACAAAATTTGTTCAATCAAAAACAATTTGATTACATAGGTGAGCCATTATTATAAAACTTAAAAAAATATATTAATGGGAATTATACAATTAATGTACGACAGTGTTTTAAGTACAGTGTTTTGTCCTTCCTCTTTTAAAAAAAAAAAAAGTATACATATACATGGTTTCTTATATATATAGATTGTTTGAGCAACTTTAAGATGGAGAAATGTGATGTAGTTTTGTATTAATTGGTTGATCTTGAATATTTGTTGGTAAGATATAGTATTGTATAGAATAGAAAGATAGAGGGAGTGTTATGTTAGGAGCCATTATTGAAATCACGTTACGTCCAACCATTAATGTTTCCTCATCGTATCTCTTCATCGCGACACGCTTAGGCTGGCACCTCCCTATATCACCAAGCATATCACTCAAACTGTTACATAAATCTTTTTTTCTTGTCATAAATCGATTTAAAAGAATTAAAAGAATGAATTTATGTTATTGGCAGTTTTGAAAATATCGGATTGATTAAAGATAAAATATATTTACAAAATATAAGAAATTCACGAGAGAAAAATTGTTGAAGAAAATATCGATTGTTTCTCTATGAAAGTTAAGTGAGTTAAGTGATTTTTGAACTTTTATGTTCTTAAGTAAAAAGAATTATGAATTATATTTTTACTGATTATTCTAATTTTCTGCTTTGTTAGTGCTTGATGTCAATTCAACATTTTTGTAATTTTTTTTGTCTAAAATTAATCTTTGAAATAATACAAGAGACAATTGTAGCAATGCACCGCATGTATTCTCTTTTTAATATTGTAGAAAAGATTCCTTAATTCTTATTTAATAATTACATGAAAATGACTCAAATTCAAGAGTGTTAGTTAATTAAAAATTATTATGTATGACAATTACTGTTGAATCACATACTGATGCATTAGACAACATTTTAGAACATACCCAAATATTATAAGTGTTTAACTTTCTATCACATAAGTAATAAGGCATGATTTAAATTAAATAATGATGTTGCACATTTAAATTAAAATAAGTCATGATTTAGAAATTTTATATTTTATATTCGATATTATAAACGTTTTTTTAATAAAATAAATTAGTTTTTTTTAATAAAATAAATTAGATTAGATAGAAAAATTCATTCATTCTTAAGAAGTATCAATATAGAATTTTGTTTCTGCCATGAAATGTAAATATGTACGTTTAAGTTATTATTATATGTACATACATTTGTGTGTGCATGTGTCATTATGGAGAGACGGAGGATCATTGAATATCAGGTGCACTTTTTACTGAATTTATACATTAAATAGCTTTCTATAAATGTAATTTCTGACACTTTAAATGTTAAATTATGTAATATTATTTTAATATTAAAGTTATTATTAAATATTATTAAATATATTAAAGGAAAGCTATATCATTGGAATATATGGACAAGGTTAAACTTTTTATATTTTCATCAATCACGGTATTCATGAATTGCAAAATTGTTGATGTGTTTTAATTACATGTTTGCTTTTGAAATTATGAAATCTTGATTTCTTTTAGTTTCAATGTTAGAAGAATTAAGTATGATTTTAGTTTCTGAATTTTGATGTAAAATTAGAGTTTATCTTTATTCGAAACTTTAAAAATTTTGGTCTTCAAATCTTAAAAATGAGTACATGTAGTTATTTTAATTTAATTATGTTAAATTTTATTGACGTGTCAAACACGTTTCATATTAGTATTTGAGTTATTTATACCGTTTGATACATTCTCACTTCAATATCGGTTGAAAAGTGAGTTTTACACGTAAAAAAAAATTAACTTAACTGAGTTAGAATCACTATATTCATTCATCTCTAAAGATTATGGATCAAAATATATTAAAATTTCTGATAAGATTTCAATCTCGTTTCAACATTCAAGACTAAAAATATATTTAATTCATATAAAAACTCGCATTCGTTTAGACACATGTAATTTTTAGAATTATGCTTTTTTTTCTTAACATACGTAAAGAAAATTCTGATATAATTATACTTTCGGTTGATAATGAAAAAAAAAATCACTGGATCTGTAAAAATTGAATTATATAGTTGATATGATCAATACCACGATATTTTATTTCGAGTTGTTCCTGTATTTTTTTTTTCAGCCAAAATCTCCCCCACAAAGTATAATTAACATAATAATTAACATAATGGTGCCTAATTGCATTAATCCATTTGCAAAAGAAAGAAATCAATAGTTAATAATTGAAATGGTGGAAATATTTTCTCATTTCCTATATATTAATGGCAGAGTTATGAGCATGAAAAAGAATCACGTGGCAATGACAAAGTAATTTGGTTGGAGGAAGAATATTCACAAAAAGGAATCGCTTTCTGTAAGTGGAATCGCTTCCGTAGCTCATCAAATCAAAATTCTCGTCCACTTTATCATACTTTACACCTTTTTCATTCACATTTTAAGCACTTATGAAATGATTTAAAGTACAATGCCTCTACGTTTGCTCCAACTCAAGAAAACATGAAAGTGTCATCAACTTTTCCAAAACAAAGTAGCATTGATTTCCGTGTCTTACGTATGCATATAGTGAAAACAAAAAAGAGCTTCATAAGTTATGACATATTTTGAGGTTCAATTCTTGTTGCTATGTTTAATCTGCTTTAGATTGCATCAACGCATCACAGGCCAAAGGGATAAAATAAAAGGCAAACGATGAGAGGTGAAAGTCGGTGTGTATCTGTGAGAGACTTATATTTAGTTAAATCTGGGACAAATTTTTTCTGGTTAAAATTATTATTAAATATATGAAAAAAATATTTTGTTACATTAATTTTACATATTTTTTCTTTTAATTTTTTTAATTCTTTACTTTTATTTTAAAAAGTTATTTAATCCAGACTCAAATAATTTTTAATCATTTTCACCGATTTAGAGTTTTTTTAAATTTTTAAATGGGATGAAAATACGATGACAAAACATTGTTGGAAGTCTTACATCAATTAGAGATAAGTCAATTTCATAATATATAAGTGAAGGTGTAAACTTTATCTTTCAAGCCGATTTTGTGAGGTTGAGTTAGGCTAAAATTTCATTTCTAACATGGTATCACAGTTAAGTTAGACAATTCTAATGAACTTTCTTGGACATTCTGTCCCACCCGCTATCAGTTCGCTAATGGACCACCCATTTTTATACGAGATGTATATACCTCGGCGTGAGAGGGGTGTGTTGGAAGTCTCACATCTCGGACCACCCATTTCTAGACCTTATACGAGATATATATACATCGACGTGAGGGGGTGTGTTGGAAGTCTCACATCGACTAGAGATAAGACAATTTCATACTCATACTATAGAATTGGAGTGCAACTTGGGATGGCGACGGGACGGGGACGGATTTCGCTATCCCATTCTCATCCCGTAGAAAATATTCATCCCCATACCCAAAACTAAATCTAACGGGTATAATCTTGTAGTCATATCTGTACCCATCTTCTTACTACTTCAATATTAATTTTAATTATTTTTTATAAAATAATAGAAAATTATGAAACATAATATTATCAAATATTTAATATTAGGAGGATGGTTGTTTCTTCGATATCAAATACTTTGAAATAAATTATAATTGTTTGCATTTTAGATTAGAATATCAAATAAAATTTCATGAGAACCAAAACATTTATTAAATTTGCAAACATTAATGAAACTAGTTGATAAAATTTTAAAATATTTTTAAAAAAATATAAAAGGAAAATAAATATTCAAATTAAAATATATTTTAAATGTTTGTGTACTTCAATTTTTTAAATTCTAATGAATATCTTTCTAATACAATGACAAAAGTTATAATATATCACTTGATCAAAATAACGCAAAGAACAAATAATAAAGATAATAATAAAATTTTGACATAGATCTTTTGAACTCTAATATATGTTGGATGGTAATAAAAAAAATATTAATAGCAATTACATTAAATTTTTATATTGTAGTAAATAAAAGTTATTTATACAATTATAGTGAAAGAATTACAGTATGGTTGATAAAGAGTTAGAAAATAAAAAATAATTAGATAAAATATATCGAAATAGTATTCTACACGATAAAAATAAACAACAAATAAAAATATTAAAAAATTAACAAATGTGTGTCTTAGAAACAAATTGAGAGACTATTGAAAGAAATCACACAAAGGAAAACAAATGTATCATTAAGGGTACGATAAGATGAAAAATACCTTAGGGATCTAAGAAAACTTTTCAAATATCAACATATATACTCAATGATTAAGAAATAACAAAAATTGTTTTGGCGAAACAAAAGAGTCGATGATTCCTCATACACATACTCATACCCAATCAATGCAGGGATTCCTGTCAAAACAAGAGCGGGTTCGGACAATACTCATAGAGACGAGTTTATTTGTCATCTCTAGGTGCAACTCTCACCCACATGAACTAAAGATAAGATAATTTCATACTATATAAATGAAGTATAAACCTTATCTTACAAACCAATTTTACGGAGTTAAATTAAGTTTAAACTCCACTTATGCAAATTTGTTGGTCGTAAAGAACCAGAAATCAATCAAATCAGTAACATCGTTGTATGCATGGCTTGAGATTTAAGTCAGCAATGCCAAAACATGAATTTGTACGCATCGAAGGTTTGACCTACTAAAAAACTATATGATGTTTGAAAAGTGAGGGATCTCATACTAACTTTGTCTAGTATTCATTGATTGTCATGTTGACATTTTTGCATGGGTTTTCACTGTGATACCTAATATCTAAATCTTAGGTTTTGTTTGAGTTACCACCATTGAAGAGGTTTGAAGAAAAGAGAATAGTATTTATGAAGGCTTCAACCACTTATCCATATGTAATGAATTTGTGATGCGGGAGTTTAGCTAGTTGGCGAGGCAAGTAGCTGAAGGTGAGTTATAACAGTAGGTCCACTATTTAAATCACTATAACATCTTCCTATTCTTAATTTATGCTGCTTGCCTACACTAACAATATTAGGTATCATATTTCCATTTATAAGTTTTATTTTTAAAACCAACTTCGATATATGTGCATTTTTTTTTTTTAGATATATAAAGTGAAATATATTAACACAACCTCTAAAAAAATGAAATATATTATCTATACTAATGAAATATATTATTTAAGGAGGATTCCCTTTCCTAATGATGATATTATGAATGCTAACCGTCAACAATTACAGAAATAAAAAAGTTATTTTTCTGATTCGTCTACTTTCGAAAAAAAAAAAAACTTAAAAAAAAACACGTAAAAAAGAAAATACAGAAGAAGGACCATCCTGTATGGACCGTTTGGGCTTTGCTTACTGGGCTTATTCTTGTTGCAACAGCCTTTTTCTTTATCTCAGCGATAAAAAAAATTAAGATAAATCTTTATCTGAAGCAAAGTTTGAAAAACCCGTCCAACAGTAATGTCTGATTAAAAAATTGAATTCGCTAAATAAATATCTCTCCATGCAATGCAACCACAGATTATTTGGAAAATAAAAGTTAAAAACTAACATTAAAACAACCTCTTTTTTTTCTCTTAGGGTTGGGCATGTCAGAAATCTAATGATATTTATGGTCACTCCAGGTTAGGTTTTCACATTTCCATTTTTCATTTTCCTTCGCATTTCATTGAAAAGTTTTTCCATTAATATTTCTAAAAATTATAATTTATAATTAAAGAATACATAAATTAAAAATAAGAGTTTAAAAAACTATATAAAATAAATTATTTAAACTAATTTTATTTTATAGAGAATTTTTTAAATTTTATTTCTAGAACTTTCTGAAGAATTTTGTTCAAACAAATATATTATGTACTGGTGTGCATTAAAAATTTTCGTTAAGATATTTGGTTCGTAAAGACTTTCAAGTTCATATTTCGTTGATTTTAAATTAAAAAATATTGTTATTTAAATGATTATCATGCTTGATTTGAATTTTTTTTTTTCTATTTGTTTATATTTTTCATTTGTAGGTCGCAGGTTAGTCTGTGGGCTGGCAAGGTAAGTTTACGGGCCTTTTAAAGCTTACCCATTTGTTTATGTTACGGTACAGTTTGGGCCTAAACAAGGGAGTAGTTAGCTTGTATGCCCAATTTTGACAGAGCTTACAACATCTTTCTCAGTATATTTTAAAAAGAAAAATAATTTTTTAACAATTAAATTTTAACAAAAAAAATTTATAATCTAATATGACATTTTTTAAGTGATTTCTTATTTTTCAATACTTACTTTTCTATATTTCAGAATCACTAATAAGATGTCATTCCAGATTGAAAGAAAAAAATATCAAAATTTAATTATGAAAATATCATTGTTCATTTTGAGAATTTGAGAAATTGGTAGTTGGAACACCCTACTGTCATAATTTTTCCATAACTTAATGAAATATTAGGACATACAAGAAGTATCCTTGATGCCAAATCTATAACCTACAAAATTTATTTTTAAAACAAACAATTTTGATTGTTAAGATATCATTTTATTGTTTTGAAAAAAAAAATATGACATGCGATATTAGTGTCAAACTGAGACTAAAGAACTTATGTGTATTGGTTAATAATTAATGCATCTAAAGAAAAGTACATGAACGAAAAAAAAATCAGAGACAGTAATAGGAGAAATGTATTTGAATTTATTAAAATGCATCACAGTTTTATATACATAAAAATTAAAAAATAAAAAAAAATCGGGCACAGGATATCTATGTTTTTGTAGGACAAGTTTGAATTGCTTTTACAGACACTTCACATTCTGGGATATTGACAGCGCCATGGAGACAAACACCCGACACAAAATAAGTTAGATAAATGACATTTACCAATGAAATTATGGAACACGAACAGGGGGACAAAGATATACAAAGAACATGTGATGTGACATGTTTAGGACAACAACCAACACGTGCTCCTGCAACTTGTGCAAACAATCTATCAAACAACTTAACTATGCTTCAAGCTTCATCCATCTAACACCCTATCCAACTCAAAAATCCAAACAACCCAAATCTCTATACTTCAAAACTCTCTTGCTTTCAAGGAGAATGAAATAATTGCTCGCTCAAACCACCACAGCTTGACCACTAATACCGTCATGAAGCTGAAGTGACCCATCCTTCATCAAATTTATGCTCAAGCTCTTGAATCTCTCCCTTGAATACTGTCTCGATGCTTTTCTCCAATCGGTCCCAGTTTTCATCATCGCTACAAACTCTTCATAACTGATGCGACCATCCTGTGTAAACACAAAATTATAAATGTAGGACTACAGCTTGTAACATCATTGTTCTCAACTCAATGAACAAATATTAAGAAAAAATCAAACCTTGTCAGTGTCAACTTCACGCATAATGTCATTCAATACAGCAGTGTCGTTTTCTCCTGACTCATCCACCAATGCTATCTCAAGCTCCCCAAACTCAATATAGCCACTCCCGTCTTTGTCAAAAAACATGAATGCTTTTCGAAAATGCTCATCATTCTCCATTCTTTGCAAGTGAATTGTCACGGCTACAAACTCTCCGTAGTCAAGTACTCCATTCCCATCAACATCGGCCTAAACAATTGACAGAATAGAAAACATCCTCGAATCACAAATTTATTATTGCAAATCAACATTCCGATTCAAAAGTCCGGAAATGACAATTCAATTAAAATTTAGTCTATCCTTTTATAGATTGCCAAGAAATCATGCAACAGAAAACGGTTTCAAAGAGCTCAATTAGATCAGTAACTAAATAATCCATCGCAATGACATTCTAAGAAGTGGAATTATACTGAGAAATAGCAATATAGATAGTATACACAAAAGCTTACCACATCCATCAGCATCTTAATCTCAGGCTCAGCCAATTGTGAACCAACCTTCCGCAACCCAGCCTTCAGTTCCTCGTATGTTACTTTCCCATCTTTGTCGGTATCCATCAATGTAAACATGTCTTTGATGATTTCTACCTCTTCAACAGATAAGTGCTCTGCAATTACCTATACCATTCATCCAAAGAAACACAAATCACCACCATTCCAACTTCCTTATACTTCCAATACATACCAAACTTGAGTTAACAATTATGAACAGACTGAAACAGATGCTAACCCGAAGTGCTCTCTTTTTGAATCTATTCATGACAGAGAACTGCTTAAGCCTCGTCCTCACAATGTCTCCTAACGGAACATTTGAAGCTTTCTTTGCATTTTGCAACCAGGGATGTTCTGCAAACATATTTAAGGACGGTAAACATTTAGCAGCATAACTTTCCAAGTAATTCTTTTAGAATCAAATAAGCACCAAATTCTTATTTTCTTTTAGGAGAGGGCAATGGAAGAAAGGGTCCAGAAGAGAATGAGAATACTCTTATGGAACAAAAACAAAAGAACAACGTACATGGAAATTTTGAGCAGCCTAAACATTCTGATCCCATCTTGCTTCACAAACCATAAAGTACTTACCAAGCACCTGTTCAGCCGTCAAGCGCTTCTTGGGGTCAGGCTCCAACATTTGGCGCACAAGGCTCTTAGCACTGTCCGAAATCTGAGGCCACGGTTCTCTCTTGAAGTCAATCACTCCCCTCAAAATCGCCAGAGCCACCCCTCGTTCGTCCTCTACACCAAACCAAAACATTTCAACAAAATTCAAACACAAACACAAACACAACACCAAATTAACAAACAACATTTGTCGATAAGAAAAGAAAAAACACACACCTGCCCAAAACGGAGGAACCCCACACAACAAAATATAAAGAATAACCCCAGCACTCCACACATCCACTTCTGGCCCATAATTCCTCTTCAATACCTCTGGTGCCATGTAGTAAGGACTCCCCACAATCTCAGAAAATCTCTCCCCTGTCCATTCATTCAAAACAAAACATCAGCACACTTCACCCAACCCAACTAAAAAAATCAACTCACACGTGAACCACGCAACTTAATTACCAACATCGACTTCAAATCTTAAACATGAAGCTGTTTTTAATACCCATTCACTCGCGTACCAGGTTTGAAAAACACGGAGAGACCGAAATCAATGGCTTTGAGTACAGAATTCTCCTTCTTATTCGCAAAGAGGAAATTCTCGGGCTTAAGGTCTCGATGCATGACGCCATTGGCGTGACACATTCTGACGACCTCGGCAATGGTTCTGGCCACGTGCGCGGCCGCACGCTCGCTGTAGTGGCCACGTGCGACGATCCGGTCAAAGAGTTCGCCACCGGCACAGAGCTCCATGACGAGGTGAACGTTCTCCTGGTCCTCGTAACTGGCTTTGAGCTTGACGACGTTGGCGTGGTCCGGCAGCGTGGACATGATGGCGACCTCGCGCCGCACGTCCTCCACGTCGACGGCGGTCCTGAGCTTGCGCTTGGAGATGGACTTGCAGGCCAGCTCCTGCTTCGTCTCCCGGTCCGTGCACAGATACGTTATCCCGAACTCCCCCCGACCTAGCTCCCGACCTATCACGTACTTGTCCCCGATGAGGCTCCGTGACGTCACATCCTTCAGCACGCGGATCGGAACCCCCGAACGGAGCGCCTCCTCCGCGTAAGGGTTGGGCTTCGTTTTCTTCTTCCTCACGCGGTTCGACTCTGCCACGTCATCTCTCACGCACGCGTTGCAGTTCCCCATGTCTCCGGCTAACTGAAACGGAGAAAAAGCAGAAGGTGGAAGATGACGAAAACAAACGATGATGATGATGATGGTGAGTTGGAATAAAAGTGGAGTTTTATTTCACTTGGAAAGTGTTTGACTCTGAGAACCTTATTTGACTCTGATATGGCATTTATCGGTTTTAACAAAATTAAATCATTCTCTTAGTTGTTTTAAGGATTGGTTCCACATTATGGATAAACAGTATACGCCGCAGGTTGTCGTAATTCATTTCTTACTTTCCAAACATGGAAATCAACCGTCTTTGATTTCTAGTTCAATTACTTCTCTCAAATTTAAATACATTCAATCATTTTTTTTTTTAATTGAGCAGAAAAATTGGGAGAGCAATGTTTGCTGGATTATCATGGATCATTGCGTGGGGCAATGACACTTGGAAAATGTTTTTATATTATTTATATTTTAATTTATAAAGTATAAAGTGTATGATGGGTTAGGCTGGGATGGGACCTATTATTGCCTTTTGGCTGGTTGGGGCCTCTGCGTCACACTTTTTAGATACAATGTTGTTCTTTTTTTTTTTCAAATTTCACATGCTAATTTATTAATCATGTTATGATAAAGTGTTATAAAAAAATACTTACCGTTTATTTTATTTGCTGTGGTAACAAAATGTTTAGTTACAAGTAACATGGGTTGATGCAATCATATAGTTTGCATTTGGTTTAACGTTTGAAGATTAAATTCAAGTTTATTTTGTATAAAAAAGTTGACAAATTTTTGTTCTGTTTTCATTCGATCCAACTTAATTCGTTGGATTAGTTAGCTTGAAGTTTACATAAAAAATGAGTGATATAAATAAACATTGCAACACCTATCACGCTTACACACTAATTTTGTGACTTGGTCCTGGTCTTTTCTTTCTCCCAACGTCATTGCATATTCTTTAGGGCAACCATTGAAAATCTTGTATTAATTGTCACGACAACAATTGATTCTTCAGTGATATTTAAACAAAACAACCAAATGCTTCCAACTGATGTTTGTTATTGACAAGGTCAATATCTCAACGTTAATTAAAATCCAAAAGGTTTGTTCTAATTGCATTTTATAAAAGCTATGTGACCCACTTGGACAAAAATAATAGTCCTTCTATGCCAAAGTCAACAAATTATGATCACTTGTTTTCCCCTTTCCTATAGAAAAAAAAAAAAAAAAAAGGATATGATTAGCTTTTTCTACATCGAAAGGTTATAAAGTGTTGGCTACTGTGTAATAGGCAATGTTTTTCTTCCCTGAAAAGTTATTCCTTTTAAACCTTGTCGACAAATTCTTAATATTCAATTCATACACGGTAAAATGAAGTTCCTATTCTTTATATAGTTTAACCCTTTAAGTAACTTTCTCTCCTGAATTTATAACCAATCACGTCACATTCTTGGTCCACTAGAATAAGAGAAAATACATTAAAAAAAATAATGCATTTCTCTTGAAGAGTTAAATGAAAATTTTAATTGTAGTTTAACTATATGACAATTTTAAAGTACGTTTCACTTGATTTGTCAAAAAAAAGAAAAACACAAGGACAAAAACCAGGGGAACAGAAAAAATATAAAAGGAAATGCACTATTTATTTCCGATGAAATTGAATGATAAAAAATTGGATTTTTTTTTATTTAAATAAGTAAAAGAAAAAATAAAATTACACATCTAAGCAAGAACAACAAGAGATATGAAAATTTATCCTCTCATCATTTCTACGTCAAGTAAGTGGAGTATACAACTTTAATGTAATCTCAAAATTTGTTGTGTGAAAAAATGTATATTAAAATAGCATTGTGGTGTGAGAATGTTTGAATGAGATTATGTGTTACCTAACAAATGCACGTTGAATAATGATGTGGAGAACCCATATTTTTAATCTATGAACTTTCATGCCTCTCTACTTTTCAAGTTACACCAAAAGTAGCCTAAAACCCCATGTTACACCATCATTGTGTTGGATCATAACATGCATTCAAAAGTTACTCTAGTTTAGATCATCTGTTTATTTCAAATAAATAGAATTTATAATTGCAAATTAGAAAATTATATCATAGGCATTTATTTTAAGTTTGTGTGTTCCATTTAAGTTTCTCCTACGAAAATTTAAATTTACGGTATCGGCTCATTGTACGCGTGCACGGTGTTCATGAATGCGTAAATTTGTGCAAATAAAGAGCTTGAATTTAAAGAAAGTAAGCCAATAGATAAGATTGATGGACCTAGAAAACTGATTAAGGGTTGACTTCCAAATTGTATAATTTGAAGAAAAAAAATGAATTGCACAATTTAAAAGTAAAAAAAAACAATACATTGTATAATTTTTAACCACAAAATAATTTTTAACCACAAAATCATTTTTAACCACAAAATAATTTTTTTTGGGTATTTAAGAGAGTGCAAAAGAAAAATATGGAGTGCCAAAAGAAATCTGTTGGGTCAATTTTAATGATCCGCTTGTGTTGTAAAGCCCAACTTTATATCAGGCAATTTTGTATACCTTCAAAGGAATAAGAACTTCTTTTCCAACTTATAAATATAGTTTATGATTCTTATTTTTTAAAATTTATTGCAAAAAGTTTAGTGTTATAAAATATTAATAAAATCGTGACATAAAATTATTTATTTTGTAAAATACGTATCAACCAACATGCATTCGATCATTTTAAAATATAAAATTTCGTCATAATTTTATTTTTTAAAATTATTTTAAAAAATAAAAGGATGAGTGATTTTAAATTATTTTAAACCCTAATTTTTAATTAATGTGAAACTATTAAATATAGGAGAAACTCAAAATTTATGGTAAATAGAACCCTCTGTAGAAACTTTAATGTGTTAAAAGAGTTTATGTTTCATGTTTGCTAGATACAATTCACTGATTTTTATTATACTTTTAATCTCACTCATAAATTTGTTAATTAAAATTTAATAATTAAACAAATTCAACATCTTACTCTGATAATCCATGGAAATACTATTTTGTAATATTGCTTACCAAAAGCTGAATATACAAAAAACATTTTGAAAAAAAAAATCATTTAACAATAACAATAACAATAACAATATTACAAAAATTATATATGCATTGAAGATGCCTATTTAAATTTAATTTAATGTAATACATTAATGCATTTTTTAACATTATTTTATTAAAAAAAGGTATATGCACTACATATGATCAGTTATAATCTGGTTTAAGAAATTAATTTGTTTTATTAACATTTTTGATGAACAACGTGGCATGATATATATATATATATATATATATATATATATATATATATATATATATATATATATATATATATATATATATATATTTTAAAAATAATATATATTTTTATATATATATATATATATATATATATATATATATATATATATATATATATATATATATATATATATATATATATATAATATTAAAAAGAAAAAGAAGGAAAAATTGTTGTAAGTGCATTATTCTCTACTTTTTATTTCTTCAATTTTTTTTTCTCTCCATCATTGTTCTTTACTATTGTTCCATCTTTTTTCTATATCATCTCTCTTTATTTACTATGTTTATTTTCTTTGTCTTTTTTTCTTTTTCTTTTAACTTTTTTCTACCTGATATTTAATACTATAACTTATATATTCTTTTTTGAAGTTTGACCATAAAAAGTTAAAGGGATAATGACATTATTTGATTTTTTTTATATATAATCTTCATGCTTATTCATTCATAATTATGTTATATAATTTATCTTCAGTTGTCTATTAATTTTTTTATTGATTTTATATTTATATTAGTTGACTTATATATAATTATGAATCGGTCCTTTTTATTAAATTTATATTTGTATAATTTAATTTATGTATTAGTGTTTTTTATTTACTTTATTTATATCAATTAAATTATTTTTTATTTTGCATCTGGTACTTTATTATATTTTTAATTATGTTATTTAATTCATTTACCGATAATCTTATTAAATTTATAATTATGTTACTTTATTTATTTGTGATTTATTGATCCATACCTAATAATTTATTTAAAATTATTAAAAAAAAATCACTTGTTACTAAAATTTGTCGAGATGTCATGGAGAAGACAACATTTTGGTGAGAAGCACAACGAAGAGGATCAACAACTTCGTTTGGATTCCATACATGAATAGAAGAAAGAAAAGCTTGAATACAAGAGGAAATAGCAAAACAAATTGTAGCACAACCGTACAATATGTGATTAAAGGAATAAGTCTTTCACAAATATGACATTATGAGGCGTAAACTTCGAAAAGCAAGAAGAGACAAATTTGGAAGAAATTTATCACCTAAAAGGGATCCTTACCGCATAAATGATGTACTCTATAATGGAACACACAAGCTTGAAGATTTTGGTGGCAACCTAATATGGTGGACATGAAATGTCATGAATTTAAAGATGTACTACAAGGATGTTACATTTGAGGATATGTGTACTCTTTTTCTTTAGCTAGATTTTATCCCTAAGTTGAGTTTTGATAGGCAATGTTTTAACAAGACAAATTAAACATTAATATTAATAAAATTCCTTTTTTTAGATATTGTTATATTATGTATTTTGCAATCACTCAATAGACATAAGTGTCAAAAAATGTGATTAAACGTGGAAAAATTCGAACATGACCTTGAAATATTTGACTACTTGGTAAATCCAAGCATGAGCATTAAAAAATGTGACAAACTCGAAAAAATCTTATTATAAACTAAGTTTCCTAAAATGCGACTATATAAGAGTTTAAAAACGTGGCTAACTTGGAAAAAAAGAGTATAAATTAAACATAAAAAATTGTGACGATAAATGTCTGAACATTGTAAACTCAAGTACAACTCGATCGTAAGCTGAAAATAAAGTGCAAACTCGTTCATTTAATAATCTTATTATATTTTATTGGGTCCAAAAAGGTCTAAAATGCTAATGATCTTATTACGAGATCCATAAAATATATTAACTACCCTAAAATAAGGGAAATATAATATATAAGAGATATATTAATTTATACTTAATAAAAAGATATAATTCATTTACAATATAACAAAACCCAATAATAATATTTATATGTTATTTTTATGGCTAAAAAAGCTATAAATATTAGTCACCATAAGAACTATAATCATCTTAGATTATTACTCGCATATATTCACTTAAAAATTTATTACTAACTTGAGATCAAATAATTTTTTTAGATAAATTTTCTCTACTTAATTATTTAAAAATTTATTACTAACTTGAGATCAAATAATTTTTTTAGATGAATTTTCTCTACTTAATTATTTAAAGTTCGATCACATGTCAACATTTCGATCAATCCACCTCAGAGATTGTTTGACGAAATCTGATAAGAATATATTAGTAATGTTAAGAAGGCTTAGAAATGATATCATGTTATCTTGAATGAATTATATTTGTATGTACCTATTTGTAATTCCATTTTGAGTCAGGTTGCATATCTTGAGTGGTGCATGTAATCTTGCGGAAAGCATGGTGGCTCTTGGCCTTAAACTTCTTTGCAAACTTATACATTGTTCTATAGCTGTTGTACAGGTCAACACATGATATGAGTTTTTCTCTGGTCTTATGGTAGTTACATACTACATGCTCATGCATTTTTGCTACAACGATGATTAAAATGTGCATAAGCAAAATCTTGATGATAGAGATAGAAAAAGGGGATTCATGCAAGTCAAACTTCAAGCAAGAGGCAGATCAAGCGGTCACACTAAGAAATGTGTTTCTAGAGCAATGGTGAATTACTAGGAGGAAATAAAGTTAATTTCTATTAACTCTATAATATTTTATTTGGAATTAATACCCTATTTTTTTTCATTTTATTTTATGGTTAGTGTATGTAACTAAGTTCTACCTCAATTATGTTATAGCTCCTCTTATACACTCTAACTTATTTCTTTCTTTTATTTACACTAATTTTGCATGATCAACCTTCATTTAT